>JGI24140J50213_10000815_pt1 | contig 14272 bp, 12 predicted proteins | sample BarGraIncu00222A_FD_50213 | JGI IMG/M metagenome (IMG submission 50213)
GTATCATAAATTAAAGGTTCATACATTTACAATGAAAAAGAAATAACGAATAATCCCATTTTTATTCACAAATTGAATAGGAAGATTCCCAGGAAGAATTTAAAAAACAACCCACATAAATTTTAAAAATATAGCATAAAATGAGCATATCAAAACTATTTTCACTGCTGATTTCCACTTTAATGATGACCTTGTTGTTCATCAATACATCAGTAGCCCAGGGTGTAAAGGATGCATCCATTAATGTGATCACTTATAACATCAGAATGAATACATCTGCTGATGGAGAAAATGCATGGCCGCTTAGAAAAGACAAGGTGGCGGGTTTACTGAAGTTCCACCAGGCAGATATTTTCAATGTTCAGGAAGCGCTTCCGGAACAAATGGATGACCTGATAAACAGTTTCCCCGGTTTTGCTCACGTGGGTGTTGGTCGCGATGATGGAATAAGAAAAGGTGAGCATATGGCTATTTTTTATAAGACAGACAGGTTCACTAAAGTAAAAGACGGCATGTTCTGGCTCAATGAAGCCACCGATAAACCCGGTAAGGGATGGGATGCAGGATGCAACCGAACGGTAACCTGGATAAAACTGAATGACAAGATCAGCGGGAAGACCTTCTTCGTCTTCGACACCCACTTTGACAATAGTGGAAAAATAGCGCGTGTTGAATCTTCAAAACTGCTCCTGAGCAGGATTAAAGAGATCAACGCTGAAAACCTTCCGCTGATACTGACAGGCGATTTCAACCTGACCAAGAAAACAGCTCCCATCAAGTTGATTCTTACAGCGCTCAATGACGCCCAGGATAAGTCGCAGACTTTGCCTTATGGTCCTGAAGGCACCAGTGGTGGTTTCGAAGTAAAGGTCATGCCCAATAAAATCGACTTTGTCTTTATCAACGCTAAAGTTGAAGTCTTACGACATGGCGTTTTGTCGGATTCCTTCGGTCTCTTCTACCCTTCGGATCATCTTCCGGTGCTGGTTGAAGTAAAAATTGATTAGGTACTAAATTACATACGGATTAAAACATAAAAATGAAATCCCTTTTGATATTAAGAAACTGCTTAAATTTGGTTTATTCTTTTGCCCTTAGCTTTAACATTAAAGGTTAATCCCCTACGGGGAAAAGATAGATTATTTGAATGTTTCTATTGATATTTATCCCCTACGGGGAAATTTTAAAATGTTTCTATTGATATTCACCTTCTGGGGGAAATTTTAAAAAGTTTCTAAAGTGTTTCGGAATAAACAAATGATATACAATGAATAAATTCAAAACAACAATTGGGATGCTATTGATTGCATCTCTTGCATTTACAGGTGGTAAAAGCGATCAGAAACGTGATGGACTTATTGGAAATCACACTGCCATCTTCTATCCAAATGATTTTAATGCAACCGCGAACCTGCCTTCTTTGGCGTTTGAAAAAGAGCCTGTTAGAACGGGAGATCTCCCTGCAACCTGGAAATTCATCCCGAAATTCTACCATAGTGGCAAAGAGACGTGTGCAACATTTCCGGTTGAGAAAGGCGTTAGCCTTTACGGAACCGGTGAAGTCACCGGTCCACTCCTGAGAAACGGCAAATCAATAGAATTGTGGAATACCGATACCCCTGGATACCAGAAAGCAGGTGGAAAAAGATTGTATCACAGTCACCCTTATGTTTTGGGAGTTAGAGAAGATGGAACTGCTTTTGGAATAATTGCAGACAATACCTGGAAACAGAAATTAATTCTGACCGACAGCATTCGATTTATCTCGGAAGGTCCTGCTTTCAGAGTAGTGGTGATAGAACGTAAAACGCCTCAGGAAGTAGTGATGGCTTTGGGCGATTTGATTGGTAAAATGTACATGCCCCCGCTTTGGAGCCTTGGATACCAACAATGCCGCTGGTCTTATGAACCCGATTCAAGGGCTAAAGAAGTTGCCGATGAATTTATAAAACGCAAGATTCCCTGTGATGTGATCTGGTTTGATATTGATTACATGGACAAATTCAAAATATTTACTTTCGATAAGATCAAGTACCCGAACCCCACTGAAATGAATGACTATCTCCATAAGCGAGGGATGAAAGGCGTTTGGATGATCGATCCGGGTGTGAAAGTAGAAAATGGTTATTCTGTTTACGATAGTGGAACAAAACAGGATAACTGGGTGAAAGACTCAGCACGTGTGGACTTCAATGGCAATGTTTGGCCGGGCAAATGCGTCTTTCCTGATTTCACAATGCCTCAGACACGTGAATGGTGGGGTGGATTATACAAAGATTTCATGGCAACCGGGATTGATGGTGTCTGGAATGATATGAACGACCCTTCTGTTTTCAACTCGAAAACCGGGACTATGCCTGAAAATAACATTCACAGAGGCGGAGGCGGTTTGCCCGAAGGAAGTCATTTGCGCTATCACAACGTCTTTGGAATGTTGATGGTGAGGGCAACTATGGAGGGAATTTTGAAAGCCAATCCCGATAAACGTCCTTTCGTGCTCTCGCGCTCCGGTTATCTGGGAAGCCAACGTTACAGCGCCACCTGGACAGGGGATAATCTTGGAACAGTCGAACATATGAAGATGTCAATTCCGATGTCGCTTAACTTCGGTCTTTCCGGACAGGCTTTCAATGGTCCGGATATTGGCGGATTCGGGAATAACACTTCCGGTGATCTTTTCGCACAATGGATGTCAATGGGAGTATTCTTTCCATTTACAAGGGGTCACGCAGCCAAGGGGACCAATAACAAGGAGCCCTGGGCTTTTGGGCCCGAAGTGGAAAAGGCCTGCCAGACAGCCATCAACAGACGCTACAGGCTGATGCCATATATTTACACGCTCTTCCATGAAGCAGCAACAACAGGAATGCCGGTTATGAGACCTACTTTCTTTGCTGACATCAAAGACCAGAAACTGCGTACAGATGATGAAAATTTCTTACTGGGTGATAATCTTTTGATTGTTCCTAAATGGGCTAAAGGGAATCTGATCCCAAAAGGCAACTGGATAGCAGTTTCAATAAATGGAGAGGATAGCAAAAACGATAAATACCAGGCAGATATTTTGCAAAAAGAGGGCTCGATCGTTCCTGTCGGAAATCTTATTCAAAGCACGGTTCAATATCGCACAGATTCACTGACATTATTTGTTTCTCTGGATCCAAAAGGAATGGCTGCCGGTAACTTGTATGAAGATGCAAATGACGGCTTCGGATATCAAAAAGGTGTATATGCAACATGGTCTTTTACAGCAGTGACAACCGGAAATGTTGTTAACCTGGCTGTAAAACAAACAGGTGGAGCGCTCAAACCGAAAGCTAAGCTGTTCAAAATAAAATTGATAAATAAACAGAAAGCAACAGAGAGCGGTTGGTTAAAAGCCGGTCAATTGAAAATTAAGATTTAGCACAATTAATAAATCAGGCCAAAAACTCTTAACCTATTCATTATGAACTTAAATAATAATTTTACCCGTTTCAACAAACTATCAGGCAAGCTAATCCTGATCGCTGCTTTTCTCTTTCAGTTTAGCTTTAGTGTGCAATGTCAGACAAACAATGGATCAGCCAACAACAAGCCTTTACGCCTTGGTATCATCGGACTCTCCCACGATCACGTTCATGGGGTGTTTCAAAACAATAACAACAAGGACATTGAGATCGTTGGCATAGCAGAAGCCGATACTGCACTTGTTACCCGGTATGTCAAACAATATCATCTCGATCGGAAACTTATTTATCGCTCGACTGAAGAGATGATTGCCAAAGCCAAACCCGAAGCGGTATCTGTCTTTTCACCGATCAGTGATCATATTACGGCTGTCAGGATTTGTGCTCCTCACAAAATTCATGTGATGGTTGAAAAACCCCTGGCGATAAATTATCAGGAGGCGCTGGAGATGAAGAAACTTTCTGATAAATGGGGCATCGAGATCATTACAAACTATGAAACGACATGGTATCCGGTCACGAAAGATGCTTACACCAAAATCGTTCAGGATAAATTGATCGGCGAACCTGTGAAGTTTGTTTTTCATGATGGGCATAAAGGTCCTATCGAAATCGGTTGCAGCAAGGATTTCACCAATTGGCTTACAGATCCTGCTAAAAATGGAGGTGGGGCCATCATCGATTTCGGCTGCTATGGTGCTGATCTTATGAGTTATATCATGAACGGTGAAAGACCGGTTTCTGTTACAGCCATCACCGAACAAATCAAGCCCGACATCTATCCCAAAGTTGATGATCAGGCTACGATTGTCGTGAATTATCCCAAAGCACAGGGAATTATTCAGGCATCCTGGAACTGGCCTTTTAACATAAAAAATATGGAGGTCTATGGGAAAACAGGCACCATCATCACTACCGATGGCGTCCACATGAAGGTCAGGACAAAGGAAAATTCACCTGAAGAACTGTTGACTATTGGTGCAGATAAAGCCATTGCCAACAACCCATTCTCGTTTTTTGCTTCTGTGGTGAAGGGTAGAGTAAAGCTCGCCCCCAATGATCCATCTTCACTAAACCTGAATATCGTTGCAATGGAAATTCTCTATAGCGCCGTATTATCAGCCAAAGAAGGAAAAACAATTTATTTGAAACATTAAGAAACTACCGAAATTAAAACCCTTTTGTTTGAATCACTTTCTGGATCGTGCCATCCGGATTGTAATACAATTTATCAACGCAGATCGATCTTAACCAATCCTGATGTGAAAGAGAACTGTTCAGGTAAAATGCATACCACTGACCTTTGTATTCGACTATAGATCCATGGTTTACGTAACTATCTGTCGGATCCATATAAATCCCTTTATATGTCCAGGGTCCTAACGGATTGTTACTCATGGCATATCTCATTTGATTGTGCTTTCCTGCTACATCGTGATTGTCAGAATAAGAGAGATAGTAGATTCCGTTGCGTTTATGGACCCAGGTTGCTTCATGAAAATCTTCCAACCCCTTCATATCCTGCATCGCGCCATCGATTTCCATCATGTTATCTTTAAGCTTCCCGCCCTGACAAACACCTCCGCCACCATAATAAAAGTAGGCCTGACCATCCTCATCAATAAATACGCATGGATCTATCCTTGATTCCAGACCGGGGATATATCCCTGAACCTTAAAATCTTTTGCCGGGCTTTTGCTTGTTGCCACCCCAATCTTCCATGAGTTATTCCATTTCGTATCACTTGGATGAGGGAAATAGAAATAGTAGGTTCCGTTTTTATAGGCACAATCGGGAGCCCACATAAATCCGCCCTCCGGTCTTCCCCAGGGAACCTGGCTTGCACGCAGAATCTCGCCATGATCTGTCCAATGTATCATGTCGTCTGTCGAAAAAACATGGTATTGATCCATCAAATCGCAGCCTTTTGCCGGAGCGATATCGGTTGAGGGATAGACATAAAGCCGGCCATCTTTCCAAACATGTGCTGAAGGATCAGCAGTGTACATATTGGTCACGAATGGATTCTGACCAAAAGATGTTTTGCCGGAAATAATCAGAAATACTGAAAAGATCAAGGCAGTGAAAAGTGTCTTTTTAAACATTGAAATGGGTTTATTCGATAAAATTAGTGATATTATTTCTTAGAAACTGTTTAAATTTTATTAGAATACCTCTCATTAGTTCTCAAAATCTGGTCGTTGAGCGAAGTCGAAACGACATTGAATATCAGATAAATGTCACTTCGACTTCGCTCAGTGACCGTGCTTTTTGGACATCCTAAGCAGAGATATTGATTCCCTATTGTCTTTATTGCACAACCGATGAATTTAATTGACGAAGAAAATCAGCATTATTTGACTCGAATCTGATTTTTGCACTCCAGCTCATGTTCTCAGATTCACGTGTCACTTTAATTAAAATATGGTTCCACCCCTTTTCCAACGGGAGAATCTCCAGCTGTTTCTGATTCAATGAAGAACCATCAATAGTTACAGACACTCCATTAATGAATATCGAACTCCTGTCCAGCCCTTCAATCAAAATATTCAGTTTGGGAATATCGGGCTCTACGAGCAGATTCACCAAAGATCGGGGACTGTAAAGCCAGAAACTGAGATATACTTCCGGTTTAGCCTGTCCCATCTCAAATCGTACTTTATCAAGTTCAAGAAAACCCTGTGCATTGCTTTGAATCAATTTTCGGAGACCTGCCACTGACTTATCATTCCCTGATTCATAAACTGAGATAAATTGTTGATTGGTCATTTTCTCCGGATCATGTGCCGGATTAAATGAGCAATTCAGGATCAATGCCTGGTCCAGTACAGCATCCCGGGTCACAGCTTTTCGATTTTTTATCACAATCGTTTTTATTTGTACTCCCAGGTTTTTCATGAACGTTTTGAATAAATCTTCTCCGTAAACTTTTAATGACATCAAATCAATCGAACTTAAATAGAGTTGGCCCGGGCCTTTTTGAAGTTTAATAAGCGTTGCTCCTTCCGGTTTCGATTCCCGTTCACTCCTGTAAACAGCTGCTGTCTTCAAATATTCAGGCCTGGAATTCCAACGGCTCCAATCGGTATTGCAGGCCGAAAGAAGCACCTCTCCTTTCTGAACTATTTCGCCCTTTAGTCCGTATTTCATAATAGGCTGTTTGAACAGTTCAGTGAAATAGAGGTTTTTATTGTCAAGTCCTTCTGTCATTAAATCGGGTTGCAGTTTTACAAAGGAAGTTGCTTTCCGGTCTGTCAATTCCAATGGGAAGGGCAACAACAGGTTTAGTTTTGCAATGCTTTCAGGAGAAACACCCCAGACCAAAACTGTTCCTCCGCTTTTCAGGCAATCATCCAAAATCTGTTTCGATGTCTGAACTTCTGGCAGCAAACTCCCATCTATGATAATTAACATGTAATCATGTCCCTGAACGGCTTCAACCAACGGAACCCCCATTTCTGTCAGATAAACTTTCAAAGGACTGTTGTTTGTTGAAACAAACCCAACTTCATTGATATTTGCATCTTTAGGCTTTTCAGCAACCGGGGTTGTTCTTGCAATGCTTTCAATTTTAAATGGCTTAGACGGCGTTGCATTGATTGCCTGTATTGCATAAAACAACGGCCAGGGTTTGTATAAAGGCAATGAAGAATCATAACCCGGGTTGATGGTGCTGGTATATGGACCAATTCGTTCAGGTTGAACACCCGGCATCCCCTCTTTATAATCTGAAAAGAAAATTCCATCCTCAGGTTTTGAAGCTCGTGTGGTATCTTTTAATCCAAGCTCCAACGGTTTAAGTCCGTACCAAATAATATTAAACACGCTGGTATATACAGCATTGTGCTTTTGCTGTTTCCCAATCAGATCGTAGGCTTCTATAGCCAGCCCCTCCATTCTTCCCTGCTGCGACTCATACGCCCTGTTGCCATTGAAAACGGAAATCTGTTTCGGAGTTCCATAATATCCCATCCCGGTTTCACCAACGCCCCAGGGTTTTCCCTGTGAGGACCATTTTTTCATTGAGCCTTCGTCTCCATAATGACCAATCACGATTGGAAGATCAGTTGGACGCATATCTTCCCCATCTCCTGAAATCCAGTCACGCGTATTATCAAGGCTTCGGACTATTTTAACCCAGTTGTTGATCTCTGCAATCTGCCGTTGAACAATCGATTCAGGGGCATGAAAAACATTGATCACGACCGGCAATGTTTCATTGCATACACTCCATCCAAAAACAGACGGGTGGTTCCGGTCGCGCTTGACCAAACTTCCAACATGTTTCTTACAGAAAACCCAGTAATCATCTGAATCCATTTTCGGACCGCCGTCACTCGACCAGATCCCGGTCTCGTCCAAAACACAAATCCCCATTTCATCGGCAACATCCAGATAAAACGAGGGATAAGGCTGTGCATGAAGCCGAACGGCATTGGCATTGGCATCTTTCAACATTTTGAACCATCCCCATGCATATCGGCGCGTCATTTGAGGGATACCCATAAAGTGCCATGAATCACCTTTCAGGACGATCGGTTTTCCATTTAACAACAAGACGGTTCCTTTGGTCGTGAACTGACGCCAACCGAAACGGGTATATTTGGTATCGACAATTTGCTTTTTGTTCGTGTTTAAACTGATCACTGCGCCATAGAGATTGGGGGTCTCCGGAGTCCAGTTTTTTAATTTGCCATCAACTTTTTGTGACAGATTCACTACAATACTATCGCCGGGTTGCAATAAAGTTTTAGAAGGACCCTCCATCTGCAAAGCCTCTTCTTTTAAAACACCGTTGTCTTCCGGGGCAAGATTGATATCCCCTGAAGTCGGTTTTGCCCATCGCCTGATTGAAGCATGCAAATTCACAGACTGAATCTTGGAACTGTTGTTTTTAATGCTGACAACAAAACTCAGCCGGTCATTCTGAACATCGGGCTGAACAAATACATTTGAAATGGAGAGTTCCGGAATGGCAATCAGCGATACATCCTGCCAGATCCCGGCGATGTGCTGACCCCAGAAGGACCCTGCAACATAATTACGCCTGCCATATTTTCCCTGTACATCAGTCAGACTGGCCTTGGCAACACCAACTAAAATTTCGTTTTTCCCTTTTCTAACAAGTCCAGTCACATCCAGCTCGGTTGGAAAAAAGATATCCAGATTTTCACCAGCCAGTTTACCGTTCACGTAAATCCTTGCAAAACCGGCAATGGCTTCAAAATGAAGTTTCAACCGTTTCCCATCCCAACCTGCGGGCAAAACAAACTCCTTTTTCATCCATCCCATCTGTGCTTTTTCCCACGATTCAGGATAGGAAGGAAAAGTCAGGAAATCACCTCCGTCGCCCCGTGCAAACGAATTGACATTCCATGGTGATGGAATTTTAATCGACACCGGATCCCACTTAAAATTGTCCGGTTTTATGAACTTTTTGATATCATTTTCAAATACCGGCATAAACAACCACTTTCCGTTCAGGCTCAACTCGTCGCGATATGGCCTCTCTAATTGATCCACAAACCCTTTAATCGGGTTAAACTGATGATGATAGATCTGTTGAGCCTTTATTCCACCGTTGAACAGGAAAAGAGAAATAAAAACCGAACAAAACAGGAATAGCTTAGTTCTTAACATCCTGAACGGGTTTTAAAGAAGGTAATTGTTGTTTGTTTTTGAGCATTTTAGCGGCCTGACCGGTCAACCACAGGTAATGGTCCGAGGGGATACCCTCATCAAGGGGAATGAATTTGCTTTCTCCAACCGGAACATTGCGTGCTATTTTGAAAATTGCTGTCCCTTCATCAATCTCATCAAACATAGCAACATAGATCATTTGAGCCCCCTCGGCAGCAGCTCCGGCAAGTTGTCTCCAGAAAAAGCTTCCCTTATTCCTGGGAATCGTACTGCTCGGACGACCCGGCGCCAACATGTTGTTCCAACTGAATCCGGGGAAAACGACCGGCATATATTTTAAACTATGCTCCTTGCACCATGCAATATCTTTTCCAATCAACGGTTTGAATTTCTCATAGCCTTCCTCTTTGAAACGCCCAACAAACCAAGGATGTACAATATCAGCCATCTCCATCACGGCATGCAAGTTTTCATCTTTCACGCAATCATTTCCCTGTTCACGCCAGTAAGTAGGCACGCCCAGTAAAACAGAGCAATTTCCTCCTTCGTCAGATTTTAAAAAATGAATCAACTTTTCGATATGGGCTAAATTATATCGGCGGTTGTCATTAAATCCCACTCCCCAAACGGCCACAACCGGCCTTTTCCCATCAAACAAATAATTGGAATACCGCTTCCGTTTATCATAACCATACTCCTCTTTCAATTTCTTCCAGTCAGCAATCACAACATCCACATCTTCAGAACGCATTCCCGACAAATCGTACATAATGGCGATGGTCCGGTCATAATCCAATGCTGCCTTGCTTGCAGACTGAAGCACTTTATTAAAATGATTTCGACCCGATTCATTTTTAATCTCTGCTACAAACCTTTGCATGAAAACGCCATCGATTCCATAATCTTTCATCCATTTGAAATGAAGCCTGACCGTGCTCTCATCCTGCGGACTAAAAACCGTTGCCTGCGACCCATCTTCAAACTTAAATGCTGTCTTATATTGTTTCTCGTATTCGCTCATCTCCGGCCAGACATCAATCTTACAATTCCCGGGCTCAAAGCGTTCATTTCTGGAATAATGATACCAACCGCGGCCTGCTCCATCATCGGGAGCGTCAAACCACCCCTGATAACCGGCCATCACCAGCCCCGGAGAAATCGTATGTTTTTTGAAAACTTTAGGTTCGTTTTTATTACCTGCTGAATCACTTTTGATTACGCTGAAGCTGGATAAGACACCCAAACAAATGATAATCCCAACGAGTCGAATGTATTTGTTAGTCATGTTGTTTTATATTTTACGCTCAATTCTACAGTTCAAAAGTATTCAGAAACTGTTTAAATCCAGCATTTTCTTTTGCCCCTGGACTATATACAAATTTCAAATAATTGATTTTCAGTTAATAGAATCAAAAAGACAGGTTCATTTTTTGATACTTCCGGGAACACTCCCGGATCATTTACAAACCATTTAGGGACAACTGGTAGATAATTGTCCCCTGTAGCGTACAATTACCCTACATGTAGCGTACCTGTTCCGTACCTTATAGACGCTACACGTACGCTACAGGTACGGAACAGGTACGCTACAGGTACGCTACACCCCTTGATTATCTACCAATTGTAGGGGCATGGTTTGACCTTCATCCGGGAGTGTTCCCGGAATTATCAAAAAATGATGTTGCTTTATTCGTTGGAATTTCGAATCAGAAAATTGGCGGTCTAATTGCCTTTTTTTCTGTCTGTTAAGGATTATTTCTGCATTACTTTTTCAAATTGAAGCAGCTATTTTCATTTTTTCTTCATCAAAGCAGCGGCCTCTATGCACCAAAACAATTCATCCAGCAGGAGTTTTGCCCGTTTATCTGTCTGGATTTTGTCGGCAGGATTGCCTAACTCGTCAAAGCTGTCTTGAACATTGGGGACAGGGAACATGGCCGGTACCGTCCAGGCTTTCATTTTCCAAAGTGAAAACTGCAATGATGTGATGACTTGTGTTCCGCCAAAAGGTCCGTTCGACACAGTGGAAATGGCAACCGGTTTGTGGTACCATTCGCGATAGAGCAGGTCGGTGACGTTTTTGAGGCTGGCAGGATAACCGCCGTTGTATTCCGGGGTGACGATGATGATTCCATCTGCGTTGCTGATCCGGTCGGCAAAGTCGAGGACCTCTTCAGTGGGGGATGTCTGAACAGAGAGACGTTCGTCGAACAATGGAAACTGGTATTGTTTCAGATCGAGAATTTCAACGTCTGCGAGTTTATTTTCACGGATATAGTTTTGGAAATAGAGCGCAACGCGATGACTTTTTCGCCCTTCGCGGACACTGGCTGATAAAATGGCTATCCGGAACACGTTTTTTAGTTTTAGAGTTTGTTAGAGGGTAAACGTTTTTTTAAATAAATTGTTGGAATAAAAAAAGCCATAGCAGTAGTTTAGAGAAGCTCAACCACCGCTGTGACTTTATTTAATGAATATCCTTTTGTTTTAAGTCATCGATCAGTCTATTATAGCAAAATAATAAACTATCGAAATGTCTAGACTTTCTTAACCAGGTCCATCTTGCATTTTGGGCATTTTCCCGGTTTGGACATGGTAATTTCAGGATGCATCGGGCAAGTATAAGTTACACTTGCTGTTTTTTTAACGGCTGCATTTTTCTTTGTAGTTGTAACTGTTTTTTCTTTTTTTGTGGTGGTTACTGTTGCTACTTTCTTCTTATGTGTAGCCGGTGTTACTTTTGTCTTGGTGGTGGCGGTTGTGACTTTTGTTTTTGTTTCTGTCGGAGTTACGGTTTTTGTGGTCGTGACGGTGGTTGCTTTCTTCTCGGTGTTGACCGGTTTAGTGACCTTCTTCACGGTGGTGGTTTCCGTTTGTCCGACTGCGAAGATTGAAAATGCAGCTACAAATAATCCGATAAATAATGCTTTCTTCATGTTTTGTTTGTTTTAATGGTTTAGAAATTGGTTTGGTTGTTTATAATTGATGATCAATTATTTCTCAGGATTGTTGTAGTTGCAGTTGGTATGAGATTTCAAAGTATTTTCCATTAACAGTGTAAATATAAAATTGTTTAATGGCTATTCGACGATTATTAAATGTTTTTTTTATGTACATGTAACAGGATTTTATGCGTGCATTAATAAAGAAAATAATCGTTACATTTATCACATACTCTTAAACTGGCTTATCTCATTATCTAAACTATTGTAATATGAAATATCTGAAGATTGTTTTGAACACGAGGGTTATGCTGATGTTCTTTGTTTTAAGCTGTATGGTCTCTTTGCAAGGGTGTATGCAATATTACAAAGTGAAGAAGGTCAGTAATGTTTCGGCTCAGGAGATGGAAAAGTTTATAGCCCAAAAGAAATTCATTATCGTTCATCAGGATAGTGTTTTCAGGCATCTTTCGAACGCACGAATGACGGATGGTGTGCTTTCGGGTGAGTTGGTTAATTTGACGGAAAACCAATTGAAGTTTAAATCTACAAGACCTAAAGGGGCTACCAGATACAGAAACAACAAGACACACAGAGAAAAATACGTCACTAATGAGGTGCATTTGTACCTGCAAAAGTCATTTATTCAGGATTTTGGATCTGCTAAACAGGTAATGATTCCGCTGTCTGCTATTGCTTATACAGATGTTTATCTTATTGCAGAAGGGAGATCAACTATTTCATGGCTTGCTCCATTTGTGATAGGTGCTGGCGTGGTGGTTATCGTAAGCTTGATTATTGTAGTTTCCGCCTTAGGAGGAATGATGTAATAGAAAATCGGTGATATTTCTTTTGGTGTTTAAATTTAAAAAATCGATTTTTGTAATTGTAAAAAATATGGTCATGAAAATTAACAGACATTATTTGAAGCTGATGCTATCTGTCATTTTTATAAATTCTTTGATGATTTCTGCTTCAGCACAACAACAGAAATACACATCGCGAACCCAACTGGGAACTTCATTTAAGGGGAGTTTTCAGCCAATCAAATCGCTTGCCAGCCAGGGTGGCGATTGCAGTGCTGTTGCGCCGGTAGGGTGGATGATCAGTGGTGTGTCGCCCCAGGGGAACGCGCTGGATCTGATCCGGACGGATAAAAGCATGTACGCAGGTTATCTTAATGTAGGAATCCAGGGCGCGAAGGCTTATAAAGACAAAGCGTTTGAATCCCCAAAGGCTTTTATCCAGACTACGCTTTCGGATGGTGGAAAATTTAAGGTTAAGTTGGGGACACCTCTTAAGGATAAACTTGGAATGATTGTGCTTCCTTTTGAAATAAAAGATCCCAATGAACCGCGCCAGGGCAAAGGGATTGTGATTTATTCGGTGACCAACGTCCCCGGTGACATTAACGGCTATATCATTGAAATGTATACAGCTCAAACGTTTACTGATTTGTGGGAGAGCCAGGGTGCTGAAGCAATTGCTGTGGCGCTTTCGATTCGTTGTGTAGCCTATAAGCGGACATGGGGTGGGGCCAGTACTTACCGGCGTGTAGATGCCGGAAAGATTGAATCGTTTTATGATGGTGAATTGGGGCTGGAATATGCCCACGACGGTAAAAATGGGGATCTTTTTTGGGTGAATCCTTCAACGGATCGCAATGACCAGGGAACAAAGGGTCCGGGATATTACCTGAAGAGTGGTGATGATCTGAAGAAGCTTTTAACTGGTCGAAGCAATTAATACAAGTTTTATATATTCAGATATTTTGGATTAAATGTTGACTGCTGCTATTTATCTTCAAATTATTACTGTTTTAATTTTACAATGTTTATAAGAGTTTGAGCAAACCATGACAAAGAAAGACTTATTCCGATTGATAATAAAAATCTTCGGGTTATACTTCGTGATTTCATCACTTTTTTCAATCATTCCTTTCAATATTGAATTTTTGACAACACAAATTTATTCGAACGCTCCATTTGACTATGCTAACGGCATATGGATGATTGTCAACATAGCTTGGATTATTTTGCTTTTTGTTTTACTGATCTATAAACCTGATATAATCTTAAAATGGTTAAAACTCGATAAAGGATTTGATGATGATAGAATTGATTTTCAAAACTTCAACACTGTCAATATTTTGTAACTATTCAGTCGAATCTAACAATGAGCAATTAGATTTAAAATTTGCAACGGGTTCTGATCGTTTTTAATTGCAGTATCAATAACAG
>JGI24140J50213_10000816_pt1 | contig 14253 bp, 11 predicted proteins | sample BarGraIncu00222A_FD_50213 | JGI IMG/M metagenome (IMG submission 50213)
ACCCGTGGGTACCACCGACACCGGCCGAGCCGGCGCCACCGGTCGAACCGCTGCTGCCACCGGCCCGCGGGCTCTCACTGGCCGTCGCAGCGGCCGGCGAGGAGAAGACCGAGCGAGGGGCCTCGGAGGTCGCGGCCGGTGCGAAGGCCAGCCGGGTCGCGGCGGCCGCTGCCGGTCGGGCCGCGGGAGTCTCCTCGGGGTGCTCCGGCTGGCGCTTCGCGAGGAAGGGTTCCGGGCGCGGGGGGACGACGTCAGTCGGTACGTGGGCGCCACCGATCGTCGCGACCAGCTCGCCCGCCTGCTCGGCAGGCTCGTCCTCGTGCGTGGGCGCCGGCTGGTCGGGGACGGGGGCCGAGACTGCGGCTGGAGCAGCGGCAGCAGCCGGCTTTGGGCTCGCCGCGGGAGCGGCCGGCTCGGTGGACGGGGTACGTAGCGGCGCGCGCGGGCCGGACGCGGGCGGGCCCTCGAGCGCCGCGAGCAGGTCCAGCCGCCGCCGAACCGTCTCCGCGGGGTCGTCGCCCTCCGACCTCACCTCGAGCAGTCCGCGACGGACGAGGCCAGCGAGGTTGGGCACCACCGCGAAGTAGCCGCGACCGGTGAGGTCGATGATCTCGGTCACCGTGCGGTGGCCGTCGGCCAGCGCCAGCAGCGCCCACTCGTCCCGGGTGAGGCTCGGGTCGTCGCGGAGCGAGGTGGCAAGCGAGAGCACCACGTCGGCCGACGGCACCGCGTCAGCCGCGGCGTCGATCGACTCCTGCCGGGTACCCGCCTGCGCCACGACCTGCTCGGTGGCCAGAGCGACCCCGAGGTCGTCGGGGTTGACGGCGTCCACGGAGAACGCGAAGTCGCCCTCGGGCCAGGAGAGCAGCTCGAACACGGCGTCGACGGTGACGTCGGTGGCGGCCGTACGGACCGCGTCCGCATCGACAGCACCCGAGTCGAGCAGCGCACGGGTCACGCCCACGCTGCCGCCCTTGGCCCGCTCGATCGCCGTGACCAGGACGTCGTCGCGGACGCTTCCCAGGCCGACGACGCGGCGTGCGAGGGTCTGCCGCGAGAGGTCGCTGTCGGCGCCGGTGATCGAGCCTCCCGCGAAGTAGACGACGCCTGCGGACGCGCCGCTGCGCAGCTGCAGCCCGCCCGTCTTCTTCGTCAAGCTGAGGAGCTGGAAGATGTCAGGCAGGCCGAAGGCGTCGAGTGAGCCTTCGAGTTTCACGTGTCGTCCCGTCGCAGTCTGGTCGAGTGGTCGAGTGGATGGTCAGGTCGCTAGGACCAGTTGTCGTTGCCGTTCGGCTGAGGCGGCAGCGGCTGGTGGTAGCTGGTCCAGCTGCCGAGGTCGGCCTTGGTCCGCCCGTTCGGCTCAGCCGGCGCCCCGAGCATGGGGTTGCCCCACGGCGACAGCGGGCCGGGCGGGAGCGCACCTTCCTCGGCGAACGGCACGTAGGGCTGCTCGTACGGCACCGCGGGCTCGGGCTCCGGCTCCGGTGCGGACGGCACCGAGGGGACCGAGTAGATGTACGGCTCCGGGGAGCCGTAGCCGCTGGACTCCACGACATGCAGCGCCGGGGCTGCGACGGCGGGCTCGACGTACTCGACGTACTCGACGTACTCGACCTGCTCGACATATTCGACCTGCTCGACCTGCTCGACGTACTCGACCTGCTCGACGGGGGCCGGCTCGGCCGGCAGGTCGGCGATCAGCTCGAGCGGCGGCTCGACGGCGACCGCGACCGGGGCGTCGAAGCGGGTCTCCCCGCCCGCGGCGGACTCCGACTCCAGCGCCGCCGCGTCGTCAGCGCGCAGGGCGACCGCGACGCTCGCGGCCGAGCGGCGTACCTCGTACATGAGCAGGCCGACCTTGGCGCCCTTGGCGCCGACGGCGACCAGCACCGCTTCGTCGTCGGCGGACACGAGGAAGACGGTGCCGTTCTCACCCTCGACGTAGACCTGGGTCAGCGACCCGCGGCCGAAGTTCTCGGCGGCGCGCTCTCCCAGGGACAGCAGAGCGGCACTCATGGCGGCCACGCGGTCCTCGTCCATGCCGACCGGGAGGGCCGAGGCCATGGGCAGCCCGTCGAACGAGACGACTGCCGCAGCCTGCAGCTCGGGCGCCTGCGAGAGCAGGTCGCCGAGCACCCGGTCCAGCCGGGACGATCGGCTGTGGGAATGGAACAGATCCGCCATGACGCACCCTCTTAGCGCTGGAAGGGACCCCGGTCCCCCGGGCGTCCTCTGGAGGTGCTTCGGCGGGTGCGCGGCAGGCCTTGAGCGCTAGCCGGGCCCAGGGTCTGTGAGAGCCGCGACACCGGCCTCGCGCAGCACGGCGACGAGCTCGCCGAGGGGTACGTCCGTCCCGGTCATGAGGGCGACCTGGAGCACCGCCTGGTGCACGAGGAGGTCCAGCCCGCCGACGACGACGCCGCCGCCGGATGCCGCCCACCCCTTGGCGAGAGCGGTCGGCCACGGCGCGTAGACGACGTCGAGGAGCGCCCCCGGCGAGGCGGGCACCAGCCCGACCAGCTCGTCGGCGGCGCCAGCCGGCACGGTCGAGACCACCAGGGGGGCGGCCAGGCCGCCGGACCCGGCGGCGAACAGCTCCGGCCACGGCACGACGGCGAGGTCGAGCGGGGTGCCGACCACTGCCGTGCGCAGTCCCGCCACGACGTCGGCCCGGTCCGGGGTGCGCGCGTAGACGGTCGCCGACGACCAGCCTGCGTCGGCCAGCGAGGCGAGGGCCGAGCGCGCGGTGGCCCCGGCGAGGATGCTCGCGCGCCCATTCGCCCCACCGCTCGGGGTGACACCGCGCTCGGCCAGGGCCGCCGTCATGCCAGGGACGTCGGTGTTGGACCCCGAGCGGCGGCCGCCACCGAGCAGCACCGTGTTGGCGGCACCGGTGCGCAGCGCGACCGGGTCGACGTCGTCGAGCAGCGGCAGGACCGCAGCCTTCAGCGGCATCGTGAGCGACAGCCCGACCCACTCCGGCCCCAGCCCGGCCACGAACGCCGCCAGCCCCTCGGCCGTGCACTCCTGCGCGTCGTACGTCCACGGCAGGCCCAGGTGGGCGTAGGCGGCCCGGTGCAGGGCCGGGGACAGCGAGTGGGCGATCGGCGACCCGAGGACCGCTGCCCTCCGGACCGCCGCCTCCCGGACCGCCGCCGTCATCCCCCGTTGGCCGTGAGCTCGGCCTTGAACTGGAGGAACTGCGCGTACGAGTTGGTGAACTTGGTCAGGCCGGTCTTCGGGTTGACCGTGATCCAGTAGATCCAGTTGCCCGTGGCGGGCGCCAGCACGGCGCTCAGCGCCGCCTCCCCCGGCGAGTTGATCGGTCCCGGTGGCAGCCCGGCTACCAGGTAGGTGTTGTACGGCGACGGCGTCGCGATGTCCGTGAGGGACAGCTTCTCGGTGTTGTTCTTGAGGACGTAGTTGACCGTCGAGTTGAGCTGCAGCTTCATGTGGATGGCGAGCCGGTTCATGATCGCGCGGGCGATCTTGGGGAAGTCCGCGGGCTGGCCCTCCGCCTGCACGATGCTGGCCACGATGACCACCTGGTACGGCGTGAGGTGCACGGCCTTGGCCCGGGTGACCAGGTCGACGCTGGTCGCAGCCTGCCCGAACCGCTTGACCATGGCCGTGAGCACGCCGGTGGCTGTGTTGCCCGGCTCGGCGTCGTAGGTCGCGGGGAACATGAACCCCTCGGCGTTGCCGCCCGCGTACGCGGGCAGTCCCAGCGCGGCCGGGTGGGCCAGCACCGCCATCAGGTCGGCGACCGGGATGTGCGTGCCCTTGGAGAGCACCTGGATCATCGCGTCCAGCCGCATCCCCTCCGGGATCACGACCCGGGTCGAGATGCGCGCGTTCGGGTCCAGGAGNAGCGCCAGCGCCGACGATGCGCTCATCTGGAAGTGCAGCTTGTAGCTGCCCGGCTGGATGTCCTGCCCGTTGGGGTCGGCGGACGCCACNGCGACGAACGCCGAGGCGCTGCGCACGACGTCGGCCTTCTCGAGTGCGGCGCCGATCACGTCCANGTTGTCGCCGACGCGTACCTGGACGATCACCTGGCCGTGTCCNGAGCCGACGTAGTCGGGCGACGTGGAGAACCACCGCACGACGGCCAGCACCAGGACCGCCACCAGCGCGACGATCACCGTGGCCGCGACGAGCACGGCCACGCCACCGCGGANGCGGCCCGGACGCCGGTTGCGCGACTCCTCGGTCACCGTGGTCATGCCTAGCCCGAGCTGGCTCATGCCTCACCCTGGTCTGCGGAGATCGGGACGCCCGGAGGGATACCGGTGGAACGCTCGGCGTCGAGGGCGTTCTGGAGAATGATGACAGCAGCGGCCTGGTCGACCACCGCACGGTGCCGCCTGCCGGGCAGACCGGCNTCGTGCAGCGCCCGCGTNGCCCCNACCGTGGACAGCCGCTCGTCGACCATCCGTACGGGTACGGGGACCCGCTCGGCGAGCCTTCGGGCGAACTCCTTGGCGGTGCCGGCCGCCCGACCCTCGGCACCCGAGAGGGACACCGGCAGGCCGACCACGAGCTCCACCGCGGCGTACTCGTCGGCGAGCTCGACCAGCCGCGCGACGTCGTGGGACCCCCGGCGGACGGTCTCGACCGGAGTGGCGATCGACCCCTGCGGGTCGCAGACCGCCACGCCGATGCGCACCGAGCCGACGTCGATCCCGAGGCGGGAACCCTGCCTCATCGGGGGGCCTGCCTCATCGGGAAACCTGCCGCATCATGACCCCAGCATCGCGCGCACGTCGGCCACCGCACGGGCGAAGTCGTCGGCGTCGCCGCTGCCCGCGCCCTGTGCGACGTCGTCCCGGCCGCCACCCTTGCCACCCAGCGCTCGGGCGAGCACGGTCATGACGCCACCGGCTCCCGCGCCGCGCGCCGCCGCCGCCGCGTCGGACGCGACCACGAGGGCGAGCTGGTCACCCTCCCCTGGTGCCCCGAGGACGACGACCGACGGGCCGGCCGCCTGCGCCCGACCCCGGATGTCGAGGGCGAGGCTGCGCGCATCACCGGGGCGGATGCCGGCCGGCAGCAGCTCGGCCACCAGACCCACGCCGTCGACCTCGGTGCGCCGCGCTGCGAGCTCGGCACCCTGCGCGAGCACGGCAGAGGCGCGCACCCGGTCGATCTCGCGCTCGGCGTCCTTGAGTCGCTGGAGCAGGCCGTCGACGCGCTCGGGCAGCTCTTCGGGACGCGCCTTGAGCGCCTCCGACAGCTGGCCGACCAGCAGGTGCTCCCGGGCCAGGAAGCGGTAGGCGTCGAACCCGACGAGTGCCTCGACCCGGCGTACGCCGGCCGCCACGGACGACTCCCCGAGCAGCTTGACGACACCGAGCTCACCCGTACGGTGCATGTGCGTACCGCCGCAGAGCTCGCGAGCCCACTCCCCGACGCTGACCACGCGCACCCGGTCGCCGTACTTCTCGCCGAACAGCGCCATGGCCCCGGAGGCGACGGCGTCGGCCTGGCTCATGATCTGCGCGGTCACCTCGAGGTCGCCGAGGAGCACCTCGTTGACCCGCTGCTCCACGTCGGCAAGCACCGACGACGGCACCGCCGACGGGTTCGGGAAGTCGAAGCGCAGCCGGCCCGGCGAGTTCTCGGACCATCTGCGTCGCGGTCTCGCCGAGCGCCTCGCGGAACGCCTTGTGGACCATATGGGTGGCCGTGTGTGCTCGCGAGATGGCCAGCCGGCGTTCGACATCGACGCGACCCTCCGCCCCCTGGCCGACGACCACCTCCCCGTCGAGGACCCGCGCCCGGTGGACGGTCAGGCCGCGGACCGGGCTCTGCACGTCGAAGACCTCGAGCATCGTGCCGTTGCCGAGCGTGATCACGCCCTCGTCGGCGAGCTGACCACCACCCTCGGCGTAGAACGCGGTGCGGTCGAGGACCACTTCCACGTCGCTGCCGGCCGGCGCCGAGTCGACGGGCGCGCCGTCGACCAGCACACCGCGAACCGTACCCTCGCTCGTCAACGCGTCGTAGCCGGTGAAGTCGGTGGGTCCGACCGAGTCGACCAGCTCCCGGTAGGCGGTCAGGTCGGCGGCGCCGCCCTTGCGTGCCTTGGAGTCGGCCTTGGCCCGCTGCCGCTGCTCCTGCATCAGCCGCCGGAAGCCCTCGGTGTCGACCTGCAGGCCCTTCTCCCCGGCCATCTCCAGGGTCAGGTCGATCGGGAACCCGTACGTGTCGTGCAGCTTGAAGGCGACGTGCCCGGGCACCTGCGACCCGTCGACGCTGTCGCCCTGCCCCACCCCCCCGACATCGTCGGTGAGCTGGATGAACAGCTTCTCGCCCTGCGTCAGGGTCGTGAGGAACGACTCCTCCTCCGCGACGCACACCGCACGGATCCGGTCGGCCCGCTCGCCCAGCTCGGGGTACTGCGGGGCCATCGCGGCGATGCTGACGTCGGCCAGCGCTCCGAACACCGGCTCGTGGGCACCCAGCAACCGCATCGAGCGCACGGTCCGTCGCATGATCCGCCGCAGCACGTAGCCGCGGCCCTCGTTGCCGGGGGTGACCCCGTCGCTGATCAGCATCACCGCCGTACGCGCATGGTCGGTGACGATGCGCAGGCGCACGTCGTCGTCGTGCTCGACGTGGTAGGCCCGCCCGGTCAGCTCGCTGGCGCGGTCGAGGATCGCCCGGCTGGTGTCGATCTCGTACAGGTTGTCGACGCCCTGCAGCACCGACGCCATGCGTTCCAGACCCATGCCGGTGTCGATGTTCTTGGCCGGAAGGTCGCCGAGGATCGGGAAGTTCTCCTTGTCGGCGCCCGGTCCGCGCTCGTACTGCATGAAGACGAGGTTCCAGATCTCGAGGTAGCGCTCCCCGTTGACCGCCGGGCCGCCCTCCTCGCCGTAGTCGGGGCCGCGATCGTAGTTGATCTCCGAGCACGGCCCGCACGGGCCAGGGACGCCCATGGACCAGAAGTTCTCGAGCTTGCCGAGCCGCTGGATGCGCTCGAGGGGGACGCCGATCTGCTGGTGCCAGATGTCCGCGGCCTCGTCGTCGTCCAGGTAGACGGTGATCCACAGCCGGTCCGGCTCGAGGCCGTAGCCGCCGTCGGCAATGGGCGTGGTGAGCAGCTCCCACGCGAGGTGGATCGCCCGCTCCTTGAAGTAGTCGCCGAAGGAGAAGTTGCCGCACATCTGGAAGAACGACGCGTGCCTCGTGGTCTTGCCGACCTCTTCGATGTCGAGGGTGCGCACGCACTTCTGCACGCTGGCCGCACGCGGGTAGGGAGCGACCTGCTCGCCCAGGAAGTACGGCTTGAACGGGACCATGCCGGCGTTGACCAGGAGCAGCGTGGGGTCGGGAGCGATCAGGGACGCCGACTCCACGACGGTGTGCCCGCGCTCGGCGAAGAAGCGCAGGAAGCGGCTCCGGATCTCGGCTGACTGCATGCTCACGAGCCTACCGGCGGGTCAGCCGGGATCCCGCGGACGATCCGGCGCAGGCGGGCCAGCCGTTCACCCACCTCGCGCTCGGCTCCGTGCTCGGTCGGCGCGTAGTAGTCGCGGCCGACCACGACGTCCGGCGGGTACTGCTGGGTGGCGACGCCGTGCGGGTGGTCGTGCGCGTACTGGTAGCCCGTACCGTGGCCGAGCTTCTTGGCGCCCGCGTAGTGGGCGTCGCGCAGGCCGGACGGTACCGGTCCGACCCGCCCCTCCCGCACGTCGGCCGTGGCCGCGCCGATCGCGGTCGTGACCGCGTTGGACTTGGGCGCGAGCGACAGGGCGATGACCGCCTGCGCCAGCGTGAGGCGCCCCTCGGGCAGCCCGATCAGCTGCACCGCCTGGTAGGCGGCGACGGCCGTCAGCAGCGCCGTCGGGTCGGCCAGCCCGATGTCCTCCGAGGCCAGGATGATCAGCCGTCGCGCGATGAACCTCGGGTCCTCGCCAGCCTCCATCATCCGCGCCAGGTAGTGCAGCGCAGCGTCGACGTCGCTGCCCCTGACGCTCTTGATCAGCGCACTCGTGACGTCGTAGTGCTGGTCGCCGTCCCGGTCGTACCGCACGGCCGCCCGGTCGACCGCCCGCTCGACGTCACCGGCGTCGATCTCCGTACGGCCCGCGCCCTGCGCTCCGCCGGCGGCAGCCTCCAGCGCCGTGAGCCCCCACCTGGCGTCGCCGGCCGAGAGGCGGGTGAGCTGCTCCATCGCGTCGTCGGTCACCGTCAGGCCGGCGGGCGCGAGTCCCCGATCGTCCTTGACGGCCCGCTCGAGGAGCGTACGCACGTCGCCCTCGTCGAGCGCGCGCAGCGTCACCAGCAGGCTGCGGGACAGCAACGGCGCCACGATGCTGAAGCTGGGGTTCTCGGTCGTAGCGGCGACCAGCGTGACCCAGCCGTTCTCGACCGCCGGCAGCAGCGCGTCCTGCTGGGTCTTGGAGAACCGGTGGACCTCGTCGACGAACAGGACCGTCCCACGCCCCGACGTGCCGAGCTCCCGGCGCGCGTCGTCGATGACCGCGCGCACGTCCTTGACCCCCGCCGTCACCGCGGACAGCTCCACGTAGCGCCGGCCGCCGGCCTGGGCCACCAGGTGCGCGAGGGTCGTCTTTCCGGTTCCGGGCGGGCCCCAGACGATGAGCGACGCCGCGCGGGTGCCCGTACCCGCACCCTCGACGAGGCGCCGCATCGGCGACCCGGCGGCCAGCACGTGGTCCTGCCCGACCACCTCGTCCAGGCTCCGCGGGCGCATGCGTACGGCGAGCGGCGCCATGCGGGCCGCGAGCTCGTCCCCAGCCGCCGTGAACAGGTCCTCGACCACCCCGCGACCCTACCCACGATCCCGTTGATCATGGCCAAACGGCCCATGTGGATCAAGGAATGGGGGCCATNTGCCCATGATCGACGCGGCTGGTCCCGGGGCCGCTCTGAACGTGGCGCGGGCCCCGGCAGACTGGCGGCCATGGTGCAGCCCACCCTGGAGCAGCTGTCCGCCGCCGTGCGTGCGTCGTGGGACCGCAAGACGTCGGACACCCCGGACCGGTACGACCCCGGGAACCCCGCGCGCGACCAGTGCGGCCCGACGTCGCTCGTGGTCCACGACTACCTCGGGGGCGACCTCTACGAGGTCGAGGTCTTCACCGGCGGCGTCCGTACAGACCACCACTACTGGAACCGGTTGCCCGACGGCACCGAGGTGGACCTGACCCGCACCCAGTTCCGGAACGGCGAGACGTTCGGCCCCGCGATCGTGCTGCCGCGCCCGACCCACGTCTCCCCCGCGGCCCAGGCACGGTACGAGCTGCTCGCTACCCGCGTCCTCGGCGCCCTCGAACCCCCCACTCGCGTTGATCATGGTCAAATCGCCCATGTGGATCAAGGAAACGGGGCCATTCGGCCATGATCAACGCGTTTCGTCGGCGGGGGTGGCGTCGATGCCGGCTTCCGTGCGCTGCTGCGCGGTGATCGTGGTCGGTGCGCCGGTCAGCGGGTCGAAGCCGGCGCCGGTCTTGGGGAACGCGATCACGTCGCGGAGGCTGGGTACGCCGGCCAGGAGCATGCAGATGCGGTCCCACCCGAACGCGATGCCGCCGTGCGGCGGTGGCCCGAACGTGAACGCCTCGAGCAGGAACCCGAACTTGTCCTGCGCCTCCTCGCGGGACAGCCCGAGCAGGTCGAAGACCCGCTGCTGGACGTCGCCGCGGTGGATGCGGATGGAGCCGCCACCGATCTCGTTGCCGTTGCAGACGATGTCGTAGGCCCACGCCAGCGCCTCGCCGGGCGCCTGCTCGAACCGGTCGACCCATTCGTCGTTGGGCGACGTGAACGGGTGGTGCACCGCCGTCCACCCGGCCCGGCCCTCGTCGTCCTCCACCGGCTCGAACATCGGCGCATCGACGACCCAAAGGAACGACCACGCGGACTCGTCGATCAGGCCGCAGCGCTTGCCGACCTCGAGCCGTACGGCCCCGAGCAGCGCCAGCGCGTCGCTCCGCCGACCCGCTGCGAAGAACGCGCAGTCGCCGGGCTGAGCCCCGACCGCCGCGGCAAGCCCGGAACGCTCGTCGTCGGACAGGTTCTTCGCTACCGGACCGCCGAGCTCGCCGTCGGCGCCGAACGTCACGTAGGCGAGGCCGCGGGCGCCCCGCTGCTTGGCCCACTCCTGCCAGGCGTCGAAGGTCCGCCTCGGCTGGTCGGCGCCGCCGGTCATGACCACCGCACCCACGTGCTCGGCCTGGAACACCCGGAAGTCGGTCTTCGCGAAGTACGACGTGAGGTCGCTGATCTCGAGGTCGAACCGCAGGTCCGGCTTGTCCGACCCGTAGCGGCGCATCGCCTCCGCGTACGTCATCCGAGGAACCGGCCCGATCTCGTGGCCGAGAACGCCGGCCCAGATCGAGCGCACGACCGCCTCCCCGACCTCGATCACGTCGTCCTGCTCGACGAAGGACATCTCGATGTCGAGCTGGGTGAACTCCGGCTGGCGGTCGGCGCGGAAGTCCTCGTCGCGGTAGCAGCGGGCGATCTGGAAGTAGCGCTCCATCCCGGCGACCATGAGCAGCTGCTTGAACAGCTGCGGCGACTGCGGCAGCGCGTACCAGTGCCCCGGCTGGAGCCGTACGGGCACGAGGAAGTCGCGCGCCCCCTCAGGCGTCGACCGGGTGAGCGTCGGCGTCTCGATCTCCACGAAGTCGCGAGCCAGCAGGACGTCGCGGGCGTAGCGGTTGACGTCGGACCGCATCCGCAGCGCCCGAGCGGGTGCCGGGCGGCGCAGGTCCAGGTAGCGGTAGCGCAGGCGGGTCTCCTCACCGACGTCGGTGCGGTCGTCGATCGGGAACGGCAGCGGCGCCGACTCGCTCAGCACCTCGACCGCGGACGCGACCACCTCGACCTCCCCGGTCGCGAGGTCGGGGTTGGCGTTGCCCTCCTTGCGGAGCACGACCTCGCCGACGACCTTGAGGCAGTACTCGTTGCGCAGCCCGTGCGCCACGGCGGAGTCGCGTACGACGACCTGGACGACGCCGGAGACGTCGCGCAGGTCGAGGAAGGCCACCCCGCCGTGGTCTCGGCGGCTCGCCACCCACCCCGCCAGCGTGACGACCTGGCCGGCCTGCGCGGCCCGAAGGCTGCCTGCCTCATGGGTACGGATCACCGGTTCTGCTCCTCAGGGATGGTCGCTTGCTCGGTCCTTCGTACGGTCGGCCAGCGGTCCTCGTCGGGGGGTTCCCAGACCGACGGGTCGGCGGGGACCTGGTCGCCGGACCGGATGTCCTTCACGCTCGAGTCGCCCGGGGCGTCGCCCAGGAACCAGACGTACGGGATGCCGCGACGGTCGGCGTGCCGGATCTGCTTGCCGAACTTCGCCGCCACCGGTGCCACCTCGCAGGGGATCCCCCGCGCGCGCAGCTGCGCGGCGACGCCGTCGGACGTCGTTCTTGCCGCCTCGTCCGTGACCGCCACCAGGACGCAGGTGGGTACCGAGCGCGACGCAGCCAGGAGGTCGCGGCCGAGCACGAGGCCGAGGATCCGCGAGACCCCGACGGACATGCCCACGCCCGGGTAGAAGACCTTGCCGTCGCTGGCGAGCGAGTCGTAGCGCCCGCCCGAGCAGATCGAGCCGAGGTCCTCGTAGCCGGTGAGCAGCGTCTCGTAGACCATGCCCGTGTAGTAGTCGAGGCCCCTGGCGATGCGCAGGTCGGCCATGACGAGGCCCGGCGCGGCCGCCGACGTCGCCTCGACCACTCGTACGAGATCCGCCAGGCCCTCGTCGAGCATCGGGTCGCTGACCCCGAGCCGCGTCACCCGTTCGGCGAACGACGTGTCGAACGACCGGATCCCGGCCAGCTCGAGACAGGTACGTGCGGCCGCCTCGCTGAGGCCGGCCTCGCTGACGAGGAGCTTGGCCACCGCGTCGGGCCCGATCTTGGCCAGCTTGTCGATCGCCCGCAGCGCGACGGAGGGCTCGGCCGCGCCGACACCGCGGAAGAACCCTTCGGCCAGCTTGCGGCTGTTGACCTGTACCACGGGCGCGGGGATCGGCAGGGCCCGCAGGGCCTCCCCCACGACCAGGGGGATCTCGACCTCGTAGTGGGCCGGCAAGGTGTCTCGGTCGACCACGTCGATGTCGGCCTGGACGAACTCGCGGTAGCGGCCCTCCTGCGGCCGCTCGCCACGCCAGGCGCGCTGCATCTGGTAGCGCCGGAACGGGAACGTCAGGTGCCCAGCGTTCTCCAGGACGTAGCGGGCGAACGGCACGGTCAGGTCGTAGTGCAGGCCGAGGCCGGCGTCGCCCTCGTCGTCGCCGGCGTGGAGCCGGCGCAGAACGTAGACCTCGTTGTCGATCTCNCCCTTGCGGAGCAGCTGGTCCAGCGGCTCCACCGACCTCGTCTCCAGCGAGGAGAACCCGTTCAGCTCGAAGGTCCGCCGGATGCTGTCGAGGAACGACTGCTCCACGATCCGCTCCGCCGGCAGCCACTCCGGGAACCCGGACAGCGAGGTGCGGCTGGCCACGCCTCACACCCCCCGGGTCGGCGCGGAGCGGGTCAGGTCCAGCAGGTACGGGTTGCTCACGCGTTCCCGCCCGATCGTCGTCTGCGGCCCGTGCCCAGGGAGGACGACGGTCTCGTCGGCCAACGGAAGCACCTTGGTCCGCAACGACTGCTGCATGGCCGCGTGGTCGCCGCCGCTCAGGTCGGTACGCCCGATGCTTCCGGCGAACAGTACGTCGCCAGTGAGGCAGACCGGTTCGTCCGCCGTGGTACCGCCTGATCCGGCCGTACCGCCCGATCCGGCCGTACGGAACAGCACCGAGCCCTCGGTGTGACCGGGCGCGTGGTCGACGACCAGCTGGATCCCCGCGAGGTCGAGGACACTGCCGTCGGCGAGCACGCGGACGTCGTCGGGCTCGGTCCACGTCAGCCGGCCGGCGAACATCTCGCTGAGCTGCGGGCCGAGCGTGCTGATCGGGTCCTCGAGGCGGTACCGGTCGTCGGCATGGATGTACGCGGGGATCCCCCGCGCGCCGCAGACCGGCGTGACCGAGAACGTGTGGTCGAGGTGGCCGTGCGTGAGCAGCACCGCGACCGGCTGCAGCCGGTGCTCGCGCAGCACCGCGTCGAGCTGGTCGTCGATGCCGATGCCCGGGTCGACGACCAGGCACTCCTGGCCGGGCCCGGTCGCCACGACGTAGCAGTTGGTGGCGAACATCGCGGCGGGGAAGCCCACGATCAGCACGGTGGCGGCCCCTCTGGCTGGATGTGGCTCCGAGAACGTCGGAGAACGAGGTGGAAGAACAGGTATCGGGTCGGTGTCGGTTCGGTGACAACCCGGTCGAGGGTACCGGCGGGGCCACGCAAGCGACGAACCACTTACCTCGACCCGCTTAGACTGCGCACCGAGCCCACTGATCCACCGAGCCCACTGATCCACCCGTGAGCGACAGGAGCGACGAGTTGCCCAGCAGCAGGCGCGAGCGAGAGCTGGCCCGGGCGAAGTACGAGCGGCAGCAGGCCAAGCGCCAGGCGCAGGCCGCGAAGCGTCGGCAGCGCTACCAGGTGATCACAGCGGTCGGCGTGGCCATCCTGTTTGTCGTCGGGTTCGTCGTGCTCGCCAAGGTCGTCGGCGGGGGAAGCACGGCCAACGCTGGGGCCTCGACGACTCCAGCGGCCACCCCGACCACTGCGTCCCCGTCGCCTTCGCCGACCGTCTCGGCCGTCATCCCCACGGACGGGACTCCGGCGCTGTGCGCGTACCGCCCGAACGGGACCGCCTCCAAGCCGGTCACGACCCCGCCGACCAGCGGGCCGACCAGCCCAGCCACCCGTACCGCGAAGATCTCGCTGAACGGCAAGGTCGTCACGATCCAGCTGCTCGCCTCGAAGGCGCCCTGCACGGTCAACTCGTTCGTCCACCTGGCCCAGGCGAAGTTCTTCGACCAGACCCCGTGCCACCGGCTGACCACNGGGANCCTGGCCGTGCTGCAGTGCGGCGACCCGACCGGCACCGGCAGCGGTGGTCCCGGCTACGTCTTCAACGACGAGAACCTGGCCGCAGCGACGTACCCGGCCGGAACCGTGGCCATGGCCAACACGGCCGCCCCCAACACCGACGGCAGCCAGTTCTTCCTGGTCTACGCCGACTCGACGCTCGGCCCGAACTACACCCCGTTCGGCAAGATCGTGGGCGGGATGGATGTCCTCACCGCGATCAGCAAGGCCGGCGTCAAGGGCGGCGGCAGCGACGGCGCGCCCGCCAANCCGGTCACCATCAGCTCCGTCGTCA
>JGI24140J50213_10000817_pt1 | contig 14239 bp, 15 predicted proteins | sample BarGraIncu00222A_FD_50213 | JGI IMG/M metagenome (IMG submission 50213)
CCCATCGCGATCGACTGCGTCGTCGCCTTGACGTCTTCCATCACCGGCTCGCCCTTGGCGTCCTTCAGGGGCTGGCCGTCGGGGCCGTTTTTCGGCTGCTGATAGGCGTTGACCTCGAGCGTCGTCGCGTCCTTGTAGGCGTCGAAGTTCTGGATCGAGCCCTGGCTGACCAGGAACACGGCGAAGACGAGCGAGATCGGCAGCAGGACGTAGAGCGTCGAGCGAGTCGCGTCGACCCAGAAGTTGCCGACCGTTCCCGACGAGCGGGCGACGAAACCGCGGATCAGCGCCCAGACGACGGCGACGGCGGTCGCAGCGGAAAAGAAGTTCTGCACCGCCAGGGCGAGCATCTGGGTCAGATAACTCATCGTCGACTCGCCGCCGTAGCCCTGCCAGTTGGTGTTGGTGACGAAGCTGACCGCGGTGTTGAACGACGAGTCGGGGCTGACGGCGGCCATCGCCTGCGGGTTGAGCGGCAACACGCCCTGCAGGCGCTGCAAGGCGTAGACGACGACGACGCCGAGCACGTTGAAGGCGACCGCGGCGACCGCGTAGCGCTTCCACGACGTGCTCTCGGCCGGATCGACTCCGGCGAGGCGGTACATCGCGTTTTCCAGGCGAACGACCGGCGCCAGCCACTTCGGCAGGCGACCGTCGGCGACCGCGGCGATCCATTTGCCCAGCGGCCAGGCGAGCAGCAGCAGGACGACCAGGTAGACGGCGAGCTGGATCCAGGATTGCAGCGTCGGCATCACAGCTTCTCCGCGTTGAACAGGGCGACGACGAGGTAGACGAAGAGCGCCACGGCGACGATGCCGCAGATCAGGTAGAGGCCGCTCATGAGCGCTCTCCCAGCACCGCGCAGCCGGCGACGAGGCCGAAGATCGCGGCCGCGAAGACCGCGACGAGCAGGAGGTAGAGGAGGTCGGCCATGATCGATTCCGCTTGCGAGAACGAGATGGCGAAGATTAGGCGCGCCGGCGTCAACGCTGCATACAGAGGCGATTGACCCGCGTCAAGAAAGCATCAAGACGGTCCGTGGGCACGGCTCCTGCCAATCGGTTGACGCAAGTCCCGGTCAACCCGTCCCACGAGGAACCTCATGGCAACCTACGGAAAGAAGGCGTCGGAGAAGGTCGAGAAGACCATGGATGAGTACAAGCACGGCACGCTCAAGAGCGGCGGCTCGGGCAAGAAGGTGACGAGCCGCAAGCAGGCGATCGCGATCGGCCTGTCGGAAGCGAGGAAGGCCGGCGCCAAGGTGCCGGCGAAGAAACGATCGACGACCTAGCGGCCTCGGCCACGATCGCTGCGGCGCCTATTCCTCGGACGCCCGCTCCGCAGGTGCGTCGTCGTCGCGGCGCAGATGGATCAGGCCGGTGCGATAGTCGTACTCGAAGACTTCGCCGTGCCGGCCCCACTCGATGGCCGTGCGCATCACGCGCTCGGCCTCGGCCGCGTCCAGGCTCTCGCTGAGCAGGCGCAGGAACGGCTCCTCGGGAAGCTCGCCGGTCGGTTCCTGATCGAGGCTGTGCCGGATGTGCGCCACCAGCGGGACGTGGGCGAGCAGCTGGCGCCCGAAGATCCGCTGTCGCTCCACGTGCGAGCCGGCGACGTACTCGCGCCCGATCCGCGTGATGTGCAGGTCGGCATCGGCCACGCTCGTCAGCTCCAGAAGCGACATGGCCTGCACCAGCGGCAGCAGCTCGTCGTCGGTCAGCTCCGTGACTTCGGCGAGCCTGGGAAGGTCGGCGCGGCCGCCGAACGTGTCGTCGACGAGCATTTCGAGCAGACCCTCCATGCGGACGATGTCCGCCTCGGGCAGGCGTTCGGCGAGGGACCGTCGCACCGGCTCCGCGGAGGGTCGGCCGGCGCGCCCGGCGCCGGCTGTCATCAGCGCATAGACCTCGTCGACGAGCATGCGAACGGCGGCGCTCTCCGGATCGCGCGGCCGCGGCAGTTGCACGGCAAGCTGGAAGCGCACCCGCCCCGGATCGCTGGCGAAGAGGAGCACGCGGTCGGCCATCAGCACGGCCTCCTCGATGTTGTGCGAGACGACGAGGATGGCCTTGGTCGGCATCGCGCCGCCGCGCCAGAGATCGAGAATGTCCTCGCGCAGGCGCTCGCCGGTCAGAACATCGAGGGACGAGAACGCCTCGTCCATGAGCAGCACCTCGGGCTCGACGACGAGGGCCCGGGCGATGCCGACGCGTTGCCGCATGCCACCGGACAGCTCGCGCGGCAGCGCCCCCTCGAAGCCGGCCAGGCCGATCATGCCGATCGCCTCCTCGGCGCGCCGCGCCCGCTCCGCCGGCGCCATGCCGCGCGCCTCCAGGCCCAGCTCGACGTTCTGCTGGACCGTGAGCCACGGGAACAGGGCGAACGACTGGAACACCATGCTGACGCCGCGCGCCGGCCCGTACAGCGGCTGGCGCCGATAGCTCACCTCGCCGGCGTCGACGCCGACCAGTCCGGCCATGATGCGAAGCAGCGTCGACTTGCCCGAACCCGACTGACCGAGCAGGGCGACGATCTCGCCCTCGACCAGGCGCAGGTCGACGCCCTCGAGAACCGAGCGCGCCGTTCCGTCGGCCGAGCGGAACGATTTGCCGACGCCCTTGAGCTCGATGATGGCTTGCGACATGGATTCGGTCTGTCGGCTGTCAGAAGTGCATCCGCTCTTCGGCCAGACGGTACAGGCGCCGCCACACGAAGTGGTTCATCGCCATGACGTAGATGCACATCACGCCGATGCCGAGCGCGATGCGCGGGAAGTCGCCGATCGCCGTCATGTGCGCGATGTAGCTGCCGAGGCCCTGTGCCTGCAAGGTCGTGTCGCCCCAGGTGACGTATTCGGCGACGATGCTAGCGTTCCACGAGCCGCCGCTCGCCGTGATCGCGCCCGTCACGAAGCTCGGGAAGACCGCCGGCAACAGATAGCGCCGCCACTTCAGCCAGCCGCTGAGGTCGAGGTTGCGCGCTGCATAGCGCAGCTCGGTGGGCACGCTCGACGCTCCCGCGATGACGTTGAACAGGAGGTACCACTGGGTGCCCAGCACCATCAGCGGCGAGAGCCAGATGTTCGGGTTGAGCTGCCAGCGAACGATCAGGAGCACCGCCACCGGAAACATCAGATTGGCCGGGAAGGCGGCGAGGAACTGCGCCACTGCCTGCAAGCGCCCGGCCCACGCCGGGCTCATGCCGATCCACACGCCGATCGGCACCCAGACCAGCGCGGCGAGCCCGATCAGGACGAGGACGCGCACCAGCGTGTAGAGGCCGAGCAGGAAGACATGGGCGACCTCGCCCCATCCGACTTCGCCGTGGATGAAACCGAACAGCCACCACAACGCGAAGATGACGGCTCCGGCGAGGACAGCGTCGCCGATCCGCGCGACCGCCGGGTTGGCCGGCAGCGTCCGGGCGCGGATCGACGTGCCGTCGTGGTTGCGCTTGAAGAACGCCATCGATCGGCCGAAGGGTCGGACCAGCGCCTGGCCCATCTTCTGCACGCGATCGGTCCGGCGCAGCCACGTCAGCAGCCAGGAGCCGGGCGCGCTCTCGCCGCTGCCCTCTTCGAAGCGGAAGCGGTCGGCCCAGGCGATCAGGGGGCGGAAGAACAGCTGGTCGTAGAGAAGGATGCCGATCAGCATGGCACCGATCGCCCAGCCGATGGCGCCGAGGTCGCGCGCCTCGATCGCCAGGGCGATGTACGAGCCGATCCCCGGCAGCCTGATGTTCTGGTTCGACACGGAGATCGCTTCCGCCGCGACGACGAAGAACCAGCCGCCCGACATCGACATCATCATGTTCCAGAGCAGGCCGGGCATCGCGAAGGGAAGCTCGAGCCGCCAGAACCTCTGCCACGCCGACAGCTGGAAGACGCGCGCCGCCTCGCGCAGCTCGGCCGGCACCGTGCGGATCGATTGATAGAGGCTGAAAGCCATGTTCCACGCCTGCGACGTGAAGATGGCGAAGATCGCCGCGCATTCGACGCCGAGCAGATTGCCCGGAAACAGGGCGATGAACCCGGTCACGGTGATCGACAGGAAGCCGAGGATCGGGATCGATTGCAGGATGTCGAGCAGCGGCACGAGAACGCGCTCGGCGGCGCGATAGTTGGCGGCGATGACGGCGAAGACGCAGCTGAAGACGATCGAGGCGCCGAGCGCGATGAACATGCGCAGCGTCGTTCGCGACAGGTAGTACGGCAGCATCCCCGGATCGAGCGTCAGCGGCAGCACCTGTCCGACCGCGTAGGGCCGCGTCATCTGCGACCCGGCAAAGGCCAGGCCGAACAGCATGGCCAGGACCAGCGGCAGCAGCGCCCAGTCCCAGCGGTTGCCGGTCGATTCGACCACCTGCCGGGGAAAGAAGGTCTTGATCGTCATGGTTGGCCGCGCACGGCCATTGTCCCGGAGCGGCAAGTCCGGACATCGACTCCTTGAGGCGCCGATCGCTTCTGCCATTCGCGCTATCGTCGACCCTGATGAAGGCGTTGAACGGCTGAGTGCGGACGGCCCCCTTGCGCCTTGCCGCCCTGCAGCTCGCGCTGGCGCTCCTCCCCTTCGCCTCTTGCGGAGCGGCCGCGCAGGTGGCGGCCGAGGCGCCGCCGCCTCATCACCACGAGGGCGCCGCGATGGACATGCCCGACCATGACGGCAGGGCCATGGCGCCGGACCGCGCCGCGGCCATGCCCGGGATGCGCGGCCAGTTCGGTTCGTACCCGATGGCGCGCGAAAGCTCGGGAACAAGCTGGCAGCCCGAGGCGACGCCGATGGAGATGCTGCACACCATGGGCGACAACGGGTCGCTGATGCTGCACGGTTACGCCAACGTCGTCGCCGACCGGCAGACCGGGCCGCGCGGCGCCGGCAAGACGTTCAGCGAGAGCATGTTGATGGCGATGGCGGTTCGACCCCTGGGCCCGGGCACCGTGGGCTTGCGCGGCATGGTCTCGCTCGACCCGCTGATGGGCAAGAGCGGCTATCCGCTGCTCTTTCAGACCGGCGAGAGCGCCGACGGCAAGACGCCGCTGATCGACCGACAGCATCCGCACGACGCCTTCATGGAGCTCTCGACGAGCTACAGCGTGCCCCTCGGCGCCGACGGCTCCGCCTTCGTCTACGCCGGCCTGCCCGGCGAGCCTGCCCTCGGCCCGCCGACCTTCATGCATCGCTATTCGGGAATGCGCAACCCGGAGGCGCCGATCACGCACCACTGGTTCGACTCGACGCACGTCAGCTTCGGCGTCGTGACCGCGGGCGCGAGCCAGGGCGCGTGGAAGCTCGAAGGCTCGCGCTTCAACGGCCGCGAGCCCGACGAGCGGCGCTGGAACATCGAGACGCGACGCTTCGACTCGTGGTCGGCACGGCTCAGCTGGAACCCGACGGCGCAGTGGTCGACGCAGGCGAGCTACGCCTACCTGAGGAGCCCCGAGGCGCTCGAGCCCGAGAGCAGCATGCGGCGCCTGACGGCTTCGGCAAGCTACCTGACGCGACTTGCCGGCAACGTGTGGGCGACGACGCTGGCCGCATCTCGCAACGACAGGCGCGGGCCCGCCGGCCGCGAGCTCTCACCCGCCGTGCTCCTCGAATCGACGCTCGTCGTCGCCGACAAGCACTCGGTCTTCGGCCGTTTCGAGCAGGTCGACAAGGACGAGCTGTTTCCTCCCGGCGATCCGCGGCAGAGCGTTGCGTTCCGGGTGCGCAAGTTCTCGCTCGGCTACCTCTACGACTTCGTCGCGAGCGGGCCGGTCCGCTGGGGGCTGGGCGGCGTGGTCGGAGCGCTGCGCGGTCCGTCCGCCCTCGATCCGGCCTACGGAAGCCACCCGATGTCGCTGCTGGTGTTCTTGCAGGCGAGGCTGGCGCCGTGAGCGAGCTGAAGGTCCCGTCTGCGGCATGACGGCGACCGCCGCGTCGACTTCGGCGGCAACGCCGTGTCCCGCTTCGATCCGACGACCGAGAAGTTCGAGCGCTTCGGCTTCCCGCGCGAAGCCGCCGGCGTTCGCCAGATCCTCGGCCGCCCGGGCGAGATCTGGCTGCCCGAAAGCGGGACCGCCTTCATCTCCGAGATCCGCGCCGGCTAAGGCGCGACGCGCGGGTTCGCCGTCGCACCTCTACGCCGCCTCAATAGCCGAGCGCCAGCCCCGTGTTGCGACGCGGATCGTTGGCGCCGAAGTAACGGTTCTTGCCGGCCGGCTTGCCACCCAGCGTCGGCGTGCCGACGAGGATGGCAGCCAGGTGATTGGCCGGCTGGGCGCCGCCGAAGACGTGGCCCATGCCTTCGAGGATCTTCCTCGTGTCGGGGCTCAGTGCGAAGGCTTCGACGTTCGTGGCGTTGGGCAACCACTGCTGGTGAAAGCGCGGCGCGTCGACGGCTTCCTGGACGTTCATTCCGTAGTCGATGACGTTGACGATCGTGAGCAGCACGGCGGTGATGATGCGGCTGCCTCCGGGCGTGCCGACGACCATGACCGGCTTGCCGTCCCTCGTGACGATCGTCGGGCTCATCGAGCTCAAGGGGCGCTTGCCCGGGGCGACCGCATTCGCTTCTCCTTGGACGAGCCCGTAGATGTTCGGAACGCCGATCTTCGCCGTGAAGTCATCCATTTCATCGTTGAGCAGCACGCCCGTCTTCGCCGCCGTGACCTTGGCGCCGAACCAGTCGTTCAGCGTGTACGTCACCGAGACCGCATTGCCCTTGTCGTCGACGATCGAATAGTGCGTCGTATTGCTGCCTTCGTGCGGTGCAACGCCGGGCTTCAGGTTCTGCGAGACCGCCGCGCGCGCCGGGTCGATGGCGGCGCGGATCTTCGCCGCGTACGCCTTGTCGAGCAGTCGGTCGAGCGGGTTCTTCACGAAGTCGGGGTCACCCAAGTAGCTGTTGCGGTCGACGTAGGCGTGTCGCATCGCTTCGATCTGCACGTGCACGGCCTGCGCCGAGTGGAAGCCCCATTCCTTGAGCGGATAGCCTTCCAGGACGTTGAGGATCTCGCAGACGATGACCCCGCCCGAGCTCGGCGGCGGCGCCGAGACGATGTGATAGCCGCGGTAGTCGCACTCGACCGGAGCGAGCTCTCGCGTCGTGTACTGGTCGAGGTCGGCTTGCGTCAGCAGGCCCTTGCCGGCCTGGCTCGACGCGACGATCGCCTGCGCCACCGGCCCCTTGTAGAACCCGGCCGCACCGGCGTCGCGGATCTGCCTGAGCGTCTGCCCCAGGTCGCGCTGCACGAGGCGATCGCCGGCGACGAACGGCTGGCCGCGGTTGAGGAATATCTCCGCCGTCGCCGGGTCGACCTTGAAGGCCTCGGTCGCCGTCGCAAACATCTCGGCGTCGCCCTGGTCGAGGACGAAGCCCTGCTCGGCATAGCGGATCGCCGGCGCGATCAGTTCGGCGCGCTTCATCGTCCCGTACTTGGCGAGCGCCGTCTCGAGGCCCGACACGGAGCCGGGAACGCCGACGGCGAGATGCCCGGTCGTCGTCGAGCCCTTGACGACGTTGCCGGCGGCATCGAGGTACATGTTGGCGGTCGCGGCGAGCGGCGCCTTCTCGCGGAAGTCGAGAAAGGTCTTGCGCCCGTCGGCGAGCTGGATCGTCATGAAACCGCCACCGCCGAGATTACCCGCGGCCGGATAGACGACCGCCAGCGTGTAGCCGACGGCGACGGCCGCGTCGACGGCGTTGCCGCCCTTCTTCAACACGTCGACGCCGACCTCGGTCGCCAGGTGCTGCGCCGTCACGACCATGCCGTGCTCGGCGGCAACCGGCGCCATCGACGCGCCGCGCGCGTCGCCGGTGCCGGCCGAAGCAACGACGAGAAGAAGGGCGAAGGCGCCGGCGAAGCGTCCGCGGAAGAGAAGCGATGTCATGCGAGTCTCCGTTTCGGCTGAAACGCCGATTCCGTCACAGACTGTAGCGACAGTGCGAGCTTGTCGCCGTAGCCGCGACGCGCGGCGCGTACAAGGTGTTACCGAGACACTGGACGACCGGGAGTTTCTTCACAGCCGCTCGGGGCGGCGCCTCGATAAGATCGACTTCCGTCGTCTCCCGCGCGCGAAATCCGCCTCGTGGATCGGCCGACGGATGCTGCCTCCACCCATGCGTCGCGTCCCGCGCCTTGTTCGTCTCGTCGCCGCCGGCTCGCTTGCCGGCTCGCTGCTCGGCGCGTGCTCGCCGATCGGTCTGGTCGCCAGCGCGGCCGGCGTCGCCACCGATACCAGCATGACGTGGGACATCGTCAAGCACGTCCACGCCAAGCTGACCGAAGACGATCCGACGCCGTGCGCGCTGCTCAACAGCGTGCAGCGCGTCCTCAACGAGCGCTGCGCCTACAAGCCGGGAAGCATCCGCAGCGCCGACCTCGCGCACACCGGGCTGCAGCAATGTCCGCTCGCCCTGGCGACGCGCGACCCGAAGCTCTGGCGCGCGCTGCCCGAGCTGCTCGAGAAGGGCGCGAGCGTCGATCGCTGCCCGGCGTCGCCGCTCGTCGCCCTCGCCAACGCCGATCCGTGCCCCGATTTCGTATCGGCCGCTCCCGAGGTGCGGCAGGCCCTCGTCACGCTCGCCGAGAGCGATCCGCGCGCCGTGCGCCACGACGTGTTCCGCATGCTCGGCTGTCCGAAGGCACGCTCCGCCGGCCTCGATCGCGTCCTCACGACCTGGCTCGATCGCGGCGACCTCGAGCCGAGCAAGCTCTCGTTCAGTCCCCTGAGCGCCGCCGACCCCGACCTTCTCGTCTCGCGCTTCGGCCGCGAGCTCGAGGTCGCCGGCCACAAGCCCGAGACTGCGCTCGACGGCTACGACGGCGCCCTGACGAGCGGCTTCGAAGAGGCCTTGCGCACCAGCCATTGGGCCGCGCTCGAATGGTGGCTGTATCGGCTGCCGCAGCTCGCCAACCAGGCGCCGCCGCAGCGCGGCGGCCAGCTCTCCTGGGTGCCGCTGCAGCGCGTCCTGCTGCCCGGCTTCCTGCAGTTCCCGTCGACGCAGCACGACATGGTCGTCTTCCTCATGTCGCGCGGTGCCGACCCGCGCCAGAAGCTTCCCTTCGACCCGGGCAAGACGGTGATCGCCTTCGCGGCGCAGATGAAGAGCCCGATGCTCGCCGTGCTCGACCCGCCTGCGCCGCCGCGCCCCGAGGCGCCGGCGATCGCCAGGGCCGACCCCGGCCCGGCGCTGAACGGCGGTCGCGGGGCCGGCGCGGCGCCACCCCTGCGCGCCGCGCGCGCGCAGTTGAACTCGCCCGGAGCGGCGGACGCGACGACGTCGCGCTAGCGCCCGGTCGCGACACCGCCGCGCTCAGTGCGCGTGGCGGTGATGCACATCGGGATAGTGAGGGTGCCGATGCGTCAGCGCGACGTGCGCGTGCGGATGGACGTGCGGCTCGCTCCCGTCCCAGTCGAAATCGTGGTCGTGGCGATGATGTTCGTCGTGCCGGTGCGCGTGCGTATGCTGGAGCGGCGCGTGCCGGTGCTCGTGGCCGTGTCGATCGCGCAGATGCAGCCAGACGCCGACCGCCATGAGCACGGCCGCGACCCAGAACAGCAGGGGCGGTGCGACCGGCCAGATCGCCAGCGCGAGCGCGACGCCGACGAGCGGCGCGACCGAGAAGTAGGCCGCCGTGCGCGCCGTGCCGAGGCCGCGCAGGGCGACGACGAACAGGGCCAGGCTGAGCCCGTAGCCGGCGAAGCCGACGAGCAGCGTCAGGAGGAGCGGCCGTGTCGCGGGCAGCGCGGCGCCGCCGAGCAGCGCCAGGCCGGTGTTGCACGCTCCCGCGATCCAGCCCTTGAGGCCGGCGACGAGCATCGCGTCGTTGCTCGAGACCTTGCGCGTCAGGTTGTTGTCGACGGCCCAGCACAGGCACGCCGCGACGATCAGCAAGGCGCCCGGCGCGAGCGCCGCGCCGCCCGGCTGCCACGACAGCAGCGCGCCGCCGGCGACGATGGCAAGCATGCCGGCGACGATGCGGCGATCGGCGTTCTCGTGGAACACCGACCAGGCGATCAGCGCCGTGAAGACGCCTTCCAGGTTGAGGAGCAGCGACGCCGACGCGGCGCTGCCCCGTGCCAGGCCGGCCATGAGGAGCGCCGGGCCGAGCATGCCGCCCGTGACGATGGCGCCGAGCAGCCACGGCAGGTCGGCGCCCGGGATCGAGACGGCCGTCGCCGCGGCGGCGACGTCGCGGCGGCGCAGCGCATGACGAACCGCGAGCACGGCCGTCAGACCGAGCCCGCTGCCGAGGTAGAGGAGCCCCGCCAGGAGCAAGGGCGTCATGTCGCCGACGAGGAGCTTGGCGAGCGGCGTGCTCGCGCCGAACAGGAGCGCGGCGCCCAGGGCCGGAGCCGCGTGGCGCAGCGACAGGGTCAGCTTCATCCGGGTGATCGAGGTTATTTCCACTAAACTAGAAACATGGAGAAGTTCGTCGCCGCCCCAACGCCGACGATGGGCGCGTTCGAACGTTACCTGACCGTCTGGGTGGCACTGTGCATCATCCTCGGCGTGGCCGTCGGGCAGTTCTTTCCCGAGCTGTCGCAAGCGGTCGGGCGAATGGAAGTCGCCCGCATCAACCTGCCCGTCGGCCTGCTCATCTGGGTGATGATCATTCCGATGCTGCTGAAGATCGACTTCGGAGCGCTCGGCCAGGTCCGGCAGCACGCCCGAGGGATCGGCGTCACGCTGTTCGTCAACTGGGGCGTCAAGCCCTTTTCGATGGCCCTGCTCGGCTGGATCTTCGTGCGCCACGTCTTTGCCGAGTGGCTGCCGCGCGATCAGCTCGACAGCTACGTCGCAGGCCTCATCCTGCTCGCCGCTGCTCCGTGCACGGCGATGGTTTTCGTCTGGAGCCAGCTCTGCAAGGGCGACCCCTATTTCACCTTGACGCAGGTGGCGCTGAACGACGCCATCATGGTCGTCGCCTTCGCCCCCATCGTCGCCTTGCTGCTGGGGCTGTCGTCGATCCGCGTGCCCTGGGACACGCTGCTGACGTCGGTGGCCTTGTACATCGTCGCGCCCGTCATCCTCTCGCAGCTGTGGCGCAAGGGCCTGCTGCGTCAGGGCATGCAGCGCTTTCACTCAGTGGCCGCCAAGCTCGGGCCGCTTTCGATCGGCGCGCTCCTGCTGACGCTGGTGCTGCTGTTCGCCTTCCAGGGGAAACGAATCCTCGAGCAGCCGCTCGTCATCGCCATCCTGGCCGTTCCCATCGTCATCCAGGTGGTCTTCAACTCCGCGCTGGCCTACCTGTTGAATCGCCGCCTGGGCGTCGCCTACTGCGTCGCCGGTCCGTCCGCGCTCATCGGCGCGAGCAACTTCTTCGAGCTCGCGGTCGCCACGGCCATCGGCCTGTTCGGGTTCGAGTCGGGCGCTGCGCTGGCGACGGTGGTCGGCGTGCTGATCGAGGTGCCGGTGATGCTGGCAGTCGTCGCCATCGTGAATCGCTCGCAAGGGTGGTACGAGGCCGGCTCGCACTGACGACTCGCGCTGTCGGCCCCGCCGATCCCGCTCGGCCCGGCCACGCAGGTTCTTCGGCGACGAATCGACGGCGCCGTCGTCGTCGCCGCGCTCAACGGCGGCCGATGTCGCGGACCTCGCGCTGCAGTGCCATCGCATCGAGTCGGTCGATCGGCAAGGCGAGCATCAGTTCGATGCGCCGCCTCAGCGTGACCGCCGTGTCGCGGAACTTCCGGCGCTTCTCGTCGTCGCTGCCCCGGACCGCGGCCGGATCGGCGACGCCCCAGTGCGCGGTCATGGGCTGGCCGATCCAGAGCGGGCACGACTCGCCGGCCGCCCGGTCGCACACAGTGAAGACGAAGTNGAGGCGCGTCGCCCGGGGCCCGGCGAATTCGTCCCAGCTCTTGCTGCGCAATCCGTCGGTCGGGATGCGCAGTGCCGCCAGCACCTCCAGCGCGAAGGGGTTGACGACGCCGGTCGGATGGCTGCCCGCCGAGTACGCCTCGAAGCGCCCCTTGCCGAGGCTGTTCATGAGCCCTTCGGCGAGGATCGAACGCGCCGAGTTGCCGGTGCAGACGAACAGGACGTTCGATATCCTTGCGCTCACGGCTGCGCTCAGCAACACGACGCCGGGGCAACCGGAATGCCGATCGGCTTGCCGCGCGCTGCCGGCGTGGCACAACACGCCGAAGCGGCGCTCGCCGTCTTCGCCGTTTCGCTGAAGACGGGGATGCTGCCCAGGGTATGGAAGTGCTCCCAGGCGATGCCCTGCGGGTCCGTGACCCAGTGCTTCTCGCTACGCGCGTAGCAGCAGGTCGTCTCGCCTTCGTCGAGGAGCGTCATGTCGGCGGCCCGGGCGCGCGCCTTCAGCTCGTCGAGCTCGGCGACGTCGTCGGTCTGCATGCCCAGGTGATCGACTCCAGGCGTGCCGCCCCGCGTCGAGATGGCGAAGTTGATGCGCGGGTCGTCGAGCATCCACTTGGCGTAGTCGCTCTCGAGGCGTGCCGGCTCGGCGGCGAACAGCTTCGAGTAGAAGGCGACGCTCGCCTGCAGGTCGGCGACGTGCGCGTGAACGTGGAATCGCTTCATGGGTTTCTCCTTGTGGGGTCAACGGGCGCAGGACGCTGCCTTGGCGTCGACGCCGCACGCGGCGCCCCGGCAGCAGTTTTCCGTGAGGTAGGCGAGCAGCGCGTTCATCCGCTCGTACGCGGCCCGGTAGATGATGTTGCGGCTCGATCGCTCCTGGGTCACGAGGCCGGCATGCGCCAGCTCCTTGAGATGGAACGACAAGGTGTTCGCGGGAACGGCGAGGCCCTCGGCCATCGTCCCCGGTGTCATGCCGCCCGGCCCGGCGACCACCAGGGCGCGGAAGACCTGGAGGCGCACCGGCTGGGCCAGCGCGGCCAGGGAGCGGATCACATCATTCGATTCCATGTTTCGACTTTACTGGAATCTACGAATCGTTGCAAGCACCGCGGCGNACGAATCCTTCACCCACNCCTCGGCTCAGTCGTTGGCGAAGCTGTACGGTCCGCCGCGCTCGAGCGCCTTGCGGTAGGCGGGCCGGGCGTGGATCTTCTTCAGGAAGGTCATCAGTTTCGGCCGGCTCGCGTCGAGCCCGGCGCGCTGCGCCGCCGCCTCGACCGGAAAGCTCATCTGGATATCGGCGGCGCTGAAGTCGTTGCCGGCGAACCATTCGCTCCTCGCCAGCTCGCCTTCCATGAAGTCGAGCAGGCGCTTCAGGTTCGGCTCGATCATCAGCCCTTTCACCTTGCGGGAGATGCCGCGCGCGACGGGCTTGACGAAGAACGGCATCGGCCCGGTCTCGATGCGGTCGAAGATGAGCTTGAGGAGCAACGGCGGCATCGCCGATCCTTCGGCGAAGTGCAGCCAGTAGGTGTAGCGGCGGCGTTCCTCGGTGCCCTCCGGCGGGACGAGCCGGCCCTGGCCGTAGCGGCCGACCAGGTACTCGACGATCGCGCCCGATTCCGCGACGGTCACGCCGTCGTCGGTGACGACGGGCGCCTTGCCGAGCGGGTGCACCTTGCGCAGCGACTCCGGGGCGAGCATCGTCTTCGCGTCGCGCTGGTACTTCGTGATCTCGTACGGAACGCCGAGCTCCTCGAGCAGCCAGAGGACACGCTGCGAGCGCGAGTTGTTGAGGTGGTGGACGGTGATCATCGCGGTCGTGCGGAGTGAGGTTCGGCCGATTGTGATCGGCAAACGGGGAAAAGCTAGACTGGCCCGAAACCGCACCGCAGCGGCCGCAGCGAGGATGCGTTGAGCGAAAAGAAGAAGACGATCGTCGTCGCCGGGGCCGGCTCGATCGGCTGCTTCGTCGGCGGCCATCTCGCCGCCGCCGGACACGACCTTCGCTTCCTGGCGCGCCCGCGCATCGCCGCCGAAGTCGGCGAGCACGGCCTGACCCTGACCGACCGCGACGGCGGCAAGGTGCTGCTCGCCGCGAGCCGGGTCGCGATCGGCACCGACCCGGCCGTGCTCGCCTGCGCCGACGTCGTGCTCGTCACCGTGAAGAGCGGCGCCACGCGCGAGATGGCGAAGAGCGTGCGGCAGCACGCGCCGGCGCACGCGGTCGTGGTCTCGCTGCAGAACGGCATCGACAACGCCGGCATCCTGCGGGAGGAGCTGCCGGCCCTGCAGGTCGTCGCCGGGATGGTTCCGTTCAATGTCGTTGCGCTCGGCGCCGGTCGCTTCCATCGCAGCAGCGACGGCGACATCGTCATCGACGCGCGCGCCGGCGCGCTGGCGCATGAGCTCTCGACGCCGCACCTGA
>JGI24140J50213_10000818_pt1 | contig 14233 bp, 11 predicted proteins | sample BarGraIncu00222A_FD_50213 | JGI IMG/M metagenome (IMG submission 50213)
ACCTCGAGGTCGAGAACGAGGAACGCGACGGGACGATGTGGCACATCCTCTACCCGTTCAGCGACGGGCCGCAGCCCGACGCCGACGGCGTGCCGATGCGCGGCATGCACATCGCGACGACCCGGCCCGAGACCATGCTCGCCGACGGCGCGCTCGCCGTCCATCCCGACGACGAGCGCTACAAGCATCTCGTCGGCACGATGGTCGACCTGCCGCTGTGCGATCGCAAGATCCCGATCATCGCCGACGACTTCGTCGACCGCGAGTTCGGCTCGGGCTGCGTCAAGATCACCGGCGCGCACGACTTCAACGACTACGCCTGCGCGCTGCGCCACGGCATCCCGCTGATCACGATCTTCACGCTCGACGCCAAGATCAACGAGGCCGGTCCGGCGGCGTATCGCGGCCTCGACCGCTACGACGCGCGCAACGCGGTGCTGCGCGACCTCGAGGCGCAAGGCTTCCTCGAAAAGGCAGTGCCGCACAAGCACGCCGTGCCGGTCTGCGTGCGTACTGGCGAGGTCGTCGAGCCGATGCTGACCGACCAGTGGTTCGTCGCGATGACCCGGCCCGGGCGCGACGGAACGACGATCGCCGGCAAGGCGATCGCCGCGGTCGAGAGCGGCGCCGTGAAGTTCTTTCCGGCGCAATGGGTCAACACCTACAACCAGTGGATGAAGAACATCCAGGACTGGTGCATCTCGCGCCAGCTCTGGTGGGGGCACCAGATCCCGGCCTGGTACGGCGAGGGCGGCGAGCTGTTCGTCGCGAAGAGCGAGGACGAGGCGCACCGCAAGGCCGAAGCCCGCGGCTACAGCGGCGCCCTGACGCGCGACGCCGACGTCCTCGACACCTGGTACTCGTCGGCGCTCGTCCCCTTCTCCTCGCTCGGCTGGCCGAAGGAGACCACGGAGCTCGCGCTGTTTCTGCCTTCGTCGGTGCTCGTCACCGGCTACGACATCATCTTCTTCTGGGTCGCCCGAATGATCATGATGACGCTGCAGTTCACCGGCCGCGTCCCGTTCCACGACGTCTACATCCACGGCCTGGTGCGCGACGCACAGGGCAAGCGGATGAGCAAGTCGGAAGGCAACGTGCTCGACCCGGTCGACCTCATCGACGGTATCGCCCTCGAGCCGCTGCTCGAAAAGCGGGCGACGGGACTGCGCCGGCCCGAGACGGCGCCGCGCATCAGGAAAGACACGGCTGCCGAATTCCCGAACGGCATCCCCGGCTTCGGCGCCGATGCTTTGCGCTTCACCTTCTGCTCGCTGGCGAGCCTGGGGCGCAACGTCAATTTCGATGCGAAGCGTTGCGAGGGCTACCGCAACTTCTGCAACAAGCTCTGGAACGCGACGCGCTTCGTCCTCATGAACTGCGAGGGCAAGGACTGCGGCCTCGCCGAGCACACGAAGGCCGAATGCGCTCCGGGCCAGCCGTTCCACAACTACCTGAGCTTCTCGCCGGCCGATCGCTGGATCACCGGCGAGCTGCAGCGCGCCGAGGCGGCCGTCGAGCAGGGCTTCGCCGAGTACCGGCTCGACACCGTCGCGAACGCGATCTATTCGTTCGTCTGGGACGAGTACTGCGACTGGTACCTCGAGATCGCCAAGGTGCAGCTGCAGTCCCAGAGCGCCGCGGAGCAGCGCGCGACCCGGCGCACGCTGCTGCGCGTGCTCGAGACGGTGCTGAGGCTGCTCCATCCGATCGCACCCTTCATCACCGCCGAGCTGTGGGAGCGCGTCGCGCCGGTCGCCGGCCGCAAGACGGGCGACAGCGGGAACGGGATCGTCGTGGCGGCGTATCCGAAGGCGCAGCTCGAACGCGTGGACGCGCAGGCCGACGCCTGGGTCGGGACGCTGAAGGCGGTGGTCGGTAGCTGCCGCAACTTGCGCAGCGAGATGAACCTGCCGCCGGGCGAGCGCGTTCCGTTGCGCGCCGCCGGCGACCGCGACTTCATCGTCGCGGCGGCGCCGCTGTTGAAGGCGCTGGCACGTATCTCGGAAGTCACCGTGTACGACGACGACGCCGCGTTCGCCGAAGCGACGCGCGATTCGCCGGTCGCCGTCGCCGGGGCGACGCGGATTGCCCTGCATATCGAGATCGACCGCGCCGCCGAGATCGCTCGCCTGACCAAGGAGATCGATCGCCTTGCGGCCGAAATCGCCAAGGCTCAGGCGAATCTCAACAACGAGAGTTTTCTCTCGCGCGCTAAACCCGGCGTCGTCGATCAGTTCAAGAAGCGCGTCGCCGACCTCACAGCGACCATGACGCGGCTTCGAGACCAGCGAGACCGCCTGGAATCGTCGCGCTGAAATCGCGCGCGCTGCGCGGCACGAAGTCGAGAAGCTCGTCGATCCGGCGCGCCACCGCCCAGGCGCTGCGCTGGCGCGATTCGCGCGTCGTCGCGGCAAGGCGCGGCGTCACCTGCAGCGTCTCGATGCCGTGCAGCGGCCGGTCGGAATCGAGCGCGCCTGGCTCGACGCTGTCGAGCCAGGCCGCGGCGATGCGCCCGCTCTTCAGGGCCGCGGCCAGCGCGTGCTCATCGAAGAGGCCGGAGTGCGCCGTGCTCACAAGCACCTGATTCGGCTTGCAATAGGGAAGGAAGCGATCGCCGAGCAGGCCGTGATAGCGAGTGAAGTAGCCGAGCTGGACGCTGAGCACGTCGGCACGCTCGACGAGCTCGCGCAGGCTTGCCGGGGTGACCTGCCAGAGCGCCCAGACGCTTTCGCTCGCGTGCAGCGCCGGGTCGTAGCCGATGATCCGGGCGCCGAAGCCCGACAGCAGCTGAGCGATCGAGCGCGCAGCCGGCGGCATGCCGATGAGCCCGATCGTCGCGCCGCCGAGTTCGCGGCCGGCCATCGAGCCGTCGGCGTTGCGCACCGGGACGCGGCGCAGCAGCGAGAGCATGGCGCCGATCGTGAACTCGGCTTCAGCGCGCGCGCTCGACGTCAGGCTGCGCACGACCTCGACGCGGCGCCGCTCGCACGCCTCGAGATCGATGTTCTCGGCACCGGCGCTGACCCGGCCCAGGGCGCGCAGCACCGGAGCGAAATCGAGCGTCTCGGTGTCGATGGTCACCGAGGCCGGAACGATCGCGCTGCGCACGTTGTAGAGCGCGCGCCGGAATTCGCGCGGCTCGTGGGCGAGCTCGGGCGCATGACGCACGCTGTGACGCGAGCCGAGCCAATGCATGACATCGGATTCGAGCGTATCGACGACGAGCAGATCCATCGGAGATATAGCGGTGGAGCGGAGGGGGCGAGGGTCGCGTGCCAGAATTCGCGCGGGACTTCGGGGCGATTGTAAGTAGATGTTTGTCAGACACGCGATCTTTCCGGTGGCCGGGCTCGGCACCCGCTTCCTGCCGGCGACCAAGGCGCTGCCCAAGGAGATGCTGCCGATCGTCGACAAGCCGCTCGTGCAGTACGCGGTCGAGGAGGCATACGCCGCCGGTATCCGGCAGATGATCTTCGTCACCGGCCGGCACAAGCGCGCCATCGAGGATCATTTCGACGTCACCTTCGAGCTCGAGGACGCGCTGGAAAAGAGCCACAAGACCGAGCTGCTCGCGACGATCCGCGCCATCAAGCCCGACGACATGGACTGCGTCTATGTGCGCCAGCCCAAGGCGCTCGGCCTCGGCCATGCCGTCCTGTGCGGGCGCCACGTCGTCGGCGACCATCCTTTCGCCGTGCTACTGCCCGACGACCTGATGATCGGCACGCCGCCGGTGCTCGTCCAGATGGTCGAGCAATTCGCGGAACGGCGCGCTTCGATCGTCGCCGTGCAGGAAGTGCCGGCCGAGCACACGCGCCGCTACGGCATCGTCGCCGGGCGCGCCGTCACGGACCGCCTCGTCGACGTGACGAGCATCGTCGAGAAGCCCGCCCCCGAAGTGGCGCCGTCGCGGCTCGGCGTCGCCGGGCGCTACGTCCTGACGCCTGGCGTCTTCGACGAGATCGCCAACCAGCCGCGCGGCGTCGGCGGCGAGATCCAGCTGACCGACGGCATCGCCGGCCTGCTGAGGCGCGAGAAGGTCTATGCCTATCGCTACGAAGGCAGGCGCTACGACTGCGGCAGCAAGGAAGGCTTCCTGCAGGCCAACGTCGAGCTCGCGCTCGCCAGCGCCGAGCTCGGCGCCGACTTTCGCAGCTACCTGCGTTCGCTCGCGCTCTGAGGCCTGTAGGTGCCGCCGGACGGGCGGCGGTGCTCGCACGGCCGTCCTCGGCCCCACCCACTAACGCCCTCATAACGGCAGGCGCTCTACAACCTCCTCACTGACGGGTCGTTCCCGAGGAGGATGGATCATGAATGTCGCCACGACGAAATGGCTGGGTGCAGCCGGAATGCTGTTCCTGGTGGCCGCCTGTGGTGGAGGAGGCAGCACCGGCAGCGGCGGCGCCACGAGCTACACCGTGTCGGTCACGGTGACCGGGATGAGGCACTCCTACAACGGCCTGACGCTGCGCAACAACGGCGGCGACGATCTCAAGCTGTTCGGCGATGGCTCGTCCAGCTTCCAGACCGCTCTAGCCAGCGGCGCGACCTACGCCGTGACGGTCTCTTCCCAGCCGACCGGGCCCGACCAGACCTGCACCGTGAGCAACGGCACCGGCACGATCGGCAGCAGCAACGTCAGCAACGTCGCGATCGACTGCCCGTACGCCACCGCCTACGCGGTCGGCGGCGCGGTGTCGGGCCTCATCGGCACCGGCCTCGACCTTCAATACGGCGCCGACAACGTCAGCCTGCGGTCGATCATCCAGATGAATGCCGATGGCGCGTTCCGATTCGACGCCAGCCGGACCAGTGCGGTGACCGGCACCGTCTACGGCGTCTCGATCTCCAATCAGCCGACCAATCCTGCGCAGACCTGCGTCGTAGTCAACGGCAGCGGCACGGTCGGCAGCGCCGACGTCAACGGCGTCAACGTGATCTGCGGCACGCACACCGTGTCGCTGACGATCACGGGGCTCAGGCAGCACTCGGCGCACGGCATCAAGCTGCAGAACAACGGCGGCGACGACCTGACCCGTTTCATCGACGGAACCTACAGTTTCGCCACGCCCCTGCCGGTCGGCAGTGCCTACAGCGTCTCCATCGTGGCGCAGCCGCAGACGCCCGACCAGACCTGCACCGTCAGCAACGGCAGCGGCACGATCGGCAGCAGCGATGTCAGCGACGTCGTGATCAACTGCCCCTACCCTCCGGCGTATGCGGTCGGCGGAACGATCACGGGCATGACCGGCACCGGCCTCGACCTGACCTACTTCGCCCCGAACCTCGGCGTCCAGCTGGGCACGGCGGCGATCACCAACAACAGCTTCCAGTTCGCTTCCAGCGACACCAGCGCGATCAACGGCACGGGCTACAGCATCAGCGTTCGCATCCAGCCGACCAACCAGACCTGCTACTTCACCGGCCCCGGCGCGATCGCCGGAACGTCGTTCGTCAGCGGCACGGTCGGATACGCCGACGTGACCGATCTCGACCTGACCTGCGGCCCGGTCGGATCGGTCCTGCCGTGTACGGCGCCGACCGGCGCGGGCACGACCCACGGCAGCATCAATGCAGCCGAAACCTGGACCGAAGCGGCCAGCCCGCACATCGTGCCCTTCGACATCAATGTCTCGGCAGCGGTGACGATCCAGGAGTGCGCGGTGGTGCGCATCGTCAAGGGCGGCACAGTCACGGTCACGCCGACAGGCAGCCTCGTCGCCAACGGCAGCCAAGGCCGACCCGTCACCTTCGAGGCCAAGGTCGCCGGCCAGGCCTGGTCGTCGATCCGCAACCTCGGCGGCAACCTGTCGCTGAACCACGCGGTGCTGACCGGCGGCGGCGACCCACTCAACACCAACCCGGCGTTCGCCGGTGCCCTGCACATGCAAAGCCCGAGCACGATCGGCACCTTCCACGTCGACGATGTCGAGATCGCCAACTCGTTGAGCCAGGGCGTCTACATCAACAGCGCGGTCGGCTTCGATGCCACGTCGCAGAACCTGCGCGTGCACGGCTCGGCGGGCTATCCGGTGCACGTCTACGCACGGGTGATCGGCTCGGTCCCGAGCGGCCAGTACACCGGCAACGGCCACGACGCGATCGCCATCGCCGGCGCCGGTGGGCCGGTGCTCGACGCGCAGACGATGCACAACCGTGGCGTGCCCTACCACGTCGGCAGCGGGCCTGACGGCGGGCGCATGGACATCAACGCGCAGGTCGCCGGCCAGGTCGCGGTGCTGACGATCGAGCCCGGCGTGACGGTCCAGTTCCCGCCTGGCGGCGCGTTCTACGTCGATCCCGGCAGCGGCACCAGTCCCGCGAAAGGCGCGCTGATCGCGATCGGCGGAGATGCGTCGGATCAGAAGATCGTGTTCACGTCCGACCGGGGCCTCCTCGCCTCGAAGGCGGGCGACTGGCTGGGCATCGGCTTCAGCGGCACCATCGACCCACGCAGCGTGATGCAGAACGTGCGCGTCGAGTTCGCCGGGGGCACGTCGGTCTCGGGCGGCAATTCGTGTCCCTACCCCGGCATCGTCATCAACGACGCGGCGATCCGCATCTTCGGACCGCCACAGACGCAGTTCATCACCAACACCGAAATCCTCTCGAGCGCACGCCACGGTATCGATCGCGGCTGGCGCGCCGACCTGCAGCCGGACTTCTTGTCGACCAACACCTTCACGAGCGTCGCCGCGTGCAAGGAGACGATGCCGAGTACCTTCAACGGCGTCTGCCCGGCGGTCGTGCCCTGCCCGTAAGCCGATCCAGCGCCGCGTCGGCCGCGCCCGCGGCTAGCGCCGGCGCAGGAAGTGCACGTACTCGTCGTTCGCGCTCGACTGCTCGAGGAGCTCGTTGCCGGTCTGCCGCGCGAAGGCCTGGAAATCGCGCACCGAGCCCGGGTCGGTGGCGATGACCTTGAGGACGTCGCCGCTCGACATCTCGGCCAGCGCCTTCTTCGCCTTGAGGATGGGAAGCGGACAGTTCATGCCGCGCGTATCGAGCTCTTTCTGGGCGTCCATCGGCTTCCTCGTTCCTCGTTCCTATTCCGTGTCCGTCTCCGTGGCTCGCTTGCCCGCGGGGATGTCCAGCCACTGCGGCTCGTATCCGCGCGAACGCAGCCAGTCGGCGAGCGCGTGTCCGGTTCCGGCCGGCCAGCACTTGACGCGCTCGGGCGGCAGCGTCCGGTAGTCGACCAGCTCGGGCGACAACGCGATTTCGCCGCGCGCGGCGACGTGGTACGCGATGATGATCTGGTTCATGCGAAGGAACTCGTAGGCACCGATCAGCGACACCGAGTCGACCGTCAACGCAGTCTCCTCGAAGACCTCGCGCGCGACACCCTGCTGCGGCGTCTCGCCCTCTTCCATGAAGCCGGTGATGAGGCCGAAGAACTTGCCCTTCCAGGCGGCGTTGCGCGCGAGCAGGAGGTGGCCTTCGCGGTCGACCAGCTCGATCACGGCGGCAAGCACCGGCGTCGGGTTGTTCCAGTGCGTCCAGCCGCAGGCCGGGCAGCGCAGGCGCGTCTTCGCTCCGCCGTCTTCGGCCAGCGAGATCGGCTCGAGGCGCGTCGCGCAATTCGTGCAGAAGCTCGTCGTGAAGCTCATGCGGGAAAGACGCCGGTCGACAGGTAGCGGTCACCGCGATCGCAGACGACGAAGACGATCGTCGCGTTCTCGACTTTCGCGGCAACCTGGAGGGCGACCCATAGCGCGCCGGCAGCCGAGATGCCGGCGAAGATGCCTTCCTCGCGCGCCAGCCGCCGCGTCGCTTCCTCGGCGTCGGCCTGGCTGACGAGGACGAGTTCGTCGACCGCCTTCGGGTCGTAGATCTTCGGCAGGTACTCCTCGGGCCACTTGCGGATGCCGGGGATGCGCGAGCCTTCGCCCGGCTGCGCGCCGATGATGCGCACGGCCGGGTTCTGCTCGCGAAGGTATCGCGACACGCCGGTGATCGTCCCGGTCGTTCCCATCGCGCTGACGAAGTGCGTGATGCGCCCGCCGGTGTCGCGCCAGATCTCCGGGCCGGTCGTCTCGTAGTGGATGCGCGGATTGTCCGGGTTGGCGAACTGGTCGAGGACGCGGCCCTTGCCTTCCTTCTGCATCTGCTCGGCGAGGTCGCGCGCGTACTCCATGCCGCCCGAGCGCGGCGTCAGGATCAGCTCGGCGCCGAAGGCCTTCATCGTCTGCGCCCGTTCGACGCTCAGGTCCTCCGGCATGACGAGCAGCATGCGGTAGCCGCGGATCGCCGCCGCCATCGCCAGGGCGATTCCGGTGTTGCCCGAGGTCGCCTCGATGAGCGTGTCGCCGGGCTTGATCGTGCCGCGCTCCTCGGCGCGCCGGATCATGCTGATGGCCGGCCGGTCCTTCACCGATCCGGCCGGGTTGTTGCCCTCGAGCTTGCCGAGGATGACGTTGCCGCACGCCTCGTTGTCCTTGCCCGGAACGCGCCGCAGGCGGACCAGCGGCGTCGCGCCGATGGTGTCTTCGATCGTCGGGTAGTGCGGCGCGGGCTCGCTCATGCTGCCGGCATTGTCTCGCGATGTGGTGCATCGGGTCGGACTCGCACGCTCCAGCCTTCAGCCGGCGTGGATGCTCGATCCGGGAGCCGACGAAGTCTATCGAATGGGCCTGGAAGCGTCCTGACGGTGGCCGGCCGCCCGGACGGGCCGCGTTCGCCGGAGCAGGCCGAATGGAGGGCCCGTGAAACCGTAGAACGCGCCCTGCGAGCGACGCGCCTCAGGCAACCGGTGGCGGATTCAGTTGAACAGCGCGCGGCCGCTCGCGACTTTGCGTCGACGAGTCGTCAAGCCCATTGCCGCCAGGGCTGCCAGCACAAGCACGGCTGTCGCCGGCTCCGGCAGCTTGTGGACCGTGAACGTCACCGCCATCGCCACACCCGTCCCTATGTTGAACTCGGTGTAGCCGCTCGTGCCGCAGGTGTAGCCCGGATAGGGCGGCGAAGCCGAGCAGATATTGAACGCGCCGCCGCTGGCGGTCGTGAAAGCGATGCCACCAGCATCGAGGAAGGAACCGGGCCCGGGCAGGAGCAAGTTGTCAAAGCCATAGGTGCCAAGCGTTGGCGGCGCAGCAAGACTGACGATCGCGTCGTTGCCGTTGCGAAAGCCGCTGATCCTCGTCACGAGGTATCCCCCCGTTCGACAGGGTATCGGACGTCGTCAGGGTCCCCGTCCGACGCGCGCACCGCTGCAGGCCGGAAGCTCAAACCCGAGGGCTGCGGCCCGCTGTGTAACTGCTTGTAACATCGCCGGGTCCCGGTTCAGGCGGCAGCCATCAGCTTGAACTGTAAGGGCCAATGCCGGATTGAGCCTCGGAGCTGGCTCGCCACAATAGCGGCACGCTGGCCCCATTGGATGCCGGCGCCGACACAAACAGGGCGAAGCGATCGACGTGTTGACGAATGAGTGAAGTCCGGGCCTTGCTTTTGACCGACGTGGAAGACAGCACCAGGCTGTCGGAAGCTCTGGGCGACTCGGCATCGGCCGAGATCTGGGTGGCCCATGACCGGGTTGCCCGCGACCTGCTTCTCGCCTGGCGCGGTCGCGAGATCGACAAGACCGACGGCATGCTGCTGCTCTTCGAGTCTGCGACTGATGCGGCAAGCTATGCGCTCGCCTATCACCGCGCCCTCGCCGCTCTCCCGGTGCGGCTGAAGGCGCGTGCCGGACTGCATGTCGGGCCGGTCATCCTTCGCGAGAACAGCGCGTCGGATGTCCAGCGCGGGGCCAAACAGCTGGAGGTGGACGGTCTTGCCAAACCGATCGCGGCAAGGGTGATGTCGATCGCCAGAGGGGGGCAGACCTTGCTGACGTCTCCGGCGCGCCATGCACTGGGACAGACGAGCCTGCAGATCGAGTCCCACGGCCACTGGGTCTTGAAGGGCGTTACGGAGCCGGTGGAACTGTTCGAGGTCGGCGAGGCCGGTGTGTCGTTCGCTGCGCCGCCCGATGGCGAGAAGGTCTATCGCGTCGTGCGCAGCGGCGAACGCTGGTTGCCGCTCAAACAGATCCCGAACAACCTTCCGCTGCAGGTCACTTCGTTCATCGGTCGCGAGCGCGAACTGGACGAAATCAAGGCGCTCGTCTCCAGCGCGCGGTTGCTGACACTGCTGGGGATGGGAGGCCTGGGCAAGACGAGACTGTCCCTGCAGGTGGCCGCCGAGGTGATGGCCGACTACCCGGACGGCGTGTGGTTCCTCGATCTGGCGCCGATACGCGATCCTGCCCTCGTCTTGAGCGAAGCGGCGCAGGTGCTGGGAGTGCGCGAGGAGCCTGACCGGCCGCTGATTCAGACGCTGTGCGGGCACCTGAAGGAGCGTCGGACTCTGATCATTCTTGACAACTGCGAGCACCTGATCAATTCGTCGGCGGATCTCGTCAACGCGATCCTGCGTGCGGCGCCCCGCGCGCAGGTGCTCGCCTCGAGCCGCGAGATGCTGCATGTCGCCGGGGAACGGACTTACTCCATCCTTCCCTTGCCCGTACCGAGTCGGGGAGACGGCATCGCGGTGCTGCTGAAATCTGCGGCGGTCCGCCTCTTCGTCGAACGAGCCCAACTGCAAAAGCCGACCTTTGCTCTCAACGAGCGCGAGGCGCCCGCGGTTGCCGAGCTGGTGGCACGGCTGGAGGGCATTCCGCTGGCGCTCGAGCTCGCTGCGGCGCGAGTGAGGTCGCTCACCGTGGCCGACATCAATACGCGCCTCAAGGACCGCTACAAGATCCTGACCGGCGGCGCCCGCGGATCGCAGCAAAGGCAACAGACGCTGCGGGCGCTGGTCGATTGGTCGTACGACCTGTTGAGCGAGGCCGAGCAAACGGTCCTCAAGCGTCTTGGCGTATTCGTCGGTGGCTTCGAGCTGGCGGCGGCCGAACAGGTTTGCGGCGCCGAGCCGCTGAGCAGCGGCGATGTGCTCGACCTCATCGGGTCGCTGGTCGAGAAGTCGCTCGTCATGCTGGAGGAGCGCGACGAGGGCACGCGCTACCGGGTGCTGGAAACCATCCGGGACTACGCACGCGAAAAGCTCGAGCAGGGCGGCGAAATGGCACAGGTGGCGACCGGTCACTGCTTGCACTATTTCGCGATGGCCAAAGCCGCCAACCGTGGAATGCACGGCCCGGAACAGGCCGATTGGGTCTGGCGGATCGAGGCCGAGCTCGACAATGTGCGCAGTTCGATGGCGCTGGCACTGGCTGGCGGCGTCGATCCGTTCATCGCGGTCAAGTTCGCGGTCGCGATGCAGGCCTTCTGGATCCTGCGCGGCTACTCGACCGAAGGCCGCAGTCTGGTTCGCGCATCGCTGGCGCTGCCGGCGGTCCAGGCGTCCGATCTCGCCCACGCCTGGGCCTTGTACGTGGGCGCGGCGCTGGCCGAGAGTCAGAGCGATCACGTCGAGGCGCTGAAGATGCTGGAAACCTGCCTCGTGCTGCGGCGCGGGCTGGGCAATCCGGTCGAGATCGCGGCGACACTGTCGACACTTTCGCAGGCCCGGCTTCATGTCGGCGATGCGGCAGGAGCAGAGATCGGGGAGCAGGAGGCACTGCAGATATTCCTGCAGCTCCGCGACCGTGTCGGAGAAGCCATCGGCCTGCAGCACCTCGGACAGATCGCGATCTATCTGGGCGACGATGCGAAGGCAAGCGTGCATCTGGAGCAATGTCTGACCATCGCGCGCGAGCTCAGGAACCAGGAGATCGAAGGCGAATGCGAACTCATGCTGGGCGAGGCCGCATTCGAGGCGGGCGACGGGGCGCAGGCATGCCTGCGGTTCAAGCGCTCGCTGACAGTGTGCCGGGAGGCCGGCGACAAGCGCGGCGAAGCGAACGCAACGTACTGGTTGGGGAAGGCCGACCTTCACGACGGCAACATTGCATCGGCCCGCGGCCGGCTCGGCGATGCACTACGGGCATTCCAGGCATTCGAGATGTGGGAGGAACTCCTCGGCTGTCTCGAAGGCCATACGGGACTCACGAGCGCCGAAGGAAGGTCGGACATCGCACTACAGATTGCCGCCGCGGCTGAGGTCGCGCGCAACAGGCTGGGTCTGCCTCGCGCACCACGACGCGAGCAACGCTGGCAATTGCAGCTCGAAGCCCTTCGCCGAGCCACCGGCATCGCTGCATTCGACGCCGCCTGGAACGAAGGGCGGGGCTGGCAACTCGACCAGGCCCTGCTCAGGGCGCTGTCGGCGCACGGTGAGTCAGCCGCCTCTCCCGACCGACCCGATTCCGAACCGAGCGGAGCGGCGAGCGCGCGACCCGGCGTCGCCAGCCAGCCCGTCCTAGGCTGATGGACGCCGGCGGCGCACCATGAAGCCGTACACGCCGAGGCCGGCGAGCACCAGCGCATAGGTCGCGGGTTCCGGCAACGCCCTGAAGGTCACCGCAGCACTGCCTTCGGAGTTCGGCAGGTTGGCGAACCTGCAGTTGTCGAGGTCGAAGTCGCCACCGCAGGCGACCAGTTGCGCCGCGCCCTGGAAGAAATCCAGGGAGAAGGCATAGGCTCCGCCGCCGGCCGCAGGAAGGGTGGCCAGCACCGGGGCGAAGAAGTTCGAAATCACGTCCGTGAGTGCGCCATTCGTGAAGGTCATGGCGAAGACCCCCACCGGCTGGTCGAAGGAGAGCGACTCCGACGAAGACGGGTTGCTCAGCGAGTTCAATTCGATGTCGGCGGACTCCGCCTTCATTCCTGAACAGCTGAGAAACGTCACCGTTCCCGAATTGACGAGGCAGGAATTCGGGATGAAGAACGTTGCATCTCCGGCCCAGCCGAGATCAGGGAAAGACGGACCGAAGAGCGGGTCCCAACGCCCCGAGTAGACGGCGGCCTGCGCCGCTCCGGAAGCCCCAAGGGCCGTCGCAAGGAAGATCACCGCGCCCAGCACGGCTCTTTTCAAACGGGTTTGCGACATATTGCTCCAACCACCCCAGGTTTCGAATACGACGCCGAGCCTTTGAATCCGGCGGCGCCTGTTCCAGCACGGCGCCCCACCGACAGACGCGATTTTGACGTGGCGCAACCGCTTTGGGTGACTTTTCTGACGGACGGACAGCCGACAGTCCTACCGCGAGGGAAACTACTTTTCGATACCGAGCGGCGACTGGTCGGTCGTCGAGGCCTGCAGCGGGATCCGCTATGTCTTTGCGTGCTTCACGGTCAGCACCCTGTATGCCTGGACCGTCTACCGGGGGACGGCCAGGCGGCTGCTGTTCGTCGGCGGCGCGCTGGCGATCGTCGTAGTCGCAAATTGGGTCCGGGCGTATGCGATCGTCATGCTGGCTCATCTCAGCAACAACCGATTGGCGCTTGGAATCGATCACCTGATCTTCGGCGGATCGGCAGCGAGCACCTCATCCGTGATGATCGACGCAGCGCCGACGTTGCCGCCTTGCGCGCTGATCCTCGCTTGATCGAGGCGCGCCGGCGGATAGCCCGGAACATCCGCCAGCGCGGCGGTGAACGCTTCGCCAGCGCGCTCGACGTCGCCGCTCATCAGCCAGGCCTGCCCGAGGCTGGTCTGGAGGGACGCGTCGGCGGCCGGATCCTGAAGCTTGCGAGTTCCGAACTCGGCAATGAGCCGATCCGGCTGGCCCTGGCGGACGACCGACAGCGCCAGCGCGGGCAGGACATCGTCAGGGCGTTCTGCCAGTGAAAGTGCCTTGCGCAAGGCGCCCTCGGCGGCCGTCGGGTCTCCCCCCGCCCAGGAGCGCCGTTCCGAGGAATCGGTAGCCGGCACCGCTGGCGGGGGCGAGCCGGATCGCGTTCCTCAGTTCGATCTGGGCGGTGCGGTAGTCGCGCTCGGCGATGTGGCGTTCCGCGGCCCGGATCAGTCCCTCGGGTGTTTCCTTCGTGCAGGCGGTACCCAGGGCGAGGCACGCGACAGCCACGCCGAACGCCACGAGCGCCTTCGCCGATCCCGAGGCGGCCCTGCCCGGCGAACCGCCGACTCCTGCGCCTGCCCGCGTCATCACCGCCATCTCCGATGCTGCTGTTGCTTAGCGAGGGTACCCCAGACGACCGCTTGACCGGCTGACGCGTCCCGACAGCGAAAGGCCCCGACCTACCTGAGTAAGCTCGGGGCCCTTGCCGTGGATTTCGGTTTACCGAACCGATTCTGAAGACCCGTCCTGGTGCCTCGGGTCGGAATCGAACCGACACTCCTCGCGGAACGGGATTTTGAGTCCCGCGCGTCTACCAATTTCGCCACCGAGGCCGCG
>JGI24140J50213_10000819_pt1 | contig 14230 bp, 11 predicted proteins | sample BarGraIncu00222A_FD_50213 | JGI IMG/M metagenome (IMG submission 50213)
CAGCATCCAGAACTGCGCCCGCCCCCTGTGCCCCCCACCATATGCAGTGACTTGCGGTGGAAAGACGTGACGCTTCCAAAATCGGTATCCGAGGCCGATCTCGATACGATCATCTTCTCCATCCTGACATCGCGACGGCAAAAGGCCGCGATGGTGATCGGGAAAGCCATGACGCACTGTGAAGAACACAACCTGCCCATCAACGATGAGATATTCGGCGCACGAATCGAGGTGCTGGCGGAATCGGGCCGCATCCAGGGTTTCGGCGATCTTCGCCTATGGGGCCACAGTGAGGTGAAGTTGAAAGATTAATGCGAATTCCGCGTCGTCCCGGCGCAGGCCGATCCATAACCCCTGGATGCGCCTTTGCCCCTACCATCTGCGGGCTTCACAATCTCATCAAAGTCACGCGCACATTTTCCATCAACCCGGCCCGGTCCTTGCATAAAAACCATGCATGCGTTGCACAATCGAGGCCCTCTGGCGGGTTTCGATCCCGGCGCAACGCGCGTATCATTTGGGTGAGTTCAGTCAGGGGTGCCCAGCTTGCCAGATCCATCTCTCCCGGTGAATTTTCCGGCGCGCGGCCAACCCGTCGACGAGTTGGCGCTGGCCGAGATCAAGGGCGCGGTGCTTGCCAAGCTGCGGCTTGCGATCGGCAAGGACGCCGGCATGGCCACCCGCCACGACTGGTACAAGGCGGCGGCGCTGGCGCTGCGCGACCGCATCGTGCACCACTGGTTGACGGCCGAAAAACAAAGCTACGATGCCGGCCGCAAGCGGGTCTATTATCTCAGCCTGGAGTTCCTGATCGGCCGGCTGTTCACCGATGCCCTGAACAATATGGGGCTGTTGCCGGTGTTCGAAGCCGCCCTCGGCGATCTTGGCGTCGATCTCTCCGATTTGCGCAAATGCGAACCGGATGCGGCGCTCGGCAATGGCGGCCTCGGCCGGCTTGCGGCCTGCTTCATGGAGAGCATGGCGACGCTGGCCATTCCTGCCATCGGCTATGGCATTCGTTACGATTTCGGCCTGTTCCGGCAGATCATCGCGCAGGGCTGGCAGCAGGAATATCCCGACGAATGGCTGGGCTTCGGCAACCCCTGGGAATTCCAGCGGCCTGAAGTGGTCTACCACGTGCATTTCGGCGGCAGCGTCGAAAACATCGCCGATGCCAACGGCCGCGACCGCGCGATCTGGCATCCGGTGGAAACCGTGCAAGCCGTCGCCTACGATACGCCGATCGTGGGGTGGCGCGGCCAGCACGTCAACGCCTTGCGGCTGTGGTCGGCGCGGTCGCCCGATCCGCTCAAGCTCGACGTGTTCAACAAGGGCGACTATCTCGGCGCCATCGCCGAGGAGGCGCGCGCCGAATCGATCTGCAAGTTCCTCTATCCCAATGACGAGAGCCCGGCGGGCCGCGAACTGCGGCTGCGCCAGGAATATTTCTTTGTCTCGGCCTCGTTGCAGGATCTGGTGCAGCGTCATCTTGCCTCCGACGGGCAGTTGCGCAGCCTGGCGTCAAAGGCCGCGGTGCAGCTCAACGACACCCATCCCAGTCTTGCCGTCACCGAGTTGATGCGCATTCTTTGCGATCTTCACAATTTCCGTTGGGACGAAGCGTGGAAGATCACCGTCGCCACCTTGTCCTACACCAACCATACGCTGCTGCCGGAAGCGCTCGAGACCTGGCCGGTCGAGTTGTTCGAACGCCTGCTGCCGCGCCATCTCGACATCATCTACCGCATCAATGTCGAGCATCTGGCGCTGGCCGATGCGCGGTGTCCGGGCGATGTCGATTTCAAGGCCTCGGTATCGCTGATCGACGAGAAGTCCGGCCGCCGGGTGCGGATGGGCCAGCTGGCGTTCGTCGGATCGCACCGCATCAACGGCGTCTCGGCGATGCATTCCGATCTGATGAAGGAGACGGTATTCCACGATCTGAACCATCTTTACCCGAACCGCATCACCAACAAGACCAACGGCATCACCTTCCGCCGCTGGCTGATGCTGGCCAATCCGAAGTTGACAGATCTGTTGCGCGAGGCCTGCGGCGAGGCCGTGCTCGACGATCCCTCGCAGCTTCAATGTCTTGAAGCCCGCGCCAGCGACAATGCGTTCCAGCAGCAATTCCGCAGCGTCAAGCACCACAACAAGATCGCGCTGGCGCGGCTGATCGGCGAGCGTCTCAACATCAAGGTCGATCCGGGAGCGCTGTTCGACGTCCAGATCAAGCGCATCCACGAATACAAGCGGCAGTTGCTCAATATCCTGGAGACCGTGGCGCTCTATCACGCCATCAAGGACGAGCCGCAGCGCGACTGGGTGCCGCGCGTGAAAATCTTCGCCGGCAAGGCGGCGGCGAGCTATCGCTACGCCAAGCTAATCATCAAGCTCATCAACGACGTCGCCGAAGTCGTCAACAACGATCCGGCCATCGCCGGACGCCTGAAGGTCGCCTTCCTCGCCGACTACAATGTCAGCCTGGCCGAGGTGATCATTCCCGCCGCCGATCTGTCGGAGCAGATTTCGACCGCGGGCATGGAAGCCTCCGGCACCGGCAACATGAAACTTGCGCTGAACGGCGCGCTGACTATCGGCACGCTCGACGGCGCCAATATCGAGATCCGCGATCAGGTCGGCGCCGAGAACATCGCGATCTTCGGCATGGAGGCGATGGATGTGGTGGTGCGGCGCAAGCAGGGGCTCGATGCGATCGACGTGATCCGGCGGTCGCCGCAGCTTTCACGCGCCATCAACGCGATCGCAAGCGGCGAATTCTCGCCCGACGATCCCGGCCGGTTCGAATCGATCGCGCACGCGCTGCGCCATCTCGACCACTACATGGTCAGCGCGGATTTCGCCGCCTATTTCGATGCCCAGCGCGGAATCGACGCCCGCTGGCAAGTGGTTCCGGCCTGGACCCGGGCCTCGATCCTCAACGTGGCCCGGATGCCGTGGTTCTCGTCCGACCGCACCATCCGCGAATATGCCCAGGATATCTGGAACGTGCCGGTGCGCGGGACTTCGCCGCTGGCATCGCAAGAGCCGGGCGCACAGCGCGAGGCGACCCGCTGATTCCGGCCAGAACAGCCGTGACCTCACTCGCCGTTCCAACCGTCACCGAAGGACCATGACCTCCGACGTCATTGAATTCGGCTGCACGGCCATGATACTGCGGAGAACAATCGAGGTAATTTCATGCTGACCAAGACCCCACACCTTTTCGACGACGCCACGCAGGTTACCGCCGGCGACAGCTGCTGGCAGGGGCGGACCAGCGAGGATTACTGGGCGTTTGTCGGCCCGTTCGGCGGGGCGACCGCCGCCACGATCCTGCGGGCGCTGCTCGATCATCCGCAGCGCGCCGGCGATCCGCTCTCGCTCACGGTCAACTTTTGCGCGCCGGTCGCGCCGGGGACGTTCGATCTCGACGTTCGCCTGATCAAGGCCAACCGGTCGACGCAACATTGGTCCGTCGAGATGACGCAGGATGGCGGCGAGGTTGCGACCTTTGCCACCGCGGTGTTCGCCGCGCGCCGTCCGTCATGGTCGAACCAGCCGGCCGAATTTCCCGGCGCCACCGCTTTCGAGCAGACGCTGCCTTATGCCAAGATTTCGATACCCTGGGTCAAGCAATATGATTTCCGCTTTGTCGAGGGTGAACCGAAAATCAACGCGACGCCTCGGGCCGCGCCGACCAGTGCCTACTCCAAATTATGGATCGGCGACCGCGTCGCGCGAAAGATCGACGCGCTGTCGCTGATGGCGATGTCGGATGCGTTCTTCGGACGCATTTTTCATGTCAAAGCCAAACTCGTGCCGTTCGGCACGGTTTCTCTGACGACCTATTTTCATGCCGACGCGGAAGACCTCGCGGCCGAGGACGTCAGCCGGGTTCTGGCCGTCGCCGATGCCAATATCTTTCACAAGAGCTATGGTGACCAGACCGGCAAGCTCTGGTCACCCGATGGCCGCCTGCTCGCGACCACGACCCAGATCACGTATTTCAAGGCTTGAGTTTCATGGTCAGGTTCTGGTGATCGACACGCCCCCATCGGCGAGTAGGGCGGTGCCGGTCGTGAAGCTTGATGCATCCGATGCGAGATAGAGGGCGGACCTTGCGATCTCCTCCGGCTTTGCGAGACGCTTGAGTGCGTGCAAGCTCCTGACGAAGGCCTGAGCTTCCTCGGTGTTGTTCATCTCGCGCGCCATCTCGGTGTCTGTGCCGCCGGGCAACAGCGCGTTGACGCGAATGCCCGCGGAGCCGAACTCCGCTGCAAGCACTTGTGTGATCCCGATCAGGCCTGATTTGCTTGCCGCATACGCCACCGTCCCGGGAAATCCCACCGTATGGCCCACAAAGGTCGACGTGAAGATCAACGAGCCGCCACCGCGAGCGAGCATCGCCGGAATCTGATATTTGGCACCGAGAAACGCACTGGTGAGGTTGGTTTCCAGCGTCCGCGTCCAGTTCTCACGCGACATATCGACGATGCTTCCAAGCTCTCCCATCGTTGCCGCATTGTTGAACGCAATATCGAGCCCACCGAATTGGCGGGTCGCCAGGCCGACCAACTGGTTCGCGTAGCTTTCATTCTGGACATCTCCCGGCAAGGCGACGGCGCGACCTCCGGCCGCCTGAATTTCCGCAACCAGCCGGTTCAGTTCGTCCGGACGGCGGGCGCCGACGACCACACTTGCGCCCTCGGCTGCGAATAGCACCGCGGTGGAGCGACCGATTCCCGAACTGGCGCCNGTGACAATGGCGATCTTGCCTGCGAGTGCTGGCATCGAATGACCTCTTATCTGGTTGTGGGTGCGATAAGCCACGCAGCGAGTTCCGCGGGCTCCGGCAACCATGGTCACGTGCCAGGACAACCGGCCACCCGATTCCCGACTTCGATAATGCGCGAGCGTGGAAACGAAAAAGGGCGGCTCGTTGAGCCGCCCTTTTTGCCTGTTCACGGCAACTGATTTTCCGAATCCTACTCCGCAGCGAGCTTCACTTCCGGCGCGGCGGCGCGGACATCGGCATCGACCTGCGCTTCGAACTTGGNGAAGTTCTTCTGGAACATGCCNACCAGCGAACGCGCGGTCTTGTCNAACTCAGCCTTGTCGGCCCAGGTCTTGATCGGATCGAGGATATGCGGTTCGACGCCGGGCAGCGAGGTCGGCACCGCGAAGCCGAAATACCTGTCGGTGCGGAAATCGGCTGACCGCAGCGAGCCGTTCAGCGCCGCGGTCAACAGCGCCCGCGTCACCTTGATCGGCATGCGCCGCCCGGTGCCGTATTTGCCGCCGGTCCAGCCGGTGTTGACCANCCAGCAATCGACATTGTGCCTGGCGATCAGGTCGCGCAGCANATTGCCGTACACCGACGGATCGCGCGGCAAGAACGGCGAACCGAAACAGGTCGAGAATTCCGGCTGCGGCTCATTGCCAAGGCCGCGCTCGGTGCCCGCGACCTTCGCGGTATAGCCGGACAGGAAATGATACATCGCCTGCGCCGGCGTCAGTTTTGCGATCGGCGGCATCACGCCAAAGGCATCGGCGGCCAGCATCACCACGTTCTTGGGATGGCCGGCGCGGCCGGTGCGCGAAGCATTGGGGATAAATTCGAGCGGATATGCCGAGCGGGTGTTTTCGGTCTTCGAACCGTCGTCGAAATCCGGCTCGCGGGTATTGGCGTCAAGCACCACGTTTTCCAGCACCGCGCCGAAGCGCTTGCTGGCGGCATAAATCTGGGGCTCGGCTTCCTTCGAGAGCTTGATGCATTTGGCGTAGCAGCCGCCTTCGAAATTGAAGATACCGTCAGCACCCCAGCCGTGCTCGTCGTCGCCGATCAGCGTGCGCTTTGGATCCGCCGATAGCGTGGTCTTGCCGGTGCCGGAGAGGCCGAAAAAAATCGCCGAATCGCCGTCGGGGCCGACATTGGCCGAGCAGTGCATCGGCATCACGCCCTTTTCCGGCAGATAATAATTCAGCGTGGTGAAGACCGACTTTTTCATCTCGCCGGCATAATAAGAGCCGCCGATCAGGACGATCTTGCGGGCGAAATCGATCGCAACCACGTTCTCCGAACGCACGCCGTGGCGTTTGGGGTCGGCCTTGAAGCTCGGCAGGTCGATGACGGTCAATTCAGGCACGAAGCTCGCAAGCTCCGATGTCTCCGGGCGAATCAACAGCGTGCGGATGAACAGCGAGTGCCAGGCGAGTTCGGTAAAGACGCGGGTCTTGATCCGCAGGCTCGGATCGGCGCCGCCATAGAGATCCTGTGCGAACAGCGTCATGCCTTCGGCATGCTTGACGAAGTCAGCGTAGAGCGCCTCGAACTGTTCCGATGTGATCGACTGGTTGCCCGCCCACCACATGTTCTTGTCGGTGTTCGCGTCGCGAACCGTAAATTTGTCCTTCGGGCTGCGCCCGGTGAAAACGCCAGTGTCCGCGCACAAGGCCCCATCCGCGGAAAGCACGGCTTCGCCGGCTGCTAACGAATATTCACTGAGTTGCGGCGCACCGAAGTTCCAGTTGACGCCCTTGAGTTTCTTTAAGCCGAATTTGTCGGCGCCGAAGGCACCGTTATGCACGCCCGTCTCTTGCACGGAAGAATCCTCCTCGAACCCGCGTATTTCGATTGCGCGAATGCCGCCAGACGCGCCGCTATCGCGGTGACCGTCAATATAGCCATCCGGCCCCGGTCCGGCGACCTAATACTGATGAACACCGAGCTTGCCAAGCCGATCCCCCGATATTTGGTTTATTCGAAGGCGGACCCTGTTTCTTGTCAAATGGTTGCTACAGCGCGGGCCTGATCGGCGAACTGCTTCAGCACCTGCCGCAGTGCGGCAGGAGTGACAATGCGCCGCGGGAAATCCAGCCGCAACGTTATGGAGCCGGCCTGCAGGTCTATTCCTTCGGGATCGCAGCCGGTGCAGCGCCAATCGGCGGATTTGGCACCGAGCAGCTTTGTCGCATAGAGGGTCATCGCCTCGCGGTGATCCGCGTTCATGTGATCGAGGACGCCCTGCTCGGCTTCCAGCAACGAAGCGGCATCGGAAATCTCGGTCAAAAACTGCTCGGGTTTGAGGTCGACGATGCGGCCGAATCCAGCCACCAAATGTGCGCCGGTCGGGCGAATCCTGAAGAACGAAAAATCCTTAAAATTTACAAAGACTTCCGAAGACGGATGGGCGTTAAGGTAACGGCGGCGCAAAATCGCCACGTCGTCGCCACTGGCCTGCTCCGCCACACCCGCGAGCATGATCCGCGATCCCTCCAGTGGGTCGCCCTCGACTCGCTCGTCCAGCATCAGCGAGAGCCTGCCATCGCCGAGCAGGTTCCGGGTGTGAAGCGCAAGGCGCGAAATCAGCAGAATCGGCGATCCGTCGGGGTGGCTCGCGACATTGACCAGCGAGCAATAGGGATCACCGCTGCCCGGCGTCAGGGTCGCCAAAGCGCCCTGCCGGCTGCGCCGCAACAGCGAGCGGGCCAGCCTGGCGGCGTCAAAATCAGGGGAGGGTTGCATCGAACATATTCCAGTATCTCATTGCAAAAATGGCCTTTTTTCGGCTACATTGGTATCCAGACAAGCTGGAACCCTTAGGGCGCTCAGGCGTTTCGGGAACTCGGACACACTTCAGCCCAGCTTGCATTGCTCGTTGACCGGGTTCGAAGCCCATTTATGCGGCGCATCGCTGGATTGCTCGCCGTTTCAGCCACTCCGTTTCGGAAAGCAGGCCCATGCCTACAATCGCCCTGGTCGACGACGACCGCAACATTCTCACATCCGTCTCGATCGCGCTCGAAGCCGAGGGCTATCGCATCATGACCTACACCGATGGCGCATCCGCGCTTGACGGCTTCCGCACCAGTCCACCGGACCTTGCGATCCTCGACATCAAGATGCCGCGCATGGACGGCATGGAGACATTGCGGCGGCTGCGGCAGAAGTCCGATCTGCCGGTAATTTTCCTCACTTCCAAGGACGAGGAAATCGACGAATTGTTCGGCCTCAAAATGGGCGCCGACGATTTCATCCGCAAACCATTCTCGCAGCGCCTCCTGGTCGAGCGGGTCAAGGCCGTGTTGCGCCGCGCCGCGCCGAAAGATCCAACCGCGGCGCCAAAGGAAACCGACGCCAAGGCGCTCGACCGCGGGCTGCTGCGGATGGACCCGGAGCGCCACACCTGCACCTGGAAGAACGAGCCGGTGACGTTGACGGTGACCGAATTTTTGATCCTGCAGGCGCTGGCCACGCGCCCCGGCGTGGTGAAAAGCCGCAACGCCCTGATGGACGCAGCTTATGACGATCAGGTCTATGTTGACGATCGCACCATCGACAGCCACATCAAGCGGCTGCGCAAGAAGTTCAAGGTCGTTGACGACGATTTCGAGATGATCGAAACCCTTTACGGCGTGGGTTACCGCTTCAAGGAAACCTGATTTGCCGGCATTTCACCGGCGTTTTGTTAACTGACGCCGCCGCCCGTCTGGGATAGGATGAGAAAGCAGCGCACGTCGCNCGATTTATCGAAACAACCGGCAGTTCTGGCCATTGCTTGATCGAACGCAGCCTGATGCAAGCCTGAATGTCGAGGNCGCCTTGCCGTCCCTCGTTCCGGATAGCGCTGCCGCCGAGAACCCCGGAGCGAAAGGCTGGCAACGGCCGCTCGGCTGGCTGCGCCGGGCCGGTCAGTTTTTCTTCGCGCTCAGTTTCTCGAGCCTGACCCGCCGCATCGTTTCGCTGAATCTCGCCGGCCTGATCGCGCTGGTGGCGAGCATTCTTTACCTATCGCAATTCCGCGCCGGCTTGATTGACGCGCGGGCGCAAAGCCTGCTGGTGCAGGCCGAGATCATCGCGGGCGCGATCGCGGCCTCCGCGACGGTCGAGACCAACACCATCACCATCGATCCCGACCGGCTGCTCGATCTGAAGCCCGGCGAAACCTATGGTGCGCCCGATGAATATGCCGGACTGGATTTTCCGATCAATCCGGAACGCGTCGCGCCAGTGCTGCGGCGGCTGATTTCACCAACCAAGACCCGGGCCCGCATTTTCGACCGCGACGGCGGCCTGATTCTGGACAGCCGCAACCTTTACGGCCGCGGTGATGTGCTGCGGTTCGAATTGCCGCCGCCGTCGGTCGAAAAACCGGGTATCGCGGAGCGAACGATGATCGCGATCCGCACCTGGCTCAACCGCGGCGACCTGCCGCTTTATCGCGAACTCGGGCCGGAGAACGGCAACGGCTATCAGGAAGTCGCCAAATCCCTCGGCGGCGAAAAGAGCAGCATGGTGCGAATCAACGAACGCGGCGAGGTGATCGTCTCGGTCGCGGTACCGGTGCAGCGATTCCGTGCGATCCACGGCGCGCTGATGCTCTCGACCCAGGGCGACGACATCGATCAGATGGTGACCGCCGAGCGGCTTGCGATCCTGAAAGTCGGCGGCGTCGCTTCGGCGGTGATGATCATGCTGTCATTGCTGCTGGCCAGCACCATCGCAGGCCCGGTACGCCGGCTCGCCGACAGTGCCGAGCGCGTCCGCCGCCGGATCCGGACCCGGGTCGAGATTCCCGATTTCACCCGCCGTCGCGACGAGATCGGACATCTGTCGGGCGCGCTGCGCGACATGACGGATGCGCTCTATAACCGCATCGAGGCGATCGAAATGTTCGCTGCCGATGTCGCCCATGAATTGAAGAACCCGCTGACGTCGCTGCGGTCCGCGGTCGAAACGCTGCCGTTGGCGCGGAACGAGAACAGCCGCTCGCGGCTGCTGGCGGTGATCGAGCACGACGTCAAGCGGCTCGACCGCCTGATCTCCGACATCTCGGATGCAAGCCGGCTCGATGCCGAGTTGCAGCGGCAGGATATGACGCCGGTCGATCTTCGGCGCCTGCTCAACACCCTGACCTCGGTCGCCAACGAAACCAGCCTTGGCAACAAGATCGCCGTCGAAGTGCGCTTCGAGGGCCGCAGCCCCACCGATACCTTCTCGGTGCCGGGGCACGATTCGCGGCTCGGACAGGTGATTTCCAACCTGCTGGTCAACGCCCAGTCATTTTCCGAGCCAGGCGGCAAGGTGCGCATCGCCTGCCGTCGCGTGAAATCGGAAATCGAAATCGTGATCGATGACGACGGTCCGGGGATCCGCGACGACGCGCTGGAGCGAATCTTCGAGCGCTTTTACACCGACCGGCCGCACCAGGGCTTTGGACAGAATTCCGGATTGGGGCTATCGATCTCGAAACAGATCATCGAAGCCCATGGCGGACGCATCTGGGCGGAAAATCGCGCCGGTCCGGTCGACGCCGATGGCGAGGCGACGGTCGCAGGCGCGCGCTTTGTGGTCCGGCTGCCCGCACCATGACACACGGCAAGGGCCCGAGCGTCCACGCCTCCGCAGTGCTGGTCGGAGATCGCGCCATACTGATCCGTGGGCCGTCAGGGTCCGGCAAGTCGCGGCTGGCGTTCGATCTCATCCTGGCCGGGCGCTCGGGGCAAATCCCGCCGGCGGTGCTGGTCGGCGATGATCGCGTCCATCTCGAAGCAAGCCAGGGGCAAATCGTGGTGCGGCCGGCACCCGAACTGGCGGGCCTGATCGAAATCCGCGGACTCGGCATTCGCCGCTGCGGCTTCGTCGGGGAGGCCGTGGTGGGCCTGGTCATTGATCTAGGGGCCGCGAGCGCCGATCGCCTGCCGGCACCGGAGGCCCTCCTGACACACATTCAAGGTGTTCTGTTACCTCGAATCCCCGTAGAAGCAAGCTACGCGGCACTGCCAATGGTTGTAGCTGCGCTAACGACAACCGCGAGTACAGATTGCGCCCAACCCTCAGATGATTGTTTGAAGGGAATTGGTAACCATATAGTGCCCAGTATCGCGACCGAATAGACCGGCGCAGGTTCCCCCTCTACCGCTAATTTCCGGGAGAATCGCGAGCATCCCCTCTTGCGCGAGGGCTCTGGATGGTCAAAGTGGCGCGTTCGTGCGGTGCACCAAAAAGCACCCGCGAGGAGTTTCCGATGATTGGCCTAGTACTTGTGACCCATGGGCGCCTTGCCGACGAATTCAAGGCGGCGCTCGAGCATGTCATGGGTCCGCAAAAACAAATCGAAGCAGTCACGATCGGAGCCGAGGACGACTCTGATCTGTGTCGAAGCGACATCATCGAAGCGGTCAATCGCGTCGACAGTGGTGATGGCGTCGCTATCCTGACCGACATGTTCGGCGGCACGCCCTCCAACCTTGCGATCTCCTGCATGAGCCGCCCGAAAGTGGAAGTGCTCGCAGGCATCAATCTTCCGATGCTGGTCAAGCTTGCCAAGGTTCGTGAAGAGCGGTCGCTCCCCGACGCCATCGCCATGGCGCAGGAAGCAGGCCGCAAATACGTCACCATCGCCAGCCGGGTCCTTGCCGGCAAATGAGCGACGACGACGCGGCGCCCGAAAACAATGCCGGGCCAAGTATCCCGCCAGGCGCGCTGTCCCGGGAAATTCCCATCATCAACAAGCGCGGACTTCACGCGCGCGCCTCCGCGAAATTCGTGCAACTGGTCGAGCGCTTCAATGCTGAAGTGTGGGTGACGCGCGGCGGCGAGACTGTTGGCGGCACTTCCATCATGGGGCTGATGATGCTGTCCGCAGGCCCAGGGACATCCATCGTCGTTTCCGTGGCAGGCCCGGAGGCCGAAGCCGCCATGACTGCGATCACCGATCTCGTTGCCAGCAAGTTCAACGAAGAAGGCACGTAGGCGGCAAACGCTCTTTTGTTTTGACGCGTTTTCTTTACGCGAACCGGTATCCACTTCGCTCGAAAACGCTCTAAATATGAGCCGGCGGCACGATGTAGATCTTCCAGCTGCTCGCCGGCCCGGAATGCCCCAGAGAGAAACGCTGCGTCGTGATGACCAGCGGCTCGGCCTGTTTGGCATTGGCCGCCATCCACGCTTCGCAAGCCGGCAGCCGCCCATCCGACGTATCGCAGATGCCGATGAACCCGAGCTGCCTGGCTTCCTCGAGTGACGTCAGCCCTGACGCCCAGAGTTCGCCGGGCGTGAACGGTGCCGGATGATCCGGACTGTAGAACGTCATCGGCTCGCCGATATCCGTATTCCCGGCGACCACGGCCCATCGCGAATTAAAGCGCTGATGCCAGGCTTCTGTCAGCTCGCGGGCGAGTTCGGAACGCGCGGCGTAGCCTGATGCGCTGTTGGGATTCCCGGCGAATTCACGGGCCGCGATGGTGCGCGAGGCGGCAAGCACCGCGAGTGTCAACACCAGCCAGATCGCGACAATACGAAACAGCGCGATTTTTTGCAGCCGCAGCGACGGGATTGCAACCAGCGCCAGCGGGGTCAGAAAGAACAGCGATATCCCCCAGTCGGTCTTCATATAGACGATGAAAATCAAGCCGCCGAGCGGCGGCCCGATCGCAACCACGATCTGGATGATCCAGATATTGAGCGCCTGGGAGATATTCACTCCGGGATTGGGACCGNGCGACCAGGCGCGCGTGAACAGCTCCGACGGATGTCGTGCCAAAGTCGTCCACCATCGCGGCAACCAGGCCAGCGCCAGTGCCGCCAATGCCGCGGGCACAGCAAGCAGCGCCAGATTGTGGGCGATATAGCCGAGGACCAGTTGAAGGCACTGCACGCGGCTCTGCAATTCATAGGTATCGCCCGCGTAAGTCAGCGGCGCGAAATCGACCTGCTTCAACCACCACAAATGCGGAAGCATCGCGACCACCAGGGTGACGATTGCAACCCATGGCGCCGGCGAACGCAGGAACCGCAACCGCTCGGGATGAACGAGCGCGGCGATCCCGATCGCGCCGATCATAGTCAGCACCCAGTATTTGGTCATCAGCGCCAGCGCGCCGGCAAGGCCGAGCCACAGCCCGGCGCGCGCGGTGCGTTTCTCGAACGCATGCAGATAGGCCAGCACCAAAAGCGGCAAGGTCACGAGCTGCAGCAGATCCGGATTGTACTTGAAGCCCTTGAAATTGAAGATCGGGTAGAGCGCCAGCATCACCACGACGAAGAAAGCGCGGCGGCGGTCGACCACGCGCAACGCGATCAGCCAGCAAATCACCAGCCCGCAGCCAAGCGTCGCCATCGCCAATGCGTAAGTGGCCCAGTTGACGACTGGAAACATCATGAACCAGACGCCCGCGACCCACCCTGACAGTGGCGGATGCTTGCCGTAGCCGAGCAGGAATTTCTGACCCCAGGCATAGGCTTCCGCGACGTCCATGTGGACGTCCTGCGCCGCCTTCAGATTGATCAGGATCAAGGTCCAGAGCACGGCATGCACAGCGGCAAAGCCGATCACCAGCGACAGGCCGGCCGCCGGATCGGAGGCCGACGCGGCGAGCCATGCCGCCAGCCGCCGGACCTTCGACGACGCGTACGCGTACAAACTTGCGGGCAGAAACCAGGCACCTGACATAACCGACTGCGTAGCGTGTTTTTGACCCAAGTGAAATCAGCTTGGCGTGAAGTTGGGCCGTCAAAAGGCTGCAATATGGTTGCCGCAGCGGGGGGCGAATGCTATCCCGCGCCCATGACATCCATCCCTATTTCCAACATCCGCAACTTCGCCATCGTTGCGCATATCGACCATGGCAAATCAACGCTGGCCGACCGTCTGATCCAGACCACCGGCGGCTTGCAGGCGCGCGAGATGAAGGAACAGGTGCTCGATTCCATGGATATCGAGCGCGAGCGCGGCATCACCATCAAGGCGCAGACCGTGCGGTTGAACTATCCGGCCAAGGACGGCAAAACCTATATCCTCAACCTGATCGACACGCCCGGCCATGTCGACTTCGCCTATGAGGTTTCGAGGTCGCTGGCGGCCTGCGAAGGCTCGCTGCTGGTGGTCGATGCGAGCCAGGGCGTCGAGGCGCAGACGCTCGCCAATGTCTACCATGCGCTCGACGCCGGTCACGAGATCGTGCCGGTCCTCAACAAGATCGACCTGCCGGCGGCCGAACCGGATCAGGTCAAGCGCCAGATCGAGGACGTGATCGGCATCGATGCCTCGGATGCGGTGATGATCTCGGCCAAGACCGGTCTCGGCATCGACGACGTGCTGGAAGCCATCGTCCATCGGCTGCCGGCGCCGAAGGGCGACCGCGACGCCTCGCTGAAGGCGCTCCTGGTCGACAGCTGGTACGATGTCTATCTCGGCGTGGTGGTGCTGGTCCGGATCGTCGATGG
>JGI24140J50213_10000820_pt1 | contig 14224 bp, 13 predicted proteins | sample BarGraIncu00222A_FD_50213 | JGI IMG/M metagenome (IMG submission 50213)
AGATGGTTACAAAAGGACTCGACTTTGATAATGTCAGCCTGGTGGGAATTTTGAATGCCGATAACATGATCAGCTATCCCGATTTCAGATCTTTCGAAAGAAGTTATCAGCAGATTGCGCAGGTCAGTGGCAGGGCCGGTCGCAGAAACAAACGCGGAAAGGTTGTCATTCAAACCTATAATCCCGAACACAGCGTGATTCAGTATGTGATGGCAAACGATTATGAAGCCATGTACAGCAGCCAGATTCTGGAAAGGCGTAACTTCAAATACCCTCCATTTTTCCGCATAGTCAAGCTCACACTTCAACATAAAGATGAAGTGACTTTAAACAAGGCTGCCAATGAATTTGCAGTTACTTTGCGACAAAGTTTCGGTAAAAGAGTGCTCGGACCTGAATTTCCTTCTGTAAGCAGGGTCAGAAATTATTACCTGAAAAACATCCTCTTGAAATTTGAACGCACTCCTGAATTAAGTCAAATGAAAGAGGCCCTCCGCCAACAATGCTACACCTTTCGCTTCCATCCCGAATTCAAACAAGTCCGTATCATTATCGATGTAGATCCTGTATAACCCCGAAGGGGTGAAATGATTATAGCATCGAACGTCAATAATCCTGAACCCCGAAGGGGTGAAATAATTATCTATTTATTCAAAACACTGAACTACCACCACTTATCAAACTTCTATTTCTTCTTTTCTTTTTCTTTCTTAATCATCAAAAAAACATCTTCACTGTCTTTTTTCATGAAATACCGCTCCCTTGCAAACTTCTCAAGGTGGGTTGAATCCGACATCAAATCATACGTTGCTTCACTATCTGCAGCAATCTGTTGCATATAATACTGTTTCTCCTTTTGATACTGCCGCAGGTTCTTTCTCAGCTCAATCTGATTAATAACATTGTTTTTATCAAAAAATATCATCCACACACCAAATAACACCAACGTGATGAAGAATTTATTTTTTATAACTGAGAGTATTTTTCGAAACATAGATGATAAATTGTCTACACAAAGGTATAAAATGAACCCTCGTCAAACATCATTATTTCATATTTTTTATTCCGACAAACAAAGGAGTTGACAGACAATACCAATCGGGAAAATTTTCAAATTATTTTGCCAAAAACCAGGCACAATAATGAAAACACCAACGAAAGAACCAGAAAAGATCACTCCCGGAAACTGATCAGAATATTTTTTGATAATTTTTCGACTATTTTTCGTTAATTCTCGGAACTCTTAGGGATTACTTGTAAAATAGGAGTAATTAAAGGGTAAATCACTTGTAGGCGTCTCGCACGTGTCTCGCACATGTCTCGCTCTAATATGTGCGAGACACGTGCGAGACACCTGCGAAATTGGTGCGAGGCACCAGCGAGACAGTTAGGAGTCATTTACCAATGGTTTACCCCTGGTTTACAAGTGATCCCTAAGTGTTCCGAGAATATTCAAAGATTGACCGAAAAATGGTCCTTTTATTTTCAATTCAGAGTCAAAATCTAAATTTAAAAAATGGACAGATATTTCTATTTTTCAATAACCGTTGGTCCATTTATTTTTTAAAACCCTGGATTTCAGAATGTCAATAATTAAAATCAACAGTTTTCTGTTTAAAATATGGCTCAAGAGTTGATTGATTGAAGCTTATTATTGCTGAAACATGAGCTTCAATTACAACTTTATTGAGCTCAAAATGTTATACACTTCAACTTAGAGCTCAATAAAACAACAAATAGGGCTCATATATCGTATTTTTTGAGCTTTATTTTGTATATTTGTGATCTCCAAATTTTGAAGTATGGCAAAATTGATAAATGATAAGAACAACTTAATACTGGAATTCATAAAAGCCAATCCTTCTCTTTCGTCAAAAGAAATATCAGATGGAATAGATGCAGGATTTGGATACGCATCAGTAAAAAGAACCTTACAAAAGTTAATCGCTGAAAAACTGATTATCACAACAGGGACAAGGAAAGGAACAAAGTATCAGTTAAGTCCGGAATATGATTTGTTATTCCCCATTGAAACTGATGTCTATTTTCAAAAGGAAATTGATGAAAGGAAAATAATCGACAGTTTTAATTATTCATTAATTTTCAGCACTTTGAGTAACGTTTCCATCTTTACTGAGGAAGAACTTAACCATTTGAACAAACTTCAAAAGAGATATTCTGAAAATATTTCTAACCTCTCAGTTGTAGATTACAAGAAAGAGCTGGAGCGTTTGGCGATCGATCTGATTTGGAAATCTTCACAGACTGAAGGGAATACCTATTCGTTGCTGGAAACAGAACGATTACTCAAAGAAAAAGAAACGGCTGCGGGAAAAACGAAAGACGAAGCAATCATGCTTCTCAATCATAAAGAAGCGTTGGATTTTATAATTGAAAATCCCGGATATATCACACCATTAACTTTATCCGGAATCGAAGATATTCACAGCATTTTAATCAAAGATTTGAATGTGGACAGAAATATCCGAAGGCATCGGGTCGGTATTTCAGGCACCAACTATAAGCCGTTGGATAACGAATTTCAAATTAGGGAAGCGGTTGAAGATTTTTGTGTTTTAGTCAATAAGCAGGAAAATATTTTTGCAAAAGCATTATTTGTGTTGGCGCTAATTTCATACATCCAACCATTCGCAGACGGAAACAAGTGGACGGCCAGAATCATCAGCAACGCCATACTCATGAAGAATAATTTTTGCCCTATATCATTCAGAACTGTGGATTCCATTGACTATAAAAAAGCAATGGTGTTATTCTATGAGCAAAACAATATTACTGCCTTCAAGAAAATATTTATCAATCAATTTGAGTTTGCAGTCAAGACCTATTTTTAATCAAAAAAATCACTAAAGACGTTTTGGGCATTGAGAATAATTGTGGCTGGCCCCATTGTTTGCACAAAAAATCAACATAGATGCTTGTTAAATACATGTTAAAATGGTGATTACATGAAGTTTTAGCCTTTTAATCTATATTTTAAATCCTTTATTTCACTTATTTTGATCTAACTATCACTGCTGAATGTCATTTCGTCAACAGCCTCCTCGTTGTTTATTAACAATTTCCTTGAGTTTTGAGGGGAATTCTGAAAACTTCAAAATTCTGCTTCGATGAATATAACCTAATTGTTTTCCTCCATCGGCTTGATAGATCACACACCAATCAGTAGAACTATTTGGTGTATAATAGAAAATTTCATTTTTATTTAATTTTCCAACTATTTTTGATTTGTTATCCGGGTACTCTTTAATGTCAAAAGTTCCATAAGCATCATTTATAATTCCTGGGCGTAAAAATCTTTCAATATATTTACTCTTTTCTGCTAAATTATCCAGTGATTCACCTGATGAAAGCCAAACATATTGAATTTGTTTTGGTGTATCTTGATTCATTTCAAAATATACCGATATTTTGTCTGAAAATTTAAGTTCCAGTATCATTGAAAACTCAAAACCCTCATTATAAACAGATGATAAATCAATTAATTTGCAAAGTTGACCATATTCCAATCCTTGTGTTAATTGTTTTGAATATGATTTTATCGCCAAAAGAATTTGAGACTTCAATGTATCAGTATGAAGTGTAATATTTTTTTCAAACTTTGCAAAATCACTTTCCGTTCCTTTAAATTTTCCGTTACTTTTTAAAAACCAAGCTTCATCATTCGGTGATGCATTTGTATAGATGGCGGAAAATTTATCAATTGTCACTTTATTCTCAGAAAACATCAGCCTATAAAACTCTTTGACACAATCCTTATATTCTGTACAATTATTTGCCTGAATACTAGAAAAATGCATTATTGACAAAATCATTATAAGTATGATTTTCTTCATTTTTAAAAAGTATAAATGGACGATTAATGAGATACGTCATTATATGAGTTAAGTAAGGTCTGAAGGCTAATCAATCAACTTTTGTAGAAGGAACTTTGATGTCATATTTTTTCCGTATTACATCCATTTCCTTCTTCAATATTTCGGGATGTTTCCAATATTTTTCACTTAATTTCTCCCGAATTTCCCTCATTGATTTAACGGCATCAAATTTCTTATTCGTTTTCATCGTCATTCAAATTTAAAATTTCCCTTGGTGTTCGAATTTCAATCAATCTATAACCTAATCGAAAGTTAATTGAGTTATAGAGGCGGATTCGGTCAAGATTTACTATGTGTTTAAAATTCCAACTTGCCAAAACATCTGAATTATTTAAAGTCGCAAGTGCAATATGTAAAGCGTCATTGTAACTCTTATTTGTTAATGCCCCTTCATAAATATAGGTTTCTGCAAGATGAATTACTTCGTCATCAATAGTAATAGACATTATGAATTGGGAAGGAATCATGTTAACTTTTTCCCTTACCTCTTGTCTGGCTAATTCAAGTTCTTGTAAAGTCAAATCAGAAAGCATTATTTGCTTTGACCCTAAAATGAATTCTTGAAATAAAGCATTGCTCCATTCACTGAATTCTTCATCAAAGCAACCACCAATTACTGAAGTGTCAACATAAACTTTCATAAGCTCAAAGATAATAAATAAACAAGTATTTTGGCCATTAACAATCAAGAATAAATGGGGTCAGGCACAATTTTAGATATTTTTTTAAAAAAATGGAGCCTGGCACCAATTACTAATTAATTATATCAACATTGACAATGTTGATATAATTAATATACTAACATTGTAAATGTTAATTATTATCTTATCTTTGCATTTCAAATGTTAAATATGGATAATTTACTCATTCAACAAGTTGTGGCCGATCAGTCTATTCTGGTTACTGTTAAGAAACGTGGAGTTTTGAGAGATATTGACTATCAAAAGCACTATAAATCAAAACAGATATCAGTGATATCGGGTATTAGAAGATCGGGAAAATCAACATTAATGCTCCAACTAGCCGATAATTATTCTGCATTTCACTATATTACTTTTGATGATGAAAGGCTGATAAATTTTCAGGTTTCCGATTTTAACGTCCTCATGGTTGAGCTGAATAAAATCAAAACTGCGAAAGTAATCATCATAGACGAAGTACAAAATATAGAGGGCTGGGAGCGTTTTGTAAGACGATTACATGATGAGGAGTACAAAGTAATACTTTCCGGAAGTAATTCTAAATTATTAAGTTCTGAATTGGCTACTCATTTAACAGGACGGTATATAAAAACAGAACTCTATCCATTTTCCTTTTCCGAGTATCTTCAATTAAATCAGATAAATTATAAAGATAAAACAACTTCAAATATAGCACATATCAATAAGTTATTCGATCTATACCTTGAAAAGGGAGGTTTTCCCGAGTATTGTCTGAGTGATGATGATGAATATTTGAAACGAATTTACGAAGATGTACTTTACCGTGATTTAATTGTACGATTTGGTATTAAAAATATTAAAGGATTCAAAAATCTCTCTCAATATCTATTTACAAATTTCACAAAAGAGACAAACTACAATGCTTTGGCAGAATTACTTGGCTTTAGTAGTACAACAAGTGTGCGCGATTATATTTCCTTTCTCTCAGAGAGTTATATGCTTTTCGAGTTATACAAATATGATTTTTCACTAAAAAGACAATATGCTTCGAATAAGAAAATTTATGTTATCGATAATGGGCTAAGAAACAAGATATCATTCAGAATGGGATCTGATTTTGGACAATTACTTGAAAATTTAATTTTTATTGAGTTAAAAAGAAGAGGAGTTGAAGTCTGGTTTTATAAAACCAAAAATAATCTGGAAGTAGATTTTCTGTGGTTTAATGTTGAACCTAAATTATTGCAGATATGTTATGACCTATCGTCTCCATCAACCTACAAAAGAGAGATTTCAGCACTCGAAACTGCAATGCAGGAAATTGGCGTTAAGCACTCAAGCATAATATCGTACATATCAAGTGATACTATTGAAACGCCATCAGGAATTATTAAAGTTATCCCTGCCTGGCAATGGCTTCTTGAATTTTAACCTTTAAATGGTGGCAACCACCATTTTCTGAGTCAATTAACGCTTTTAATGATTTGTTCTATTTCTTCTGTTGAGTCGGTTGGGGGGTAGCAATTGTTGCCGGTGCAGACAAAAACATTGTCTATATCATGTTGATTGTGAAATGCGGACATTGGGATATCTGAATGATAGCCTGACATGACTGCAAACGGGAGAAAGGAATTTCCCAGTTTTCGTCGAAGCGTTAAAGCATTCTGGCCAACAAAGACAGCACTTACAGGTCCTTTTACAATTTCAAGCCGGAGTATGGACCAGTTGGTAAAGGCTGTACTGTATTTTATAGGCAGATCACCCATTATTTCAAAGGCGCGTTGTGCCGTTTCCCGGTATCTTCCCTTTTCAAAATAGACTGCCAGTCTGAGTAGTGAACGTGCCATTACTGAATTGGGCGATGGCATAACCCCGTCATTCAGCTCAAAGAGTCTGGCAACCAATGGTTCATCCTCATCAGAAGTAAAGAAGAAGAGTCCCTTTTCCTGATCATAGAAATGCGCCATGACATAATGTGCCCAATCCCGAGCCTGCAAAAGATATGGCAAATGAAAAGTAGATTGATACAAACTGATAAATGCATCAATGGCGTAAGCATAATCCTCTAAAAAGCCATTGATTTTTGCTTTACCGTTTTTCCATGAATGCAATAACCTTCCATCGGTTACCATCATCTGTTCTAAAATAAACTGCGCATTTTTTTGTGCAATCTGCAGATACTCTTCATTATTTAAAGAGATTGAAGCCTCAGCAAATGATTTCAACATCAGTGCATTCCATGAGGTCAATACTTTGTCATCCAAACTGGGATAAGAACGCATTGTTCTGCAGGCCAGGAGAATCTTTTTAGCTTTTTCCAGCTTTACATTAAATTCTGAAGCATCAAGCCCCTCTGAAATCAGAAAACCCTCCTCGTCTAATGGCCTCAATAAAATACTGCGATCGTTTTCCCATAATCCTGTAGTCCCGATCCCATAATATCGAATGATCAGATCAACATCTTCACCTAGCAGCGATCTCAGTTCAGCTTCATCCCATAAATAAAAATGACCCTCCTTCCCATCACTATCTGCATCGTATGAAGAATAGAAAGCACCTTCCGGAGAAGTGAGTTTTCTGTTGACAAAATTAAGCGTCTCAACAGCGATTTGTCGAAACAATGGATCTTTCGAATATTGCCATGCTTCAACATAGAGTAATGCCATTTGCGCATTATCGTATAACATCTTTTCAAAGTGTGGCACTTTCCATTCATCATCAACAGAATAGCGTGAAAAACCACCCCCCAGTTGATCATAGATACCTCCACAAGCCATGCGACGCAAAGTATTCCAAAGAACACCCATGTTTTCCTGTTTGCCGGTAAGAGCAGCATATCGCAACATATATGAAAAGACTATCGGCATTGGAAATTTGGGATAACCTTTCAAGCCGCCCTTGATCCTGTCCAGGTTCGTCAATAAAGCTTCCCAGGTTTTTGTTATATCTTCCGTGTTATCATTTCGTCTGACTGTACCACTGGTAACATTAAGTTCCTGTTCCTGAATTCCTTCTGCCAATAATTCAGCCTGGCCGATTACGTCATCAGGTTTGTTCTTCCACAAAAAAGCAATGCGTTCCAATATCTGAATCAACTGATCAGGTGGGAAATATGTACCTCCCCAGAATGGTTTTCCATCCGGTAAGGCGAAACAATTGAGTGGCCATCCACCTTTGCCATTTATTAATCTTACAGCATCCATGTAAACCTGATCTACATCAGGACGTTCCTCACGATCAACTTTAATACATATAAAGTTCTCGTTCATTACCGAAGCGATGTGTGAATCAGTAAACGACTCCCGTTCCATTACATGACACCAATGACATGCCGAATAACCTATACTGATCAACAGGGGTTTATCTTCATATTTTGCCTGTTCGAAAGCTTCTTTCCCCCATGGGTGCCAGTCTACAGGATTATGTGCATGCTGTAACAGATATGGGCTTGTTTCTTCTATTAATCGATTTGCTGTTTGCCCGTCTGGTATCATTATGCATTCCTTTTAGCTCCTAAACAAGCAGATGTAGAGTATGTTCATTAGAATGAAAAAGACAATTTGATATTATTTAAAAACATGAAATTTAACATTATTTTTTCTGCTAAATATTCTTTTAAAAAAATATTTTCATGAAACTTGCATTTGAATCAATTCCATGATTATTTTTGCAGAAGCAATTACAACAAAAAATGATCAGTTTAATTCAAAATAATTGGTGGTGGCTCTTAACATTAACGAAAATATCGTGAAGTAACGAGCTATGCCCCCTTTAAAAAAGGCCTTTCGTACCACGAGAGGCCTTTTTTGTTTTAACTCTAAAATATTGCCGACATGAATACCATCACAACAAAAACAAAACAATTGCTTTCGGACACCATTACTCCTGTTGCCCTGTATCTGAAAATACGCGACCGATTTCCGGGATCGCTTCTGCTCGAGAGTGGCGACTACCATGGTGGGGATCACAGTTTATCGTATCTCTGCCTTCAACCTATTGCCGGTTTTATCGTGCAGAATGGTATTGTTCATGTGAACCTTCCGGGGGATGAGACCAAAGAATATGTGATAGAAAATCCGGAACAGATTACAACACTGATGAGTGAATTCGGCAAAGTGCTCGTCCCGGTCAACGATGAGGGAATGTCGTTTAATGGCATCTTTGGTTACCTGGGATTTGAATCGGCTGCACTTTTTGATAAAATCAAACTAAGCAATACTCCAGACGATCAGTCGATACCGGATATCCGTTATCACTTCTATAAATACATCATTGTCATCAACCATCACCAGAACAAAGCAACGCTTGTTGAAAATCTACTGGATGATGAAGAATCTTCGATGGAAAAACTGGAACGCATGTTCCTGAGTAGTGGCGTTACGACGTTTCCTTTTGCACTGAATGGTGATGAAGAGTCAAACATGAACGATGAAGCCTATATGGAAATGGTAAAGAAAGGAAAAGCACATTGCCGCCGTGGTGATGTCTTTCAGATTGTATTGTCGCGCAGGTTTTCACAGGGATTTACAGGCGATGAATTCAATGTTTACCGGAGCCTTCGATACATCAACCCATCACCCTGGATGTTCTTTTTCGATTATGGCGATTACAGCATCTTTGGTTCTTCACCCGAACACCAGATCCTTATCCGCGACAACAAAGCAACCATCAGCCCCATTGCAGGAACCTATCCAAGGTCAGGCAATGATGCACAGGACCTGATATTGGCTGAAAAACTCTCTGCCGATCCGAAAGAATCTGCTGAACATGTAATGTTGGTAGACCTTGCCCGGAATGATCTCAGTCGCCATGCACGCAATGTATTTGTCACAGCTTTCAAAGAAGTACAATATTTTTCACACGTCCTTCATCTGGTTTCAACAGTTACCGGTGACATGATCAATGGCGCAACTCCCGTTAAACTTCTGGCGGATACTTTTCCTGCCGGCACGCTTTCAGGCGCTCCAAAAGTTATGGCAATAGAGCTGATTAGCAAATATGAACCCACTCGCAGAAGCTTTTATGGTGGCGCGATCGGAAAGATTGGTTTCGATGGAAGCCTCAGTCATGCCATCACCATCAGATCATTCATGAGCAAAAACAACCGACTTTACTTTCAAGCCGGAGCCGGTATTGTAGACCGGAGTGTTGAGCAAAATGAACTCCAGGAAGTAAAGAACAAACTGGGCGCTTTACGTTCTGCGCTTAAAATGGCAAGTACGATTTAAATTGAAATTTTTGATCCAAAACATAACTGAAATGAAAATACTGGTTCTTGATAATTACGATTCATTCACATACAATCTGGTTCATTACCTTGAAGAACTAACCGGAGAAAGGGTAACCGTCGCCCGCAATGATGAGATCACGATTGAACAGGCCGCTGCTTTTGACCTGATTGTACTTTCACCCGGTCCCGGAATCCCTGATGAAGCAGGAATCATGAAAGAACTGATTTTAAAACTGGCTCCTATAAAGAGCATCCTGGGAATCTGTCTGGGCATGCAGGCTATCGGAGAGGTTTTTGGTGGTCACCTTACCAATCTTGAAGAGATTTATCACGGTGTGGCAACCGATATCCTGGTCTCAGAACCTACAGATCCATTGTTTATTGGTTTACCTAAAGTTTTTAAAGGTGGCCGTTATCATTCATGGGTTGTAGACGGTGACACGATGCCTTCCTGTTTCCGGATTATTGCAACTGACGAGAATGGAATGGTAATGGGGATTACACACAAGCAATATGATGTGCGCGGATTACAGTTTCACCCAGAGTCTGTGCTAACTGAAAACGGAAAGCAAATACTGTCGAACTGGCTAAAAATGAGTGCTCTCAAATATGATCTTCAGCCACACTTTCCTTCTGTTGACAATGATCATTTCGCAAATCCTGATGTTTTTAGCGGTACATTTTGTTAACAACATTGCAAAACACATTTATTCTTAATCCATTACATCAATCATCACAATGAAAGCCATATTCAACCGATTGTTTCAATATCAAACTTTAAACCGCTCTGAAGCCGAAGAGATACTCATCAATATAGCTTCCGGACAATTTCATGGATCACAGATCGCCTCTTTCCTGACCATCTTTATGATGCGGCCGGTTACTTTGGATGAGTTGTTGGGATTCCGTGATGCGATGTTAAATCTGTGCATCAGGATTGATCTGGATGAATTCAACACGATAGATGTTTGTGGAACTGGTGGTGATGGTCACAATACCTTTAATATTTCAACGGTCAGCTCCTTTCTGTTGGCAGGTGCCGGAGAGAAAATAGCCAAGCATGGAAACTATGGCGTCTCATCAAATTGTGGGTCATCAAATATTCTTGAATATTTTGGATACAAGTTTTCAACAGATCAGGACAAATTAAAAAGAGAACTCGACCAGGCCGGAATCTGCTTTCTCCATGCTCCTCTCTTTAATCCAGCAATGAAAGAAGTTGCGGGGATCCGTCGTCAGCTTGGAGTGAAGACGTTTTTCAATATGCTGGGACCCATGGTTAATCCATCGAGACCGGCTAATCAACTTGTCGGAGTCTACAACAACGAACTGGCAAGGCTTTACAAATATGCATACGAACTTGGACATGTGAATTATGCCATCGTTCACAGCACGGACGGTTATGATGAAGTTTCTCTCACCAGTCCATTCCGGGTCATTACCAGAAATGGCGAACAATCATTGACACCCGAATCTGTGGGAATGCCGCTTCTAAATCCGGATCAGCTTTATGGCGGTGAAACTGTTGAAGATGCTGCAGTCATTTTCATGAACATCCTGAACGGAAAAGGTACTCAGGCACAAAATGATGTGGTGAAAATCAATGCAGGTCTTGCTTTACAAGTACTACATCCAGAGAAAAAGCTTGAGGATTGTGTTGCAACTATACATGATACAATAGTTGAAGGAAAAGCACTCGAAGCCTTTAATAAACTCGTCGAACTTAATAAATAAACACGCTCAAATTAATCACGCACAAAAACTCAACGCTAAAAAAATGGATACCATACTCACTGATATCATAAAATATAAAAGAAAGGAAGTCAAAGAACGCCAGAATCGGAATTCTCTTACGCTTGTCCGTCAATGTATTCCTTTTTCAACACCTGTCATATCATTGCGTAAGCAACTTTCAAAAGAAAACGCGAGTGGTATCATTGCCGAATTCAAACAAAAGTCACCTTCGCTGGGAATCATCAATCCCAATGTAACTGTTTCTGCAGTTACCACTGGTTATGCAATTGCCGGAGCTTCTGCGCTTTCTGTATTGACTGATAATCATTATTTTGGAGGATCACTCAACAACTTCAGTGTAGCCCGGCAACACAATAATTGCCCGATGCTGCAAAAGGATTTCTTTATCAATGAATATCAGATCTATGAAGCCCGTGCATTGGGTGCCGATGTCATCCTATTGATTGCCGCCGCCTTGACCCGTGAAGAGGTTAGGGAATTCGCATCACTTGCAGCTTCCTTAGGAATGGAAAGCATTCTCGAAGTGCATACTGCCGATGAGTTGGCCTATTTGACTCCTGAAATTAGTATCGTCGGAGTAAACAACCGTGATCTCAAGACTTTCATTACAGACTTGAGCCGTGCAGAAGAATTGTCTTCATTGATTCCTTCAGAATATGTAAAGATTGCCGAGAGCGGAATCCGCAGTCCCGAAGATATTCACAGATTGAGAAAAGCAGGTTACAATGGATTTCTTATCGGAGAACAATTCATGACGCAGGCTGACCCTGCAAAGGCCTGTGCAGAGTTTATCAGTCAGATTCCACTTCAATCCTTGCATTCATGTTAATAAAAGTATGTGGAATCAAGTATCCCGGCAACATGAAAGAAGTTGCGGCAAAAGGGCCCGATATGATGGGATTTATCTTTTATCCGGGATCACCCCGATACATGGTAAATCACCTTACACCGGAAGATGTAAAATCATTGCCATCCAATATCATTAAGACAGGCGTTTTTGTGAATGAATCCTGTTCTGAGATCCTCCGCATTGCTGAATTATTTCAACTCGATGCCATACAACTTCATGGAACAGAGATGCCGGGAGAATGTAAAGTCATCAACAGTGAAGGATATCAGGTTATCAAAGCATTTCGTATAGATGAAGAATTCACTTTTGAGCAGACATTAGCTTATTCTCCAAGTTGCCGGTTCTTCCTTTTTGATTCCTATGGAGCAGGTTTTGGAGGAAACGGAATCCGTTTCAACTGGGAAAAACTACAAACCTACAATGTCAATACTCCTTTCCTGTTAAGCGGGGGGATTGATGCCGAAGATGTTTCAACGCTCAAAAAACTGGATCACCCACTATTGGCAGGATTCGATATAAACAGTAAATTTGAAATACAACCCGGCGAAAAAGATCCCGGTAAAATAGAGCGTTTCATTACAACACTCAGATCATAATTATCAGCAATGGAAAAATCAGATTATACGATAAACGAAAAGGGTTATTATGGAGAGTTTGGGGGTGCCTTTATCCCCGAAATGCTTCAGAAAAACGTTGCAGAACTACTCGAAAAATATTTAAAGATCATGGATGATCCTGAATTCAAAGCAGAGTTCAGGTTGCTCATGACCGATTATGCAGGCAGACCCTCCCCTCTCTATTTCGCCCCAAGGCTCTCTGCCCATTTCCAATCCAATATTTATCTTAAACGCGAAGATCTCAACCATACAGGATCGCACAAGATCAACAATGCTCTTGGACAGATACTTCTGGCTGAGAGACTTGGTAAAAAAAGAATCATTGCAGAAACCGGTGCCGGGCAACATGGAGTGGCAACAGCAACAGTATGTGCCTTGAAAGGACTCGAGTGCGTGGTGTATATGGGAGAAACCGATGTTAAAAGACAGGCTCCCAATATAGCCAGAATGCGGATGCTGGGCGCTAAAGTTGTGGCCGTCACTTCTGGAAACAAGACATTGAAAGATGCCACCAATGAAGCCATCCGAGACTGGATCGGTCATCCTGAAGACACCCATTATATCATTGGATCTGTAGTTGGCCCCCACCCCTACCCCGACCTGGTTGCACGATTCCAGTCGATTATTTCCGAGGAGATGCAGGAACAGCTTCTTTCCAAAATCGGTCGTTCCTATCCCGATGCTATCATAGCCTGTGTGGGCGGTGGCAGCAATGCAGCCGGAGCTTTTTATCATTATATCGACAATCCCAATGTAAAATTATACGGTGCTGAAGGAGCAGGAAAAGGAGCAGATACGACTGAAACGGCTGCAACCATGGCAGTGGGAAGTACCGGAATCTTACATGGAAGTAAGATTTTACTGATGCAGGATGCGTATGGTCAGATCACAGAACCCTATTCAATTTCTGCCGGACTCGATTACCCGGGTGTGGGACCCATGCATTCACATCTCCATAAAAGTGGCAGGGCAACGTACCTGCCGGTGACTGACGTTCAGGCTTTAGATGCAGCACTGCAACTCACACAACTTGAAGGGATAATCCCTGCTTTGGAGTCTGCACATGCTTTGGCAGCCTTAAACATGATTCCCCTCACCAAAGAAATGACCGTAGTCGTAAACCTTTCAGGCCGGGGAGATAAAGATATGAGTACCTATACACACTATTTTGGATTCGACGATGAACAGGATTGATAACTTATTTCAGACCAAAG
>JGI24140J50213_10000821_pt1 | contig 14219 bp, 10 predicted proteins | sample BarGraIncu00222A_FD_50213 | JGI IMG/M metagenome (IMG submission 50213)
GCCGCGTCAACGATCCCAAGGTGGCCGAAAAACTGATCCCCAGGGATCACGGCTTCGGCGTCCAGCGCCTGCCGCTGGAGACGAAGTATTTCGAGGCCTATAACCGCGANAATGTGCATCTCGTCGATATCAGCGAGACGCCGCTCGTTCGCGTAACCGAGAAGGGCCTGCGTACCACCGAGCGCGAGTATGAATTCGACGTCATCGTCTACGCCACCGGATTCGACGCCATCACCGGCGCCTATGATCTGATCGATATCCGCGGCATCGGCGGCGAAACGCTGGCCGGGCAATGGAAGCATGCACCGTCCACCTTCCTCGGCATGCTCGTCCACGGCTTTCCGAATCTCCTGATGCCGACCGGCCCGCAAAGCGCGTCCGCTTCGACCAATTTCCCGCGCGGTATCGAGAACGGCGTCAACTGGTGCACGGACTTGCTGCAATACATCTGGGACCATGGCTACACCCGCGCCGAAGCCACGCTCGAGGCGCAGGAGCGCTGGACCGCGCATGTGGTCAAGATGTACGAGATCATGCTGATGCGCAAAGCCAAGGGATGGTTCACCGGCTACAACTCCAACGTCGCCGGCCACGAAGAGGGCACCGTCCGCTATTTCGTCTACAATGGCGGCACGCCGAAATTCGTCGGCATCATCAACGATGTCGTGGCGAAGGGGTATCAGGAGATCGAATTCAGCTCGCCCTCGCGTGCCAACGTGCAAGCGGCGGCCGCCAGCGCGTCAGCCTAGGGCGGGATGGCTTTTGATTGAATCGGTCCTACCGGTGGCTTACTTCACCTCTCTCCTTGTGGGAGAGGTCGGATCGCATCGCTTCAGAGAAAATTAGCGCGGCGCGAACTTGTAGCGGAAGGTGCAGCTCGGCGCGCCCCGCATGATTGTCTGACCGCGTTCGAGGCTGACGTCGCCTTCCCCGATCGACGCGATGTCGAAATCCGTCTCGCAAATCAGCAGCGCACCGAGTTCGGGCTCGCCCAGTGCCCGAAAGAACTCAGCGAAGCGGCAGCGCGTCACGTCGATGTCCAGCGCCTCCTTGTCATGGCGCAGAATTTCGACCTCGACCTCTTTGCCCGAGACCTCGCCGAAGACGCTTTGGACGGCCGCCCATTTGCGCCGCGGGCTGCCCTCGATGCGATCGCCAATNGCGGCGAACAACTGCTNCGACCAATCGCGCAAGGCCTGCNTTACGANGGCGTCAGCCTTGTCCTTGCCCAGTTCGGCTCGCAGTGCACGAAGCACCGGCACCAGGACTTGGGCTTGCATGCGCGTCTTGTCCAGGAGGGATACCTTAGGGTCCACGAGATAGTCGTCGATGACGCTGCTCATTCTGTCCTCACAAACCAACGTCGCAAGTCCGGCGCCTTTGTCATAGCACGAATTCGACGCGGCGGCTCCGTCGCGGTGGCAGCCAATCCAATGTGGATCATGACCGAGGTGTAGCTCGAACGCCGCCTTGCAGCCATTCTCGCAGCGGATGTCGCCGGCTACTCGCGCCGGATGGGTGCTCATGAAGTCGGCACGATCGCAGCTTTGAAAGCGCATAGGCGCGAGATCGTTGATCCGGCAATCGCTGCCCACAGGGGCCGCATCGTCAAGACCACCGGCGACGGTATACTGGTCGAGTTCGCGAGCGTCGACATGCCGCATCTGAAGCTTGCCCAGCGCGTATTCGCTCAGGCCAAGGCAGCACGGCTTGCCTGATATCGCCGATCAAGGCTCGTTGATCAGGCCCGGCGGAGAATACTTGGCATGGTTCTCGCCGTCGGCGGCGTAACCTCGGTCCCACGCGCCTGAAGCGAGAAAGCCCGCGTAACTCAATCTTTCATCCCCGACGAGCCGAGTCGAAGGCCCAAGCCGCTGATGGAGCAGTAGCGTCGCAAAGCAGCGGAGCAGCTCTGATCTTGGCTCGTCCTGTTCCACCCACAGAAACTGCCCCATCTCGTTGACCTCGAGGAAAATGTGTTCCCCCTCGGGCGTAACGATGAGATCGATGCAGCCGAAGGCAAGTCCGAGCTTGCGCATGAGCGCGATACACCGCTCCTCGACCGTGCGTGGCAACGCGACCAGCGCCGGCTTGAGCGGCGCCACCATATCCGACCGCCAATCGAGCCGCGTCGAATCGCGCGACTGCGAGTCGAGACGGACGGCCACGCAGCGCTCGTCCATGCAGGTGACGCGCAGTTCGTAGGCCTTCTCGGCCTTGCGCTGATAAATCGCCGGGCAGCCCGCAAGCGGCGCATCGTCCTGAAGGTTCTCCTGGCGTAGCTCGGTGGTGAAAAGCGCGTGGCGCTCGCCGCTCGATTGCGCATGCCAATGCGTCTGCAAATGCAGCTTGAAGATGACGCCCGCCTTATGATGCTCACCCCAGAAGCGGCGGATCTCTTCGGGATCGTTGCTATAGAGCGTCTCCGGGATGGCAAAACCACACTGNGCGGCAGCGATGAGTTGAGGCATCTTCAGCAACACCACCTCACGTGCCGCGATATCATTCACCCAGAAGGCGGCAGGCGCGATGAGCTGCCGCAGGTTGCGGATGTGATAGTCGCATTCGCGTGAAGCCACGGCCCAATCCGCGTCGGACATGCCAGGCGGCCGCATCGGCAGCCCGCTGCGGCGGAACCATACCGTGCTCCAGTCGCCGCTTGCTCCATGGCTCCGGCCATCGCGAACGGAGACGGCCTGTGAGGTTTGCGTAATGTGCATTGATGACCGCAGCACCTGCGGCAGGTCCGGCGCGTAGACGGTGTGATGCCGCCCCCCCGCCTGTTCGATCGCCCAGCGGACCGCATGAATATGGACATCCTGGGGAAAGCCGAGAATGAGGACGGTCATCGGATATCGACCCCTTGCTTTGAATATGGCTCTAGTCAAGGCATCCCCGCCGACCGGCGCAATAGGTCGGCGGGGACAAGGTAAATCAACAGTCGCTGTCGTTCGCAGGGCAGCCCGTGGTCGAGCACGTATCGGCACGACGCGTGGCCGTCGCGCCACCGATCTCGGCGCGCGAAATCATGCCGCCGGTGACGTGGTCGATCTCGTCGTTGGTGAGCGGCCGCGCGAGCTGGCGGGCGAGGATCCGCGGAGCCTTGAGGCCGTTGGCGTCGTCTTTGGTAACTTTGCTGTCGTTGATCATGAGTAGTCTCCATGTCTGTTATGGTCGGCAGAAGCGCCTTCCGCTTTTCACGCTGCCAGACGTGGAGCCTGCGCGATGTGACCGCGCTCACACTCGTGATGGGCAGGCCCGACTCGCTTTAACGAAGCGTCATCAACCCCATGCCCCCATCTCGACTTGATACTCGCTAACAAGCGGATCGAAGAAAGCGGGTTGATGTCGCCTCTTGGCAGATAGCATCACTTGTCGCAGCGCGGCCGGAGTTGGGTGCAAGCCGGAAGTGACCGGCTCTCATCCAAAGTGACGCGATTGACCCAAAGCGACGTCGCGGCCTGCGCGCGGCGTGCCGGGTCTTACCACCCCCAGCCCTGTTGCACCGGCTGCACCTGACGATAGTACTGGCGGCCGCCCCGGCGCGGATCGACAAGTTGGGGTTGGGGTTGGGGCTGGGCGCCCCAACCGGGCTGGAAAAAGGAGCCGAAGCCGTCGTCACGCTGGACGAAGAAGGCGTTGCCGCTGGCAACACGGACATCGAGCGAAGGCGTGGGCTTGCGCGTCACGAAGCCGCCCTGGGGCTGGTTGTTCAGCACCGCGACGAACTCGGTGCGATAGTTGGTCTCGCGGCTCAGCGGCTCGTCCGAGACGATGATCGAGGATCGTGGCAATGCGGTCGGCGCGATGCGATCGAGCACCTCCTGCGGGATGGTGATGCGGTCGAGCGCGTCCTTGGCGTCGTCCCCGTTGTCGATCGTGACCGCGGTCCAGCGCAGGCCCGCGTCGTTGCGCGCCACTGCCGTGAACACATGCGTGCCGATCGGTTTTTCGGGATTGCGGATCGTGACCGGGACCTCAATGGTCGCATCGAACACCTCGCCCCCGTCCGGCCACTCCTTATGCGTGTTGCGCCGCACGTAAAGCTTCTGTGTCGCGCGGCTGATGTAGACCGAGACCGGCTCGAGCGCGAGCTTCGCGTCGTTTGCCGCCTTGGCGGCGTTGGCCTTCCTGGTCTCGGCCGCCTTGGCGGCGTCCTTCGCGGCAGCGGCGGCCTCGACCTTCGACTTCGCGTCGGCCCTGGCCGTGTCAAGCTGCGTCCCCAGCTCCGCGGCCTTGGCGGCCGCCTTCTGCTTAAGGTCCTCGGCTCGCGTCCTGGCCTCGTCCGTCTTTGCGGCGGCGAGCGCCTTGTCGGCGAACGCGAGTTCTGTGTCGGCGCGGGTCTTGAGCCATTCCAGCTTGCGCAGCGACGCCGTGAGCGATGCCATCTCGCGCGGCGCTCTCGCGGCGGCTTTCTTCGCCTCGTCGGCCGTCCTGGCGGCCTCCGCGGCTTCGCGGGCGAGCGTCTCGGCACGCGCCGGAGCAGCCGCAAGGGCCTGCGCGTTCGGCACGAATAGCGCCTTGTCGGAAAACTCGACCGGGGCCGCGTCGTTCGGCGCGATGATCACCCGCATCCCGATCCGCGTCTTGTCGAACAGCTTCTCCGCAAAGTCGTAGGGCATCCGCACGCAGCCGTGCGAGGCGGCATGTCCGGGCAGCGGCCCGCCGTGCAGCGCGATGCCGTTCCAGGTGATGCGCTGCATGTTCGGCATCGAGGCATCGTCATAGAGGCTCGAGTGGTGGTCCGGGTCCTTCTCGAGGACGGCGAAGACGCCGGCCGGCGTCTCCCGTCCCGTGGTGCCGGTCGACACCGGCGCGCGGAAGATCCAGCCTTCGGCGTCGTAGAAAGTGACCTGCTGGGTCTTGATCGACACGATCGCCATGATCGGCTCGCCTGCATCGCGCGGCGCCGTCGCCTCGGTGGGTGGCGCAGGGCGCGTCTCTCTCGCCGCGGCGCCGGCGGTCAGCGCCGTCAGTGCGGCCATCGCCGCCAGCGTCACAATGGCGGGAGGGCCCCAACGCCGCATCGCCAGGGAGGATTGCGCCATCGCGAAACGATTTACCATGCCATGCCCCGGTTGAAATGCGTGTCCGCGCTCGCGTTCTCTCATATACGACAGCCCGCGTAGGAGGAAGGTGGTTCCGCGGAAACCGGCGTGTCCATCGAGCCGTTTTCCGGAATCAGGTGGACGGACGGCGCCAACTCACCGCCTTTATGCGATTTTCGAGCCAATCTGGACAATTTCGGTCGAATAGACATTGTTGCGAACCATGTCGGCATTGTCGAAACTGGAAATGTTGTCGAGGCGACGGCGGCGTCGTGGGCAAGGTATCTTGGGCAAGGCATCTTGGGATTGCGAGTTCACGGTGAATTTGCGATCTGCCTTTTTTGAAAATGAAGCATTCGATACCTGCAATGATCGCCGGTGAAGGTGGATCAATCGTAAATATCTTCTCGCCGGCGAATCTTCGGACGGGCATGCCGTACTGCTCTTACCCGATTCAAAGCAACCTTAAATCAACCCATTAAATAATTTGCGACAACGCCGGGCCGGCGGGCCGCGGCGGAACAGTGCAGGAAAGCGGAGGAAAACGAATGTCGACAGGGCTCTACGATGGTTGCTCGATGGGCGAATTGCTGGTGCGGGCGATCCAGCGCGGCGGCGACCGGGATGCTTTCATCCTCGACGATCGTCGGATCACCTATCGCGCCTTCGGCGCGCTCCTCAGCCGATTCATCCAGGCGCTGGAGGCACGCGGCCTGCGCAAGGGCGACGCGGTCGCCACGCTCTCGGCCAACCGCCCTGAAGCCTTCCTGACCACCGCGGCGGCCTACATGATGGGGCTGCGCATCACCTGGATGCACCCGCTGGCCTCGGAAGACGACCACGCCTATCTGCTGGAGGATTCGGGCGTCACCACGCTCTTCGTCGATCCCGACACCTTCACCGAGCGCGCCGCCGCGCTCAAGGCTCGGCTGCCCGGCCTGCGGACGCTTTACGGCCTCGGTCCCTTCGCGCATGGCGAGGACATCCTCGCCGCCGCCGCCGCCTTCGAGCCGGGCCGGCTGGAGCCCAAGGCCGCGGTCGACGACATCTGCGTCCTGATCTATACCGGCGGCACCACCGGCAAGCCCAAGGGCGTCATCCATACCCACCGCATCCACGTCACCATGGTGATGATGGAACTGGCCGAATGGGACTGGCCGCAGGAAGTGCGTTTCCTCGCCATGACCCCGATCACCCATGCAGCCGGCGCCATCATCGTGGCGGTGCTGATGCAGAGTGGCACCTTCGTCATGAACAAGGGCTTCGACGCCGACAAGTTCTTCCACATCGTGAAGACCCATCGCATCACCGGGACCTTCCTGGTGCCGACCATGATCTATGTCCTGCTCGACCATCCCCATCTCGCCGCTGCCGACCTCGCCAGCCTGCGGCTGGTGATCTACGGCGCCTCGCCGATGTCGCCGGCCCGCCTGCAGGAGGCAATCAAGGTATTCGGTCCCGTCTTCATGCAGCTCTATGCCCAGTCGGAGGCGCCCAACACCGTCTGCGTGCTGCGCCAGATCGACCACGACCCCGAGCACCACCCCGAGCGCCTCGCCTCCTGCGGCCTGCCGATGATCGGCAACCAGGTCAAGCTGCTCGACGAGAACGGCGCCGAGGTGCCGGTCGGCGCGGTCGGCGAGATCAGCCTGCGCGGGCCGCTGGTCATGATCGGCTATTGGAACAAGCCGGAGGAGACCGCCTTCGCGCTGCGCCACGGCTGGCTGCACACCGGCGACATGGCGCGGCGCGACGCCGACGGCTTCATCTACATCGTGGACCGCTCCAAGGACATGATCATCTCCGGCGGCTTCAACGTCTTCCCGCGTGAGGTCGAGGACGTCCTGACCCAGCACCCGGCGGTGGCCAGCGCCGCGGTGATCGGCGTCCCCGACGAGAAATGGGGCGAGGCGGTCAAGGCGCTGGTGGTGCTGAAATCCGGCGCCGAGGCCGCCGAGGCCGATTTGATCAAGCTGGTGCGCGACGCCAAGGGTGCGGTGCAGGCGCCGAAATCGATCGAGTTCGTCGAGCAATTGCCGGTTACGGGCCTGGGCAAGCTCGACAAGAAGGCAATCCGGGCGAGCTACTGGCGCGGTCAGACCAGGGCGGTGCATTGAGGAACGCGGGCACCGCGGCACGGCACGGCGCCGTGGCCTCGCGCTCGGCGATCGAACAATCATTTGGAGCGACTGGAGCGGGATGGCTTTTGATTGACTCGCGCTAACCCAGCCGCTTGATAGAGGAGACGCGCGAAGACCCGGCCGCTGGCTGCGACAAGAATCGACCGATGCCCCCGAGCATCGCGCTCGCCCGCCTGGCACTATGGTCAAGCAGCCAACGCCCGAACGCGGGAGGCGACAGGGCCGGGGTGTAGAGAAATCCCTGAACAACGTCGCATCCAAGTTCCGCCAGTAAATCGAGCTGCCCCTGGGTTTCGACGCCTTCGGCGACGACGGTGAGATGCAGGCTTTGGCCGACGCGAATCACGGTGGTAACAACCGCTCGCGCGCTGACGTCGCTCTCGACATCGCAAATGAAGCTGCGGTCGATCTTCAGCTCGCGAATGGGCAAATGCGCCAGACGGCTGAGGCTCGAATAACCGGTTCCGAAATCGTCCAGCGACAACCCCACTCCCAGCTTGCGAATGGCACTCATGGTCTCGATCGCGACCGAGCGCTCGTTCATGATCACGCCTTCGGTAATCTCGAGCATGAGCATTTCCGGTGGCAGACCATGGTCTGCCAGGATCCGGCCGACCGTTGCGGCCAGGTTCACGTTCTGGAAATTGATTGGAGACAGGTTGACCGACACACAGGGGATATCGAGCCCGGCGTTACGCCACTGTGCCATCTGCCGGCAGGCTTCACGGATCGACCACAGACCGATCTGCTCGATCAGGCCACACTCTTCGGCCAGCGCAATGAATTTCGCGGGCGAGACCTCGCCGAGCACCGGATCATGCCAACGCGCCAGCGCTTCGACGCCATAGATGGCGCCATCGAGGGTGCTGATCTGCGGTTGATAATGCAACTTCAGGGCATCGCTTGCGAGCGCACCGCGCAGCGCCGCGCTGTGGGCCAGCCGTTGCTCCGCGAGCCTGTCCATGTCGGCGCTGAAGAAACGAAACGTCGAACGACCCGCCTGCTTGGCCTTGTACATGGCCGCATCGGCCTGCTGTATCAGGGTATCGATGTCGGTGGCGTTGTCCGGATACATGCTGATCCCGATGCTGGCGGACATCGGCACCTGTCGGGTACCGATCTGGAGCGGCACGACCAGGGCCTGGGTAATCCGCGAAGCGACCGACGAGGCTTCGGCAGCGTCGCGGTTCGGCAGCACGATCACGAATTCATCGCCGCCCAGACGGCCCAGGATGTCGGCCGGCTGAATTTGCGCGCGCAAGCGTTGGGCAAGCTGGATGAGCAATTCGTCGCCGGCCGAATGTCCGAGCGTGTCGTTGACATCCTTGAAATTATCGACATCCAGAAACGCCAGCGCGACGTGTTTCCCGGCGGGACAGGCCTGGATCGCTTCGGAGATCAGATCCCACAAGCGCGCGCGGTTCGGCAGGCCGGTCAGCATGTCGTAATAGGCAAGCCGCGCAATCTGGGTGCGTGCTTCCTTGCGCTCGATCGCCAGGGCGCTGAGAGGGACGCAGGCGTCGACAATCTGCTGATGCCAGCGGCTCGGCGGCCGACATTCCCTGAAATAGAAAGCGAAAGTCCCGATCACGCGGCCGTCCTTGGCCTTGATCGGCGTGGACCAGCAGGCGCGCAAGCCGACCTCGAGTGGTCGGGTTTTGAACGGCTGCCAGCGCGGATCGGCGTCAAGGTCCATCGCCAGGACCGGCGTTCCGTAAAATGCAGCGGACCCGCAGGAGCCGATATCCGGGCCTATCGCGATGCCATCCAGCGACCGGGAATAGTCTTCGGGAAGGCTGGGGCCGCCCAGGGGATGAAGCAATCCGCCGGCATCGACGTAGAGTAGCGAGGAAACGACATCGGGCGCGATCTCCTCGACCCGCCTGCAAAGCCGGTCTGCGATATCGGTAATGGAAATTTCGTCGGCCAGCGCGCTCATGATCAACTGCTGCAGCGAGCGCAACTGCTTGGTCTCGCTGATGTCGGTCAGCAGCGCGAACATGTGCTTGACCCGCCCACGCCCGTCGCGGAACGCCTTGACGTTGGCCGATATCCAGATCTCGTCGCCGTTTTTGTCGTAGGTGAGGATTTCCTCCTCGCCACCGGCCTCGTCATCGATCCAGCGTCGCAACCTCGCCAGCGTCCGGCGGTCGGTATACCGGCCGACCAGCAGCTCGTTCGCCTGCCGGCCGTTCGCTTCCTCGACCGAATACCCGAATAATCCCGTAAACGCTGCGTTGGTATAGACGACCTTCAGATTGCGGTCGGTGACGACAACGGCGCGGTTGGTCCTGTCGGCAACCAGGGTAAGCAGTGCCATCCTGTCGCGACGGCCGACTTCGGCGGTGATGTCCCGAACGAATGCGATGGTGCGGCTTTGACCGCCGACCTCGACGCCCGAAAGCGACAATGTGGCCCGGATCCGGCTGCCATCCTTGCGCGCAATCGTGATCTCGGAGCGGCGTTCCTGAGAGTGTTTTTGGGGAGCGTCACCGCCGTTCAGCTGACCTGATGCCGGCGTCGCAGGATGATGCTGTTGCAAGTCCCCGAGCCCCAGACGGCTGACATGGCGGCCGAGCACATCCGCGCGATCTCGTCCCCAGATGAGTTCGGCGGCCGCGTTGAAATGGCTCACCCGGAGATCGCTATCGACGATTACCACGCCATCGTTCGCCCGCTCAAGCGCGGCCAGAAGGAAATCCGGGGATTCGACCACCGGGGATTCGACCACAGGGTAATCGCGTGTGTCCATCATCCAACCCTGATGCCCGTTTAGAACCCACCGAAGCGCGGCCTCATGGAGAGGCACCACTTTGACGGGAATGATAGGGGCAGAAGAGTGTTGAAAGGGTTGTTCAATCCGATTCCGTCCGGCGGAAGCAGATCATCCTTAAGAATTCGCTACCATCAACTGAAGTCAGGGAATGAATCGCCGGCGCAGGATTGCAAAGCATGCCCCCGGGGTCCTGCATTCGCAGCTTCATCCGGATGCAAACCCTTGATCATTGCTCCGGTGCCCCAGAGCGCTACACGTTGCGCAATCATTTCTTCCGGCAAGTTCGCCCAAGCATATCCACCAAACAGAACGAGCAGCCTATCGCGATTCAGTAAGTCAGGCCATGTCCGGTTTATCGCCCGTGGCGACCAAACTGCAGACATCGCCGGTAGTCAGGTTCGTGCCGGGAGCCGGCATCAGGCCCCTTCCTTGCGCACGGGCAACCGGGTATTGGGTTCAACAGCTGCCAGGCGGCACCTGCTGAAAGTCCTGCCGCGACAATAATGATCTCAGATGGAGGGACCCCCGTGCGACACGCGCTGCTTTTCACCGCTCTGGTTACCGGTCTGTTGCAGGTCGCGGCCCCCGTCCGCGCCCAGAGCCTGGCTTCGGCCTCGCCCGAGACCGTCGGGCTCTCCGGCGAACGGCTCGCCCAGATTGGAAAGGTGTTCGGCGCCGAGGTGGATCAGGGCCGGTTGCCCGGCGCCGTGATAGCGGTAGCCCGCAAGGGCAAGCTCGTCTACTTCGAGGCGGTCGGCTACCAGGACAAGCCGGCCGACAAGAAGATGCAGAAGGACTCGATCTTCCGCGTCTATTCGATGACCAAGCCCTGGACTTCGCTCGCAGCCATGATGCTGGTCGAGGACGGCAAGATCCAGTTGCCCGATCCGGTCTCCAAATTCCTGCCGGCCTTCAAGGGACAGAATGTCAGCGTCGCGACGCCGAACGCAACCACCGGACAAACCACCTATGAGCTGGTGCCGGCCGCACGCGAACCCACGGTCCAGGACCTGCTGCGCCACACATCGGGCGTTGCCTACGACTTCGTCACCCGCAACGTGCCGGTCAAGGAGGCCTATGAGAAGAGTGGCCTGAAAGCCATCGACGCCGATATCCGCGACAAGATGACGGCCGCGGAGTTCGTCGAGCGTCTCGCCAAGGCGCCGCTCGCGAGCCAGCCGGGCAGCCAGTGGGAATACAGTTTGTCGACTGCGTTGCTGGGCCGGGTGGTCGAAGCGGCGTCAGGCAGGCCGCTGTCGAAATTCCTTGCGGAGCGCCTGTTCGAGCCGCTCGCCATGACGGATTCGGGCTTCGTGGTGCCGAATGACAAGGCCGTGCGGATCGCGCAGCCATTCTTGCCGCACGCATTCACGATGTTCGACCCGACGGTGCCGCCGGCCAACGACCTTGGCGGCGAAGGCGGCATGTCCACCGCGATGGACTATCTGCGGTTCAGCCAGATGTTGCTGGAGGGCGGCAAGCTCGGCGGCACACACGTCGTGTCTCGCAGCACCGTTGCCCTGATGACCTCCGACCACCTCGGCACGCGGCCGAGCTCGCCGGTCGGGCCCGGCGAATTGCTGCTTGGCGTGCCCGGTTACACTTTCGGGCTCGGCTTCGCGGTGCGCGCCGGCGCCGGCACCGCCGGGGTGCCGGGCTCGGCGGGCGAATACATGTGGGGCGGCGCCGGCGGTACGTACTTCTGGGTCGATCCCAAGGAAGAGCTTGCCGTGGTGTTCATGTCGCAGGGGCCGTTCCCCAGCCGCGTAGTCTACCGCCGGCTGGTCAAGCAGCTTGTCTACGCCGCGATCGTCGATTGAGGCCGGCCGCCACGGCCTCGATTTGCGTTCCAGAATGGTCAAAACAGCTCACATGACGCTAAATAAGTTACACGACCGGACCTTTTTGACATACCACGTGTTGGACTGAGCAGCATTTCGCTGTTGAGAGGCAGCGTGATGTTCGTCCCATTCTACTCGACTGCGATGTTGGCCTTTGAATCATGCGACGTCATCAGTCTGCGCCTGACGAAACTGATGTCCGGTGGCCGCGAAGCGCACGACGAAGCGCATTTGATGATGTCAGAGAAGATCAATGCCATGTTTGAAGCTACCGCAAGCATGGTGGCCGGCGGCACAGCCAGCAGTATAGTCGATCGATACCGCGAGCATGTCGCTGCAAACGCGAAACGATTGTCCCGCCCACGCAACCTGCAGCATCGCGAGGGCTAGGCGGCAGAACACTCAGGGATAGCGGAAAACCTGACTGAACAACGGGAAGATATTCGAACCGGCGCGTCAAAACAAAACCCGAGCCGCGACGACAGCGGTTTTGCTTGGCTTACGGCCCTATTCGACAAGGTCGGGATCGATCCTCTTGGCGGCGACAACATCCGCATCGCCGCCAGCCTTATCTCCGTTTAGCCGCCTGGCGATACCACGTCGAAACAAGGCTTCGGCGTCGTCGGGATCCAATCGAAATGCCTCGGTGTAGTCGGCGATAGCGCGAGCATAGTCCTGCTTTCGAACGAAAGAGGCGCCGCGATTGTTGAAGGCAACAGGGAATTTTGGATTGAGCCGAATCGCCTCGTTGTAATCCGCCATGGCGCGGTCGGGTTCGTTCTTTCCCATATGGGCGAGCCCGCGATTGTTCAAGGCAATGGGAAATCGGGGTTGCAGCCGGATCGCCTGATCATAGTCAGCGATGGCGCGATCGTAGTCCTTCTTGATGCTGTAGACGACGCCGCGATTGTACCAGGACTGGGCGAAGCCCGGATCGAGGCGGATCGCCTGATCGAGGTCCGTGATGGCATGGTCGTAGTCCATCTTGTCGGTGTAGGCACTGCCACGGTTGGCGTAAGCGTGCGCGAGACCGGGATCGAGGCGGATCGCAGAATCGTAGTCCGCGATGGCGCGATCCTGATCACCCTTGTTGCCGTAAGCGCTGCCGCGATTATCGTAGGCACGGGCGTAATTCGGGTCGATGCGGATCGCAGCGTCGTAATCGGCGATGGCGCGGTCATTGTCGCCCTTGATCTCATAGGCCCCGCCGCGATTGCTGTGCGCCGTGGCGTAAGCGGGATTGAGACTGATCGCCTGGTCATAGTCGGCGATGGCGCGGTCGATGTCGCCCTTGGCCTGATACGCCCTGCCCCGATTGTTCGCCGCCACCGTGAAGCCGGGATCGAGCCGAAGCGCCTGATCATAGTCGGCGATAGCATGGTCGACATCGCCTTTGGCCTGGTACGCTACACCGCGGCTGTTGAAGGCATAGGCGGCCTTGGGGTCGAGGCGGATCGCAGAATCGAAATCGGCGATGGCATGGTCGAGGTCGCCCTTGGCTGCATAGGCGTTGCCCCGACCATTGTAACTGGCCGCATCATTGGGATCGAGCGCGACCGACTTCGTAAAGTCGTCGATCGCGCGGTCGTTGTCTTTCTTGAAAAAATACGCCACGCCCCGGCCGTAAAACGAAATGGCCGAGCTGGAATCGGCGGCGATGGCCTGATCATAATCGGCCAGCGCAAGGTCGAATTGGCCTTTGCCGCGATACGCCCTGCCGCGGTTGCTGAAAGCGGCAGCGAGATCGTTGCCGGCAAAGCTTCCCGACTTGATGGCGTCGCTGCATTCGAGGATTTGCTGGTCATCCGGGATATCGGACTTGCCGGTGCAATGACGGTCCATCAAGGTTTGCGCCAGAACCGGCGCCAGCATCCATCGCGGCGACAGAACCGCCAGAGACAGCATCGCCACGACCGCAAATGTGCCCAAAACGAAATGCGGTCTTGCAAGCATGGATCAGCCCTGCTCAATACTTGCTCAGGATCGCCAGATAGGCCGGTTCGGCGGCTTTCTCGGCCTCCCGCGAGTTGGCCGACAAGGTGATGGTCACAATAAATTCGTTGCCATCGTTGTCGCTGTCCGTGGTTACCGCCTGTAGCTCGTAGCCCTGCTCACGAAGCCTTCCGGCCTCGAACCGGTGACGCACGAATGCAGGTTTTCGGTCGCCGCGGGAAAGCTCGTCAAGGTCGGTAATCTTGGCGTCTTTGGCGCGAATGCGCCAGTCCGCGATGTTCTCGGGCATGAAGTCGGAAATCGGTTGCTTCTTGCGGTTGTATTTTACAGCAACGTAGATTTTTGCGCCTGCCTTTTCGAAATCGATCCCCTTGGGCAGCAGGAACTGCGAATTGAAATAACGGGTCGCATCCTTGTCCTCGACCCAGCCGTCGGGAATCACGATCGAAGCACGGAAGAA
>JGI24140J50213_10000822_pt1 | contig 14218 bp, 19 predicted proteins | sample BarGraIncu00222A_FD_50213 | JGI IMG/M metagenome (IMG submission 50213)
AAAATCGACTCACAGTTAATTGATCGTATTAAATCTGATATTGTCAGAGTATAAATCGAAAAATTATTCTCATAGCACATCCTGAGCCCATTTAACCCTTGAGTATCTTCTCCCTCAACCTCATAAACGGCTTTTCGACAGCAACATTCAGCACCCATGCAAACAAAACACAAGTGATGATACAAAAAACAATCATCCAATTACTGTTCAAATCTATGTTCAAGTATAAAGCAACCTGTTGCGTGATATGCATCACCCCTTTGTGAGAAAGATAGATCGCGTAAGACAATGCCGCAATAAATGTAGTAACCTTTGAATTCCATCGAAACAGAAAACCCGAAGGACAAAGAGCACCAGCAACGAGCAATCCATAGCCCACTGCAACCAATGGAAATCCATAAATGGAAGCATTAAATGACTGTTGATCATAACACACAAAATACGCTGCAGTCAATACCAGCAGACTTAAAACGATTAGATGATTTCCAAATCGGGAGATCCTGGTCCATATGTCAGGCCTGAATTGATAGATTCCGGCAATTGCAACCCCAACTAAAAGTCCGTCAATCCGATTGTAGGTAGGATAATAAATCAGTTTATACCACTCCTGTTTTTCCGGGAGGTAGAAGTTTTGCCAAATATAAACTCTGAGTATCATCCCAAAAAGAAACAGAAAAACAAGGATCCAATACGATTTCTTAAAGCTTTTGGTTGCTTGTAAAAGAATCAGGATAACAGGAAGAAACAGATAGAAATGTTCTTCAACACAAAGTGACCATGCATGCGAAAACGTGCCAAAGTCAAATATATTGAGTCCGAAGTTCTGTGTAAAAGTCAGGAATTTCCAGAGAGGCGGCAAGGCTTCCCTTTCATGAAAACCGGGAAAGCAGAAATAGATCATCACCACCACCCAAAATGCAGGAAGGATTCTAAAAAAACGCTTGATATAAAAGATCTTCAATGAAATACTCCTCCCCTGTTTGATTTGTGAAAAGAGTTGCGAAGAAATCAAAAAACCACTCAGGACAAAGAACAGATCCACCCCGGTCCACCCAAACTTAGCCACACTTTGCAACCATTCCGGGTTCCCCGAAAACAGAATCGGATAATGATAAAAGAAGACCATTAAAATAGCTAATGCCCTTAAATGATCAAGTCCATAAAGCCTGTTTTTACTGTCCGTTGATAATCGTTCTGTACTTTGGTTCATTTTAACAATCAATTCTTTAAGATATTCGCTTAATTGCGGCAAAAGAATTGATTACCTGCTAATAAGACTATAGTGATAAAATCTAACTTGGATTTTTATTTTTGTAAAAATACATCATTTTGATGAAATCAGATTATACAAAACATAATTTAAAGGGTGAAGTGAGTTGTAAATAGAAATATTGAACGTTCCACTGAATTGTTTATTTTCCAGTTAACACAAGTTGAATTTGAAATCTTATAATCGCATATTGTGAAGTCAAGTTGCTCCAATTATTTTCAATTGTACTTACTTTATACAATAAAGACCATTTTCAATTAATCCCCCACTAGACAATATATTTATTTCTTTATCTATCGAAAGTACTAATTGCTTCTTTCTGCCATTGTTTTCATATTCAATGGTAAGAAATAATAAGTTATTTTTAATAAATGGTTTTACTGTGTTTCCTTTAATTGTTGATTTATCAATACCAAACAAAGCTCCAGCTAATAACATTCCATTTTCAAATTTTAAAACTATTATTGCTCCACTATTACAAATACTACCATTACAGCCATAAAAATAACCATTCAAAATATAATATTCCGTTTTATTATGAGCGATGTACTTATAATTATAACCTTCCAGGTTATCAATAGAATCACCTTTAAAAACAGTAAAAACTTTCCATGACGCATTATTGCAAAATGAATCTTTAAAACTACTAAATTGTTTAATCAGAGATTGTTTACTTCTAACTTCAATCCCTAAATAATTCTTTAAGTTGAAAAACTCATTTTGATCATGCGTTTTATCATAAAGGAAATTATTCTTAATTTCGATTTCTTTATTTCCAAGTTTCAATCTTGTATGATACGATATAACCTTAGCAGTTATGATTGTATCAGCATTTAACACAATCACTTTGTGATTATTCAGCTCTTTTTTGGGTTTAATCTCCGTACAAAATGCAGTCAAACTAGCACATAAAAAAAGAATAAGATATAATAACTTACAGTTTAACTTCATAGGTTTTAAATTATATTAATTCCAAAGTGCTTATCCTTCATTTATCTGAAATCCTATTTGCTTTTTGGATATTGAATAAATATCATTCAGCTTTTCAATACGGTTATTATATTCTTTCCTGTCAATAACATCATTGTCTAGTAGAGACATTAAGTTTTTATAATTCAGCTCATAAGACAACATTTTGTTGATCGTCCCATACTTTTCATCCAGAAATTCATTTCGCTTTGTTTTTATGTTGTCCAAAAACTCTTCAAATTCTAATTTTGAAGGTTTATTATATAAAAATTCCACTGCATTTGATTTATTGTCCGGCATAACTAAATAAAAAACATTCTTATAAGTAATTACAAATATTAGAAAAGATATAGCACTTAAAGCCAAATAAAAACCAACTGCACCTTTTTCCACATCTCCTCCAAAATAATCACTTGCAAAAACAGCAATTGCTACGAATGCCAAAAATAGCGAAACAAAAAGGAACCAAATTACTCCGGATTTTGTTCGTAGATGTTTAATTCCAAGATAATCAAAATGAACATATGTATCTTTTGATCCTAATACACTCCGTTGTGAAATCTTTAATCCATTTTCCTCAATTTCAATTTTCTTTCTATTGAGAAAAAATCCTTTTTGTATTAAAATATTCATATTTAAAATTTTATATCTCTAACCGTGTTTTAATGATGGCTACCATTATTTACTCTTAGCTCTAATCTTTGCCCTTCTTTCATCTGTTTAAAAAATAGTTCCAATTTATTTTTATCCGAAATATTCATGTTTTTAGTCTTATTTCTTGTAGTAGTGATTAATTTTTGTATAACCATTTTATAACCTTTATTAGAAGACATTAATATTTCAACGCCTGCTTGATTTCCCATTGACTCAAAGATAGAGTCTGGAATTATTTTTGAGTTTTCAATAAACTCCTGAGGGTCAAATTCGAAATACCTTAGTGTATAATCTCCAATAACTTCTCCAACATAACCATCAGCTTGTTTACAAATTTCACCAAATACCTTAAAATAGAATAACCTCGAATCCTTATTTTTACATGTTAAACTATCCATTATTGAAAATAGATAATCTTCATTTTTACCCCAAATTCGGCCACCGTTCAGTATCATATTTCCAACAATTCTCACTGAATCACTGTCAATTTTACGATGATCTATATTCTCTGTGTTTTGTTCAGTCCCGATTTTTGCTTTAATATTAATCACTTTACTATTGAGACTCAAACTATCTAGAAGAAGTCCTGAAAATAATACCAAGATTAAAATCCTTTTCATAAATATTTTTTATATAATATTTGAGTGCAAATACTATTTCTAATATTTCGACTTACAAATTACAACATATTAATTCAAATAAGTAATACAATAATTAAAAAATAAGTAATTTTATCTTAGTTATTAAGTCGTTAAACAAAGAAACGGACATGAACACTCAACTCAAAACTACTTTTATCTCCAACTGGAACAAATATTTCCAGAACTCCCCATTACCAATCGCTGCTTTCTACAGTGATGGGTTGCACAATGCTGAACCGGCAAGGAAATTTAATACTCGACATTGTTTCATGGCTGATCTGATGAAAGTACATAAGGGGCAGTCATTGGCTTTTAATGCTGAGAATATCGTCTGTGGCGGTGGTAAGCGGTTCTGTGGGTTTGCCAAAGAAATCAGGTCGGGTTTTGAGTTTTTCCTTTCGCATGGTATACCCGGAAAGATGGAAGGGGAACGATATAAAAAGGATCCTGAGACAGTTCTTGAATTGATGAAAAATAATCCGGCGATGGAAGCACCTGCAAAATGGCTTATCGCCAAACCATTTGACAAACTAGAACCTGAAGACGAACCCGAAGTGATCATTTTCTTTGCCTCTCCGGATGTGATTTCAGGATTGTTTACACTTGCCAATTATGACCGCGCCGATCTTTATGGGGTGAAATCTCCTTTCAGTCCGGGATGTGGATCCGTAATTCAATACGCCTTGCGGGAAAACAACAGCGAGAAACCTGATTGCATATTGGGGATGTTTGATTCTTCGGCAAGGCCCTATATTAAAGCAGGATTGCTTTCTTTTGCCATCCCCATCAAACGTTTCGCAACACTGGTTGGATATATGGATGAGTGTTTTCTTGCAACCGAAACATGGAGTGTTATCAATAAACGTATTTCTAAATCTGTTGAGGAAAAGGAATAATATTCAAAATATTGGTAGTTTAACTACTTAAAAGTATAGTAAATAAAAACTGAGAGAATCCAAAAATCAGTTCTGGTCGTTGAGCGAAGCCGAAACGTTATTGATAATCAGTCATTAGTCACTTCGACTTTGCTCAGTGACCACGCTATTTGGACATCTTCCAGACCGTTCAACTAAGAACCATAAAAAACAGATAATCAATTCCATTTTTTATTTAGTTACGTATCAACATTTTTTTGGCCTCGACGTGTCAAAGTATTAATTTTTCTAATACTTTTGTAAGGTAAACTTACAAGTTTAATTACCAAGTAATACAGTAAACATGGATACTTCAGAATTGTCTTCTTCATTGAGATCAATTGTTTCAGCCCTGCACAAGGGTTTTCGGAAAAAGATGTATTCGGCCAACACCTACTCTATGACCGAAATTGATACGATAAAGCATTTGATTCGTAGTCCTGCATTATTACCATCTGAACTCGCTGTTTTAGCAAAGATTAAAACGCAATCGATGTCGCAGATCTTAAATAAATTAGAAGAACAGGGTGTAATCGTGCGAACTCCTTCCATTGATGATAAACGCAAAGTATATATTTCCCTTTCTCCTGCCGGAAGAAAAATGGTGGAGAAGATCAAATATGATGGCGATGAATGGCTAAAAGGACTCATTGAAAATTCGTTGTCCAATCAGGAAATGGACATACTTAAAAAAGCATTACCAGTATTACGTAAACTTACAGAAAACAAATAATTAACGACTATGGAATGGTATCATTATTTCCTTGGATTTTGGGCAGGAGCCTTTCTTGCCAACTTTGTACCTCATTTTGTCAATGGCATTTCCGGTAACAAATTCCCGACACCCTTTGCAAAACCGCATGGAAAAGGACCCTCCTCTCCCACTGTAAATGTAATCTGGGCGTTATTTAATCTATTTATTGGTTATTTGCTCTTCAGATTTGCCAGGGTTTCTTTTCAGGATAATCTCTCACTGATCCTGTTTTTTGCAGGCTTTGCATGTATGAGCATTTTTTCGAGCATAGGATTTGCCCGTAAGGAAAAAATGTAGGGATTGACGATCATTTTAATTTCATGAAAACAGATAGCAAAATAAGCACTTTAAAGGTATTTCGAAACCGTAACTATAGACTGTTTTTTACAGGCCAGTCGATTTCTCAAATCGGTACCTGGATGCAAGGCACCGGTGTGACTTGGGTTGTTTATACCATGACCCATTCGACCTTCATGTTAGGGCTTACCATATTTGCAACCCTGTTTCCAAGGTTTATCTTTTCTTTATTAGGAGGAATTGTTGCAGATTGGTACAATCGGTATAAAATATTGCTGATCACCCAGATAGCTTCAATGATACAGGCCATATTGCTTACCATTTTAGTACTCACCAACCATTATGCCGTTTGGGAATTACTTACATTGAGTGCCATACTAGGTGCGATCAATGCTTTTGATTCACCGGCTCGGCAACCACTGGTACACGAAATGATCAATGACAAAGCTGACCTTCCCAATGCACTGGCACTCAACTCTTCGTTGGTAAATTTTGCCAGAATAGTTGGACCTGCACTGGCCGGTATTGTCTTGCAAAAGTTTGGTGCCGGCATATGTTTTCTGCTAAATGCCCTGAGTTTTCTGGCTGTCATCATTTCTCTCTTACTAATGAAACTCCCTCCTTATCTGAACCTGTCACCGAGGAAAAAGAAAATCTCTTCCGAACTTGCCGAAGGGTTCACCTATCTGAAACATACGCCCTTAATCAGCATGGTTTTACTTTTGGTTAGCCTGGTAAGCTTACTTGTAATACCCTATGATACGCTTCTGCCTGTATTTGCAAAGGTGATTTTCAAAGGTGATGCATCAACTTTTGGCTATATTCGAAGTTTTACAGGTTTGGGAGCAATAGGAGGCACATTATATTTGATTTCATTAAAACCGGGAGCTGACTTTATGAAGGTATTATTTGTGAATACGTTCATTTTGGGAATTGGCATTATATTGTTTTCGCATATCGGTTATTTTCCATTGGCCATGGTATTTGCCATGCTAATCGGTTTTGGGGCCATGTCACAAACCACTATTTGCCTGACTATCGTACAGAGTCATACTGCTGCCAATATGAGAGGCAGAGTCATGAGTTATTTAATAATGGCCATGACCGGAATGATACCATTAGGAAGTCTGCTGGTGGGCACAATATCGCAGCAAATTGGTGCACCTAATACCTTACTTTGCCAGGGTATTATGGCGCTTATCATTGTTGCTGCATTTACATATTTCATGAGAAAGAATAAACTTAACAAAAAGAAGAGTGAGGACTTTGAAAACGTAGACGAAGTGATAGTGGAAGAGATATAGTCACTTAATATTTTACATAATGGAACCAAAGGCACGAAATACAGCACTAATTGTAATGAACAAGCAAACTTCAATATTTCGTAATCTTGTTTTCATTATATAAGTTCTTATTCGATTCATTGAAAATAAATTGTGGCTGTCACTATTTTCCGTAGGATTACTTTCTTTTTCCATCCCCATTAAACGTTTCTCAACACTGGTCGGATATATGAATGAGTGTTTCCTTTCGACTGAGACATGGAGTGTTATCAATAGGCGCATTTCTAAAGCGCTAGAGTAAAAAGAAAACCAATAAAAAGTCATTTTTTAAAAATAGCACAGACAAACTGGAGAGATTGCAAAAACGAACAAACGCTAATTCTCAATAAAACAGAATTAAAGATTTATTTCAACTACTAAGGTGAAATCTAACCGGTATATTAAAAACTGTGGGTATCGCATTTCCTCTCAAGCGACCAGGAATCCACTTTGGCATTAGTTTCACTATACGAATCGCTTCTTTATCACATTCATAACCTAACCCACGTAATATTTTTATATTCGATATTTTACCTGTTTCACTTACTTCAAACCGTAAAAAATTTGTACCTAAATATTCAGACATCATTTCTGTCCATTGGATATTGTCACTAATAAATTTTGTCATTGCCTCATAACCTCCCGGAAATTCAGGTGCTTGTGGGATAGGACCAAAAGAAGGCGTATCTGCAATAGGTCTAAGATTCAGTATGAGATCCCTACCAGTCTCTTTTGAAATATTAATCGTCGTATCTTTCTTGTCTTCATTCCCTTCCAGTCTCAATTTATGGATACCAAAAGGAAAACTCCCGAAATAAGGTGTATGGCCAATATGAACATCATCACAATATATTTCAGCACCAATATAAAATTTGTCCAGAACATTTAACCACTGTGATTCAATATTACTAACTCTGGAAAAATTACTTCTAACACTGTTAAGTTCCATAACATAAACTTCCTTTTCTTCCAATTCCTGACCAAAGGTGTAATTATACTTAACATTCAAACTCTTGTTTGTTAAAGTTATAGCAGTTGCTCCTGAAGGAACCCAAAGCCAGGTAGTATCTTTAATCCTTACAATTTCTTTTGGTTTTCCACTGTTTCCAAAATCAAAAGAATAACCCATCTGTCTAGTAACCACTTTAATCTTTGCACATTTACCTATATTCAACTTAAGATTCGGCAATGGTGTATCCTTGATTTTTGAAGTTTCAATCCAATGAAAGCTCTTTACCATTGTTGTTTGGCTACTGACTTTGCAAAACATTGCGAACAATAACAAAGTAAGAATGTATCTAAACATGGTGTCTTATTTCTAAAAGAGTAACATTAACCTAAATATAAATTTCTATGTAAAGATCACATTTTAAATTTCAAATATCAAGAATAAAGTTCTTCAGTGATAAATAGGATCTATCACAATTAGTTATCTAAAATAAATCGGAATGAGTACCGGTATTTAAAAACAATAGAATTAATTCAGTATCATTCTGTTTCCAAATTAATAACCAGTCACTTTGTAAATGACATTCCCAACATTCCGAATATTTACCAGTTAGCTTATGTTGTTTATAATTAATAGGAAGAGTACCATTTAACTGCAATAATTCAATTGCCTTTTCTAATAATGATATATCTAATCCTCTTTTTTTACAAATTTTAAAATCCTTCTTGAATCTTGTTGTGTATAGAATCCTGTACATTTCATCATTTTGAACATTGATTAATTAAATCCTTTGCATCCTTTGCATAATGCACACGACTTTCTTCAACATCCATTAATGATTCATCTAAACCATTTGGTTTTATTGTAACAACCTCTTTCAAAGATTTGAGTAGTGATAAAACACTTTTACCCACTGTTGTCCGCTCATTTATTGTGATGATATACTTCGCCATAACCTTGCGATTTTTCTATTACAAATATACAACAGCTTTGACCATATTTAACGAATTTAACCAAATTAGCAATTGACAAAAGAGTGCTCAACCCATTTCCAGCTGTAGGGACAGGTCGTGACTTGTCCAATTTAAAAAAGGACAGGTCACGACCTGTCCCTACGCAATTATAGTTTTTTATTAATCAGACCAAAGACAGTCTTAAAAGGCAGCCCATATAGTAATTATTTTTTCTCAATATTAGGTTGTGGAACGTAGTTTTCCTGGAAGAACCGATAGTTGTTTTTACCCATTATGGTGATTGATTTCCAGTTACGCGATTGTTCGTTTGTTTTGAAACGTTGAATACGTTTTAACAACTGCTGGTAGTCAGCACTATTGACATCACCAAAGGCATCTTTGTTTTTCCATAGTATCGGTAATGTCTTATCCGACAGCTCCTGAACAATAAACTGAGTATCCAGATTCGAACGGTTGTAGTTTAAATTATACATGGCAATCAACGTATCCCAATTGAACAGGGCAACAAATAACAACACGCAATAGGCTGTGATCGAAATTGTTCGAAGATAATAAATAACAGATTTTCGCATTTCAACTTTTACAATGAGTAGAATCAATGCAACAATAGTGGCAATCAGGAAAAAGAATACACCCAATCGCAAAAAGGCCAGTCCGAAAGATTGTACATAGTATATATTGCGGATCAAAACTGATACCACCATGATCATATTTTGTCCGATCCATACATAAGCCAATGTTTTAAGCCACTTGTTATTCTTGTAAAAATTGAGATTCCCAAAAAAGAAGAAAAGCACTACCCCTATCGCGACAAAAACACTAAAAATCAATATGAAAGTCCCTTCATGCACAAACTGTCTAAGCTCAGGTGCACTGGAAGGCTCAAAATTAAACCATACATGAATAACATCCAGTATATTAACAATCAGCAACAAAATATTCACCATTACAAAAGAGATAATGGCCATTCTGTAATAGTTTTCTCCGGCAACGATCGAATTATTACCCCAAAAGCTACTTCCGGTTTTTGGTTGAATATCATCCGGGAATTTGGTTTCAACCTTTTCAAGTAACTGGTCTTTAAACCTCACTATTAATGAAGCGCCGATACCAAAACCAAAGAGCAGGAAGAAGAATTTAGGCAAGGAGATCAGATCAATAAATGATTTCAGGTACTTATAGACCCAGTCAAAAAACTGAAAAGTCAACTTATTAAACGCTTCATTTGCATTGACGTAAAGCACCATAAAAACAGCACTGATCAGAATTGGAAGGATCAGGATAATAATCCAACGATGATATTTTTTGTATCCCGGTATAATTGCTAATTTATCGGAAATGAGTTTAAAACCCTTATAAAAGCAAATGAAAAAGTTCACGATTCCACCAATGCCGAGAAGGATAAGTTGCGTAAGAAAAGGAAATTGTGCTTTCCCAATGAGCAAAATAAAGCTAATGATATAAATAAAATGCGTGAACAAAGAGTCATGCCAAAAAATACCTATTGCACACAACAGGTTGGCCAGAAACATCAATCGTACTGAACGTTGCACTATGGCAAATGGGTTGAACCAAAAAATGATAGCTCCCGTGGCAATGGTCAGGAGCAGGATGTTTAGTCCCCAGAACTGATCCCAAAACATGACATAAAATAGTGCCGTAAAGAGCAATAATCCGATTAATTCTTTGTTTATTTTTTTCATATTTGATAGTTTTAAAAGTACTTTGCAATACAAAGCACAGGGATAAAAAAATAGAGGTTATAGATTTTTAATGATGTTTTCGAGTACCTGGATGTGTTCCTGGAAGGCTTTTCTTCCGTTGCGGGTGATGGTGTAACTGGTGTTGGGTTTGCGACCGATAAATTGTTTGTTTACAAAAACATAACCGGCTTCTTCCAACGCGTGGACATGGCTGGCCAGGTTGCCGTCGGTAACATCGAGTAACTCCTTCAGGCGCGAAAAGTCCAGGGAATCATTCACATAAAGCGACGACATGATTCCCAGACGAATCTTGCTTTCAAAGACTTTGTTAAAACCGGCTGTTATATTTTTCACTTTTCGAGGGTGTAATACATGAATAATCCGTAGGCTATATGGAAAAATCCAAATCCAACGGCCCAAAATAAAAGTCCGTAACCAAAAAAGAAACAGCAGATTAATCCCAAAATAGCTTCCGCATACCCAAGATAACGGGTATCTCCAATGGTGTATTTACTGGCGTTGATCAATGATAGTCCGTAAAAAATCAGCATAGCCGGGGCAACCAGACCGATAATCCCATGCCATAACAGCGCAATACAAAAAATTCCCCCTGTCAGCAATGGAACAGCAAGATTAATCAACATACGAACGGCAGTTTTATCGAATACCGATTGTCCTGTTTTTCTGGATTTACGCCTGGATAACAATATGCCGAAACCTACTGATAACGCCAATACCAGCAAGGCATCCACACAATAAAAGATTATTACATCTGTTTTCTGACCTTCCTGAAGATTACCAAATATAAAATCCGGTCCACTGCTTTTTGCACTGTAAAAATAAGCTGCCGCTGCCCCTGCAAGAGCAAAAATCCCAGCAAATACACCGGTTAATCCACTGAGTGATATGAACTTTGATGAACGTTCCATCATGGAACGAATATCTGTTAAGGCTTCAATTGCTTTATCGTTTTCCATCATAAAGAACTTTGTGCTGCAAAGCTAAATAATAAATTAACAGAAGTCAATAGAAAAAATAAAAATTGATAAAAAATTCAGCAAACCACTATTTAACGATTCATTCTTATTTCTAAATACTTTTTAGTTCGTCCCATTTTTGTAAAATATTTTCTTCCCCTTCGAAATAATCCGGTTTTGATCCCTTTTTAAAGATCTCCATGGAAGGGGCCAACAGTATTTTCCCAGAGTCCGGATATTCGGCGATATCGGTGCCGACAAAGGATCTTACATCCAAATAGGTACAAGGTTCTGAGCCATGATTATAAAACTGATGGGCACCCGTCTCCCCCATTTCAAAGAAAACAATATCACCGTTTGTCACAACTTCAAGTCCTTTTGGCGTTCTCAACGTCATAGAACCCGATACCACCATAAATAATTCTTCGGCATTTCTGTGAAAATGGTAGGGTGCTGAAAATTGTCCCGGATTCAATAACCGCAGATCAAAGTTGAGGTTCACCGGGTTAATGCCATTTTTCGCTCTTGAAACATCAGAAAACAAACGGTAAGGATCAATCTTGCCCGGGTTTTCCTTGAACTCCCTTTGGTCACATTTTAAGATAGTTGCCATGTTATATTTTTTTAGTTACTATTTAAAAGATTAATTTGGTTCAGCAATTATTTTAAGATCCTTCTTTTTACTAAAGATCATTTTCTTACATAATTTCAACAAATTTAGAATAAATAGGATTTGAAATAAATAGTGATTAACATCAATCATTCAAGTAATGACATTTTCAAAGAAATTCAGTTAAAAATAAAACAAAACATGAATTGACACTGTAATGATCAAAAAAAGATCATGAAATGATGACTCCCGGATATAAACCAAAAACAGACCAAATACTCAGGGGACAAAGAGGGGGTTCTCCGCACCATCTCCGCACCATCTCCGCACCTTCTCCGCAGGTTCTCCGCTATATTGTAGCGGAAAAGGTGTGGAGAAGGTGCGGTGATCGTGCGGAAAATGGGGGGAGTATCTACTAATGGTCTCCTAATTGTTTGGAAATGATCCGGGAGTGTTCCCGGGAATATCAAAAAATGGTCAAAGAATGGTTCAATATTTTTCCAAAAATGACCTTTCCGATAAAAAACGGCATAAAAAAAGAGGATACCGTTTCGGCATCCTCTTTTTAAAAGTTTAAAATTAAGTTTTAACCCTTAACCTTCATCACGACAGCTTTGAAAGCTTCCGGATTATTCATTGCCAAATCGGCAAGGGTTTTACGGTTAATTTCAATGTTATTCTTGTGGATCAATCCCATGAACTTGGAGTACGAGAGACCAAACTCGCGTGCACCGGCGTTGATACGGATAATCCAAAGATTTCTGAAGTTTCTTTTCTTAGCGCGACGGTCACGATATGCATACTGCTGGCCTTTTTCCCAGGTATTTTTCGCTACTGTCCAGACGTTTTTACGACGTCCAAAATACCCTTTCGTTAGTTTGAGTATTTTCTTTCTTCTTGCCCTTGAGGCAACTGCATTTACACTTCTTGGCATTACTTCTCAGTTTTTTACTTTAGCGTCCATTTAAGGATCTTAACGGGCTATAAGTAAGGTTAAAAAATTAATGATTAGCACTGTAGCATAGCTTTAACAGCCTTAACATTCGTCTTGTCAACGATGGCGAAATACGTAAGATTACGTTTGCGCTTAGTTGACTTTTTGGTCAGAATGTGGCTCTTATAAGCATGCTTCCTTTTCAATTTGCCGGTTCCTGTCAACGTGAAACGTTTTTTGGCGCCGGATTTCGACTTCATTTTAGGCATTGCTTCAGCTTTTATTTGGTTATTAATAAAGTTCTTTTAATTCTTCTTAGGAGCAATAATCATGATCATCCTCTTTCCTTCGAGTTTAGGTAGTTGTTCTACCTTCCCATAGTCGGCAAGATTCTGAGCAAATTTAAGCAACTTGATCTCTCCCTGGTCCTTATACACGATAGAACGTCCTTTGAAAAAGACATCTACCTTTACTTTGGCACCTTCCTGAAGAAAGTTGATTGCATGTTTCAGTTTGAAATTGAAATCATGTTCATCAGTGTTGGGGCCTAAGCGGATTTCTTTTACAACGATCCTGGCTGTTTTGGCCTTGATCTCTTTTTGTTTCCGCTTTTGTTCGTATAGGAACTTCCGGTAATCAATCACTCTGCAAACCGGTGGGACTGATGTTGGTGAAATTTCAACCAAATCAAGTTCTAAACGGGCCGCGACTTCCAAAGCTTCTTTAAGATTAAAGATACCCTGTTCAATATTATCGCCGACAACACGTACTACCGGCGCCTTGATAAATTCATTGATTTTGTGTGGGTTCTCGGGTTTAACATGCGGACCTCTGGGTCCCCTCGGTTTATGTTGTATTGTTGCTATCTTACTTTCTCCTATTGATTAGTTTGACTTCTTATTTATTGTGTTAATCAGATGTTATCCGATTTGTGATTTTATTTCGTCGTTGATTAATTTAGCAAAGTTTTCGATGCTAAAAGTGCCTAAATCTCCACTTCCCTGCTTTCTGACAGAGATATTTCCTTCAGCCACCTCTTTTTCACCTACAATCAGTAGGTATGGAATTCGTTGAATTTCAGCGTCTCTGATCTTTTTGCCGATCTTCTCACTTCGCTCATCAATTGAAACGCGAATATCGGAATTATTCAGCAAATTTAAAACATTATTTGCATAATCATGATATTTTTCACTGATTGGCAATATAATGGCCTGTTCAGGGGTCAACCAGAGCGGAAATTTACCGCCTGT
>JGI24140J50213_10000824_pt1 | contig 14205 bp, 12 predicted proteins | sample BarGraIncu00222A_FD_50213 | JGI IMG/M metagenome (IMG submission 50213)
GCCCGAGCCCGATTGGAGCAGGCACGCGACTACGTCGGCCGGCTGGACGGCCAGCTGCGCCAGCTGCAAACCCAGCTCGACAATGCGCCACGCTGGGCGGGCGGCGGACGCCAGGGCCTCACCCGAACCCTCACATTCACCACCGAGATGGTTCTGCCCGGCGCCACCTTCGAGCTCCACCAAGCCAGCCGCGACGTGGACGCCCTGACCCGCGACGTTGACGCTGACACCAAGGACCGTCTCGATAACTACAAGGCCGACCGAGACCGACGGCAGCACGCGTGGGCACGGCAAACAGACCGCCCCTACACCGACCCCAACCAGGTCACCGCCCCCGCCGACCTACCCAGGCCATCTGGGTACCGCCAGCGGGCAAACGGCAGCGAGCCATACCGGGCCATGCCCCCGACCCAAGGACCAGTACGGTCGATGTAGACGCGGATCCAGCACGCAGCGAGGCCGTGACCAAACCGTGATGTCGGCACCTGGCATGTTCCCCGGGTCTTTCGCACACCTCTAAGTAGGACCCGATCGCATCAGCGACGGGACAGCACGTCTCAGGAGGCCGATCATGACCCACGACGAACTTCTCGCCCTACCCCCGGTCCTTGACGTCCCCACCGCCGGTCGGGTCCTGGGCGTGGGCCGATCCCTGGCGTACGAACTCGTCCGCACCGGAGCCTGGCCCACCACGGTGCTACGGATCGGGAAGCTCATCAAGATCCCCACCGCCCCGCTGCTCAGGCTCCTGGGCGCTACCCCACCAGCTGACCGGTCCGGTGCACAGGGGAGTTGACGAATATGGCTGTCAACAGCGCCGAACCCGGCGGGCGACACCTACGCCGGTCGGGTGGAGAATCGTGGCAGCTCGGTGGGCGTGCCCGCGGCCACCGCACGACTGCTGCCGCAGCACGGCGACGGTCAGACGCGTTTTCGCTCATCGGATCCCCGTCGTCGATTGATCGAGGAGGTGTGCGATGACCGGCGGATTCACGTTCAAGCGATGCTCGTGCCCGCCGGTGGTCGGGGTGAACGGTAGGCCGTTGGCGTGCAAGCGCAAGCACGGCAGCTGGTTCTTCGCCGCCGAGTCCCGTACTTCCGACGGCAAACGCAGCCAAGTCCGCCGAGGCGGATACGCCACCCAGGCCGACGCGCGGCTGGCGTTGACCGCGTTCGCCGAGGCCCGCAACACCGGGCAGGTCACCGACGACCGCACCCAGAGCGTCACCGAGTACCTGAACCAGTGGCTCGCCAAGAAGATCACCAACGGGCTACGGCCGACCACGGCCCGCGGGTACCGCCAGCACATCGACACCTACATAACACCGGTCATCGGCACGCTCCGGCTGCGCGACGTGCGACCCCCACACATCGAGGACGTCTTGACCTTCGCGGCCCGACCCAGGGAGAAAGGGAAGACACCCGGACCTGTCACCGTGCGCCGGGTCCACGCCACGATGAGGTCAGCGTTCGCGAGCGCCAAGCGGCAGCGGTACATCCCCTACAACCCTGCGATCGACGTCGACCTACCCAAGGCAACCCGACCGACCGTACGTCCATGGGAAGCCAGCGAGCTGGGCCAGTTCCTCGACTACGCCGCCGGCGACCCGCTCGGCGCCCTGTACGAAGTCGCGGCATTCACCGGGCTACGCAGAGGCGAACTGCTCGGGCTCCGGTGGCAGGACATTGACATCGAACGTTCCCGGCTGACAGTCCGGCAGCAGATCGTCCAGCTCGGACACGCCACGTTCGTCGGCCCGGTCAAGACGGCCAGCGGCCAAGACCGCGTCGTAGACCTCGACCAGGCAACCATCGGAGCACTGCTCAGCCATCGGCTACGCCAAGAGCAACAACGCACCTTGTGGGCCGAAGCGTGGATCGAAAGTGGTCATGTCTTCACCAAAGCCGACGGGTCCACCCTGCACCCCGAGACCGTGACCAAACGCTTCCGCGAACTCTCCGACGCCGCCGGGCTCCGACCCGTTCGGCTCCACGACCTCCGCCACGGTCAAGCCAGCCTCATGCTCGCCGCCGGAGTCCCGATGGCCGTGGTCAGCAAACGACTCGGACACAGCTCCATCGCCATCACCTCCGACACGTACTCCCACCTACTCGAAGGCGTCGGACTACAAGCGGCCACCGCGGCCGCCGCGCTCGTACCCCGCGGCGATCGCCGAACCCAAAATGAACCCAGCCCGGCGGTGGAGACCGCCGGGCTGGAGGACGACCAAGGCATAACCGCAGGTCAGACGGTGCGCCGCCAGGGACTTGAACCCCGAACCCGCGGATTAAGAGTCCGCTGCTCTGCCAATTGAGCTAGCGGCGCGTGGGTCGAGAGGCTACCAGCCGGCGCGCTCGGCCGTGAAATCAACCGCCCACCAGGCAGCCTCGGCCTGGGCGAGGAGGAAGGCGTCGCGCCGCACGTCGTCGGCGATCGCCTCGTACCGGTAGATCTCCACCGAGGCGGGGCCGCCCGGGTCGAGCAGGTCGGCGAGGAGGGCGATGGGGACGCCGTCCCGCAACCAGGTCATGACTCGTACGCGAGGGGGAATCACAACGGTGTAGTTCGGCATCGGGGGCCCGGCACTTGAGCCCCCGAGGCAGAACAGAAGGTCACCGATTGATCACGGAATGACACACGTACTCCGGTTGGCCTATCAAGCGACCGAAACTCGAAAGCGTGAGAGTCCAGAACCACCCGCGCTTCCGGCAGCTCTTCCTGGCCGGCGCGCTCGTGGTTGTGGTCGGTGCCGGTGGCGTCACCGCAAGAGAGGCGTACGGCGCGAGGGGCGCCGGAGGGGACGCTTCTCACGCAGTGACATCACCGGCCCCCACCGCATCTCCCGCACCGACCGCGATGGCTCCGGCCGTCCACCCTGCTGCGGCCCCGAAGCCGGCGCCCGCCCCGCCGCGGGTGTTCACGGTGACGCTGAGGCTCGGCTCGAAGGGCCCGATCGTGGGGGAGGTCCAGCAGCGCCTGATGTGGACGGGTCTCAACCTCCACAAGACATCGGTGTTCGACGCCGCGACGGTGAGCGCGGTACGCAAGTTCCAGGGCAAGCAGGGCCTCAGGGTGAACGGGCGGGTGGACTCCACGACGTACAAGCGCCTGGTGGCGGTGACCCGTCGCGGGGCCGGGCTCGACCCGCGCTGCGCGACGACCGGCGCGGTTCTCTGCATCGACAAGAGCCAGAAGGTGCTGCGTTACCTGGTCGACGGCAGGCTGATGCTGCTGATCGACGTCCGGTTCGGGTCCCCGGCGCTGCCGACGCGCGAGGGCGTGTTCTCGGTCTACGAGAAGAGCCGTTACCAGGTGTCGACGATCTACCACACGCCCATGCCGTACGCGATGTTCTTCTCCGGCGGCCAGGCAATCCACTACTCGAAGTACTTCGCTGCGGTCGGCTATGCGGGCAACTCGCACGGCTGCGTCAACGTGCGGAGCATCCCGGCTGCGGCGTACCTGTTCGCCCATGTCGATATCGGTACGAAGGTGGTCATCTACCGCACGACGTCGTAGCCGATCAGACCGGCAGCGCTCGCGACGCCAGGACCCTGTCAGTACCCCCCGCTACGTTGTGATGGTGACTGCGCACGCCCCCTCCGACGCTCCGTGCGTCGAACCCGAGCTGCCCCAGCTGACGTTCTGGTGCGGGAGCTGGCTGGTGACCTACGTCGACGACGACGGGGTCTCCTGGGAGGGGTCCAATGTGGTCACGCTGGTCGAGGGCGGCACGGCGATCGAGGAGCGCTTCTCCCTCGTGCAGCCAGGCGGCGACCTCATGACCGGGCGGAGCCTCTCGGTTCCGGTCCCCGGCCGTGGCTGGTGCCAGACCTGGGTCGACAACGCTGGCAGCTACCTCGACTTCGTCGGCGGCTGGAACGGCCAGGAGATGGTCTTGGAGCGTGCGACGACCCGCGACGGCGTCGACCTGAGCCAGCGGATGATCTTCTACGACATCACCGCGGAGACNTTGACGTGGGACTGGCAGTCGTCCGCAGACAGCGGNCGCACGTGGCGGCTCGACTGGCGCCTCACCTACCGCCGGCAGACGCNGTGACGCCGACCATCGATCTCGANCGNGTGCGCGCCGACACCCCTGGCTGNCTCGCGCGCNCGCACCTCAACAATGCCGGCGCCGCTCTCCCACCCGTGCAGGTGGTCGACGCCGTGGTCGGGTTCCTGCGGCGCGAGGCCGAGATCGGCGGGTACGAGGCCGAGGCGGAGGCGGCAGACACGCTCGAGGCGACCTACGACTCGGTGGCCCGGCTGATCGGGTGCGCGCCCGGCGAGGTCGCCCTCATCGAGAACGCGACCCGCGCGTGGGACATGGCGTTCTACGGCATCAGCTTCCGGCCCGGCGACCGGATCCTGACCGCTCAGGCGGAGTACGCGAGCAACGCGATCGCGTTCCTGCAGCGAGCCCGCAGCCACGGCGTGAGCGTCGAGGTCGTCCCAGACGGTCCTGACGGCAGCCTCTCGACCGAGGCGCTGCGGTCCATGATCGACGACCGGGTCCGGCTGATCGCGGTCACGCACGTCCCCTCGCAGAACGGCCTGGTCAACCCGGCCGCGGAGATCGGTGCGATCGCCCGGGCGGCCGGTGTCCTGTTCCTCCTCGACGCCTGCCAGTCGGTCGGCCAGATCCCCATCGACGTGGCCGAGTTCGGCTGCCACCTGCTCTCGGCCACCGGTCGCAAGTTCCTCCGCGCCCCGCGCGGCACCGGCTTCCTCTACGTCGACCGCACGATCCTCGACGAGCTCGAGCCGCCGTTCCTCGACCTGCACGCCGCTGAGTGGACGGCACCCGACCGGTACGTGATGCGCGAGGACGCCCGCCGGTTCGAGACCTGGGAGACGTCCTACGCCGGGCGCCTCGGGCTCAAGGTGGCCGTCGACTACGCGNTCGACGTGGGGCTGCCGGCGATCGAGGCGCGCAACGCGGCCCTGGCGGGGCGACTCCGCGCCGGGCTGGCCGGCCTCCACGGGGTGGCGGTGCACGATCGCGGCGACCGGAAGTCGGCCATCACGACGTTCACGGTGGAGCGCATCGACGCCGAAACCGTCAAGGCCCGGTTGACTGCGTACGGCATCAACGTGTCGGTGGTCGGGGCGTCGTCGGCGATGTACGACCTGCCGCGGCACGGGCTGACGGCGGTCGTACGAGCGTCCCCGCACTACTACAACTCCGAGGACGAGATCGACCGGGTGCTCGAGCGCGTGCAAGACATCCGTAAGGACCGAACTGCATGACTCGGCTGGCACCGGGGTAGCTGAAGCAGTAAGGATGGACAGGGCATCGAGAGTGCGGACGACCAGGAAGGCACCACGATGACGGTGGCATGGGTGGAGGGCCCCGAGGAGCCCTTGAGCGAGGCGGCCGCTGAGGCCTACGTCGCGAGCACCTGCTTCAAGACCGGGCCGCCAGGGCTGCTCGGTCTCGAGCTCGAGTTCGTCGTCGTCCCGGAGGGCGACGCCTCCGTACACGTAGATCACGACCGGGTGTCCCGGATCCTTGGATCCCTCCCCCCGCTACCGGCAGCAGGCACGTTGACGCTTGAGCCGGGCGGGCAGGTCGAGCTCAGCACCCGCATCGCCCCCGACCTCGTCAGCCTCCTCGCGGACGCGCACGCCGACCTGGCCGTCCTCCGCGCCGAGTTCCGGGCAGCCGGCCTCGAGCTCGTCGGCACCGGCCTCGACCAGCTACGAGCACCCCGCCGGGTCCTCGAGCACCCGAGGTACGTCGAGATGGAGCGCTACTTCGACCGCTGGGGAGCCTCGGGCCGCACGATGATGTGCTCGACCGCCGCCGTCCAGCTCACCGTCGAGGCAGGGCTCGACGACGATGGCTCGCCGGCGCAGGCCGGTCATCGCCCCGACGGCTACCTGGCCCGCTGGGACCTCCTGCACCGGGTCGGGCCCACGCTGGTCGCGGCTTTCGCGAACTCACCGCTGCGCGCCGGCGTCCCGACCGGGTGGAAGAGCTCGAGGCAGCAGGCCTGGCTCGGCTTCGACCCGTCCCGTACGGCTTCGGTGCACCGGCGTGGGACGGCGACACACCCCCGAGAGGTCTACGCCGCCTACGCCCTCGACGCCGGTCTCCTGCTCGTACGCGGCGACGGCCTCGACTGGCGGGCGCCGGTCGGCCTGACGTTCCGCGACTGGGTCCGTGGAGCGTGGCGCGAGGTCGACGGCCTGAGGCCTCCCCGGCTGGCCGATCTCGACTACCACCTCACGACGCTGTTCCCGCCGGTACGAGCCAGGGGACCGCTGGAGGTCCGTTACCTCGACGGGCAGGCAGACGACGCGTGGCGCGTCCCGGCCGCCGTCCTCACCGCATTGCTCGACGACCACGAGGCGGGCGACCAGGCCCGGGCCGCCACCGAGGCCGTCGTCGACTGCTGGGAGCAGGCCGCCCGGTGCGGGCCGGCAGACTCCGAGCTCGCCAAGGCTGCGACCGCGTGCCTCTCGGCAGCTGTCGACGGGCTCGACCGGCTCGGAGCGCCGCGTGACGTGGTCGACGACGTCGCGGCCTTCGTCGAGCGCTACCCGCTGCGCGGCAGGTGTCCGGCCGACGACCAGCTCGATCACGGCGCCCCCCACCGGGGCGCCGACCTCAGGGAGCGACAGACATGTTGAGCAGCACCGATCCTGGCCTGTCCGACGATGTGCTGAAGCAGCGGATCGCCGACGACCTGGAGCGCGCGCGGCAACGCACCCACGTGCTCACCGACACGGTCGACGACGCCGACCTGGTCGCGCAGCACTCGCCGCTGATGTCGCCGCTGGTGTGGGATCTCGCGCACGTCGGCAACCAGGAGGAGCTGTGGCTGCTGCGTGACGTCGGCGGCCGGGAGCCGATCCTCGACCCTGCGGTCGACCAGCTGTACGACGCGTTCCAGCACCCGCGCGGCGAGCGGCCGACGCTTCCCCTGCTCGACCCCGAGCAGTCCAGGCGCTACGTCGGCGACGTGCGCGGCCGGGTGCTCGACGTGCTCGAACGCTCCCGGTTCGAGGGACGGCCCCTCCTGCAGCGCGGCTTCGCCTTCGGCATGATCGTCCAGCACGAGCAGCAGCACGACGAGACGATGCTCGCGACGCACCAGCTGCGCCGCGGCGAGCCCGTCCTCGATGCCCCGAGGCCGCCCGTTCCGGTCGACGAGACGTGGCCGGCCGATGTCCTCGTGCCCGGGGGACCGTTCACGATGGGCACCTCCACCGAGCCCTGGGCGCTGGACAACGAGCGACCGGCGCACCAGGTCGACGTGCCCACCTTCTGGATCGACACGGTGCCGGTGAGCAACGGCGACTACCTCAGGTTCATGGCCGACGGCGGCTACGACGACGCCCGTTTCTGGGACCCGGCCGGCTGGGCCCACCGACAGGCCGCAGGCCTCGTGGCGCCGCTGTTCTGGGCCCGCGAAGGTGCCGGCAGCTGGTTGCGCCGCCGGTTCGGCCACCTCGAACCGGTACCGCTCGACGAGCCGGTCGTCCACGTCAGCTGGTACGAGGCCGACGCCTACGCCCGCTGGGCCGGAAAGCGGCTGCCCACCGAGGCCGAGTGGGAGAAGGCCGCCAGGTACGACCCGGCCGCCGGGCGGTCCCGCCGCTTCCCCTGGGGGGACGACGACCCGAGTGCGGCCACCGCGAACCTCGGCCAGCGGCACCTGCAGCCGGCGCCCGTAGGTTCGTACCGCGACGGAGCGTCGCCCTACGGCGTGCGCCAGCTGGTCGGCGACGTCTGGGAGTGGACGTCGAGCGACTTCTGCGGCTACCCGGGGTTCGTGGCGTGGCCCTACCGGGAGTACTCCGAGGTGTTCTTCGGGGCCGACTACAAGATGCTGCGCGGTGGCTCGTTCGCCACGGATGCGGCGGCCTGCCGCGGGACGTTCCGCAACTGGGACTACCCGATCCGCCGGCAGATCTTCGCCGGCTTCCGCTGCGCACGCGACGCGGAGGACTGAGCGATGTGCCGCCACCTGGCCTATGTCGGCGCGCCCGTCTCGCTCAGCAGCCTGCTGGTCGACCCCGAGCTCTCGCTGGTACGGCAGTCGTGGGCGCCCAGGCTGCAGACCCACGGCGTGGTCAACGCCGACGGCTTCGGGGTCGGCTGGTACGTCGACGGCGACCCGGTCCCTGCGCGCTACCGGCGCGACCGGCCGATCTGGTCCGACGAGTCGTTCGCCGACCTCGCCCGCGTCGTACGTTCCGGCGCTGTGCTCGCGGCCGTACGCTCCACCAGCCCCGGGATGGCCGCAGGGGAGGGCGCCGCGGCACCGTTCCGGCGGGGACGCTGGCTGTTCAGCCACAACGGCATCGTCGACGACTACCCGGAGGCGGCGGCCCCGCTCGCCGCGCGGCTGCCGCCACAGCGGCTGCTGCAGCTCGACTCCGCCAGCGACTCGGCGCTGATCTGGGCCATGGTGTCCGAGTGGCTCGAAGCGGGCGCCGGCCTCGGTGACGCGCTCGGTGGAACGGTCGCCGCTCTCGATGCGACCGTCAAGGGCCGGTTCAACTTCCTGCTGACCGACGGCGAGCAGGTGGCTGCCACCGCCTACGGCAACAGCCTCTTCACGTGCGAGACCGGCGCCGGCGCCGTCGTCGCATCCGAGCCGTACGACGACGACCCGCGCTGGCAGGAAGTGCCCGACCGTTCCCTCGTGCTCGCGACCCCCTCCGGTGTCGCCATCACCGCCCTGTGATCGGAGACATCACCATGACCGCGTTCACGCTCGACGTCCACCTGCCGCCCGACTTCGCCATCGAGGCGCTCCGGCACGACGCGCTGGCCGGGCTCACGGCCGCGCCGAAGTCGTTGCCCCCCAAGTGGTTCTACGACAAGGTCGGCAGCGAGCTGTTCGAGGAGATCACCCGGCTGCGCGAGTACTACCCGACGAGAGCCGAGCGGGAGATCCTCGAGCAGCGCGCCGGTGAGATCGCCCGTTCGAGCGGTTGCGACACGCTGCTCGAGCTCGGATCGGGCTCGTCCGAGAAGACCCGCCTGCTGATCGACGCGATGCGGACGTCGCAGGACCTGCGACGCTACGTCGCGCTCGACGTCAGCGCCGACGCGCTCACCGACGCAGGGCTATCGCTCGTCGGCGACTACCCCGGGCTCGTCGTGCACAGCCTGGTGGCCGACTTCGAGCACCAGCTCGACCTCCTGCCGCGCGGTGGTCGACGCCTGGTCGCGTTCCTCGGCAGCACGATCGGCAACTTCGACCCCACCGGACGCGGGCGGTTCCTGCACCACCTGCGCGCGACGCTGACGCCTGGCGACCGGTTCCTCCTCGGCGCCGACCTCGTCAAGTCACCCGACGTGCTCGTCCCCGCCTACGACGATGCGCAGGGGGTCACGGCGGCGTTCAACCGCAACGTGCTGTCGGTCCTCAACCAGGGGCTGGGTGCCAACTTCGTGCTCGAGGAGTTCGATCACGTGGCGATCTGGGACGCCGACAACGAGTGGATCGAGATGCGGCTCGAGTCCCGTACGACGCAGGACGTCCGTGTCGACGCGCTCGAGCTGGACGTGCGGTTCGAGGCGGGCGAGCAGATGCGGACCGAGATCTCGTCGAAGTTCCGCCGCGAGGGCCTGACCGGCGAGCTGGCGGCGGCCGGGTTCACGCCTGCTGGCTGGTGGACCGACGATGCTGGGCGGTTCTCGCTGTCGCTCTGGGAGCCGGCGTAGCTGCGAGGGTCGAGCTGTGCGACGTCGGCCGGGCCCCTGAGTCCAGCGGCGCCGAGTTGGCTTGCTCCAGCGCCTGGCTGCCGAGGCTGCCGCCGACCAGCGCAGAGCCGACCGCGACGGCCACGCTCAACGCCTGCCGCACCTTCATGGCTACCCCTCTCGTCCCCCTCAGAGTGCCGGACAAAGATGAGAGTTTCCTGGGGTGGAGCCGTCAGGAGGCTCCATGTTCGGGTCGGGCTGGCCGTACCGACCAGGCGTCCTGCGGGGCGAGCTCGGCGGCCAGCAGGTCCATGAGCAGCCCGTCCTGGTAGCTGCCGTCGGCGTCGCGCTCGTAGTCGCGCAGCACACCGACGGAGCGGAACCCGACCTTGCGGTAGCAGGCGATCGCCGCGGTGTTGGCGACGGCAGGGTCGATCGTCAGCCGGTGGTGCCCGCGCTCCTGGATCAGGTACGTGGCGAGCAGACCGACCGCCTCTGCGCCGAGGCCGCGGCCCTGCCAACGCGTGCCCAGAAAGATGTCGATGCCGGCGTGGCGGTAGTCGGGCTCGTTCTCCTCGAGGTACTCGATGCCCCCCGCGAGCTCCCCGTCGACCTCGATGACGAGCTGGACCGCGTAGCTGACCCCGCGCAGCTTGGCCGCGATCTCGTCCGCAGGCTCCGGCTCGCGCCACCACCGCGCGACGGACGGCTCGCGGAGCAACGCGACAAGACCCGGGACGTCGTCGCCCGTACCTGGCCGGAGCGTGAGGTGCGGACCGACCAGCAGGGGGAGCGACTCGGTCGCCGGCGGGGGCACGACCTCGACCGGGATGATCTCGGTACGGTCGACCGCGCCCTCACGCAGCGGAGCCAGCGCGAGCCGTTCCGGGTCGGCCACGAAGCCCGCGTACGCATTCTCGTCGGGCAGCTCGATGACCTGGACCTCGTACGGGGATCCGGAGGGCTCGGTGCGGCGGACCCGGTGGAGCAGTCGCGCACCGTACGCGTCGAGCCGGGCGAGGACGCGGTCCTCGTAGTCGGCGAGCTGCCCCTCCTGGCNGGGTAGGACCCACAGGAGGACGCAGAGCGTGACGGCCACGCGCTCGACGTTATCGCGCCGGACGGGGTCTCAGCGGGTACGGCGGCGGACCACGACGACCAGGGTGGCGCCGAGGGCGAGCAGGAGCAGCCCGAGGGGGAGCAGGCCGAGGCCGTCGGCCCCTGTGTGCGGGAGCGGGCCGCCCCCGCCGCCCCCGCCACCCTGGCTGGCGGGCAGGATCGCGGTCGGTGCGGTCGACACGTTGTTGTTGGGGACCGGGTCGAGGGTCGACGACGACACGTTCGCGTGGTTGGCGATGTTCGTGGCAGCAGCCGGGGCGCGCACGACCAGGGTGATGATCGGCGCACTCGCACCGCTGGCAAGGGAGCCGCGGGTACAGGTGACGGTGATGCTGCCGCTGTGGGTGCACGTCCAGCCCGAGCCGCTGGCCGACACGAAGGTGACGCCCGGGGGCAGCGTGTCGATCACCTTGACGGCGGCGGCGGCGTCGGGCCCGGCATTGCTCACCGCGAGGTGGTACGTGATGGTGCTGCCGGCGTGCACGCTGGCCGGTCCGGTCTTGACCAGCGACAGGTCCGCGACCGCGCCGACCGCCGTGGTCGCGGACGAGGCGTTGTTGGCCGGGTTCGTGTCGAGCGTCGTGCTCGACACGTGTGCGGTGTTGGTGAGCAGAGCCGAGTGGCCGGGCGCCGTCACGACGACCGTGATGTCGGGCGCCGTCGCCCCGGTGGGCAGGGACGCCAGCGTGCAGGTGACCGAGACGTTGCCGGTGTTCGTACATGTCCAGCCGGTGCCGGTGGCCGACGCGAAGGTGACACCCGAGGGGAGGGTGTCGACCACCGCGACGCCGGCCGCGTCGGAGGGACCGCTGTTGCTGACCGTGAGCGTGTACGCGATGGAGCCACCCGCCGGGACGGATGCCGGGCCGGTCTTGGTGATGGCCAGGTCCGCGGCGGGGCCGACGCTGGTGATCACGGTGGACGTGTTGTTGGTGGGGTCAGGGTCGCTCGTGGTCGAGGTGATCGCTGCGCTGTTGGTCAGCGACGTTGGCGCGCCCGGGGCGGTGACGACCACGGTGATGGTGGGCGCGGTCGCCCCGGTGGCCAGAGTGGCCAGCGTGCAGGTGACCGAGACGTTGCCGGTGTTCGTACATGTCCAGCCCGTGCCCGTCGCGGACACGAAGGTGACGCCCGCCGGGAGGGTGTCGGTGACCGAGAGGTTGGCCGCGTCCGACGGGCCGTGGTTCGTGGCCACCAGCTGGTAGGTCGCGTCCGAACCGACCGTCACGTTGATGGGCCCGGTCTTGACCAGGGAGAGGTCGGCCGACGCGGTGACGCCGGTGGCAGCCGTGGAGGTGTTGTTGGCCGGGTTCGGGTCGGCAGTCGTCGACGAGACGTTGGCCGTGTTGGTGACCGTCGTGGCCTGGGCGGGCGCTGTCACGGTGACGNTGATGGTCGGCGCCGTGGCGCCGGTGGCGAGCGTCGGCCGGGTGCAGGTGACCGAGACGTTGCCGGTGTTGGTACAGGTCCAGCCGGTACCGGTGGCGGAGACGAAGGTGACGCCCGCGGGGAGGGTGTCGGTGACGGAGACTGCGGTGGCGTCGGACGGGCCGTTGTTGCTGGTGACCAGCTGGTACGCGATCGAGCCACCGGCCGCCACGGTGACAGGGCCGGTCTTGACGATGGCCAGGTCGGCGGAGCCGGTGACGGTGGTCGACGCGCTCGAGCTGTTGTTGACCGGGTTCGGGTCGGCTGTCGTCGACGAGACGCTGGCCGTGTTGATGAGGGTGGTTGGCTGAGCGGGTGCCGTCACGGTGACGGTGATCGCCGGCGCGGTCGCCCCGGTGGCGAGGGAAGCCAGCGTGCAGGTGACCGAGACGTTGCCGGTGTTCGTACAGGTCCAGCCGGTGCCCGTGGCGGAGCCGAAAATGACGCCGGCGGGCAGGGTGTCGGTGACCGAGACACCGGCTGCATCGGACGGGCCGTGGTCAGTGACCGTGAGCAGGTAGCTGACGGTCCCATCGGCGGTGACGGTTGCGGGGCCGGTCTTGACGATCCCGAGGTCGGCCGAGGCGCCGACGCCGGTGGTGACGGTCGAGGTGTTGTTCGCGGGGTTGGGGTCGGGAGTCGTAGCGGAGACGCTGGCGGTGTTGGTCAGCGTCGTGGCCTGCGCAGGGGCGGTCAGGACCACGCTGATGGTGGGCGCCGTCGCGCCGCTAGCCAAGGTGGCCACGGTGCAGGTGACCGAGACGTTGCCGGCGTTCGTACACGTCCAGCCGGTGCCGGTCGCGGAGACGAAGGTGACGCCGGCGGGCAGGGTGTCGGTGACCGAGACACCGGTCGCGGTCGACGGCCCGGCGTTGGCCACGACCACCTGGTAGGTGAGCGAGCCGCCTGCGGTGACGGTCGGGGGACCGGTCTTCACCACGGACAGGTCCGCCGAGGCTGCAACGGCCGTCGTTGCCGAGGACGTGTTGTTGGCGGGGGTGGGGTCGGGGGTGGCGCTGGTGATGGTGGCAGTGTTGGTGAGGGTGGTGGCGAAGGTGGGTGCGGTGACCGTCACGGTGATGGTGGGTGCGGTGGTCCCTGTCGCCAGCGTCGGGTTGGTGCAGGTGACCGAGACGTTGCCGGTGTTTGCACAGGTCCAGCCGGTCCCGGTCGCGGAGACGAAGGTGACGCCGGCGGGGAGGGTGTCGGTGACCGACAGGCTGGCCGCGTCGGAGGGTCCGTTGTTGGTCACGGCGAGCGAGTAGGCGATGGAGCCGCTGGCGACCACGGTCGCCGGCCCGGTCTTGACGATGGCCAGGTCGGCCACGGCGGTGACGTTGGTGGTAGCCGTGGAGGTGTTGTTGGCGGGGGTGGGGTCGGGGGTGGCGCTGGTGACGGTGCCGGTGTTGGTGAGCGTGGTGGCCTGGGCTGGCGCGGTGACGACGACGGTGATGGTGGGTGCGGTGGTGCCGGTGGCCAGGGTGGGTCGGGTGCAGGTGACGGACACGTTGCCGGCGTTGGTGCAGGTCCAGCCGGTACCGGTCGCGGAGACGAAGGTGACGCCGGCGGGGAGGGTGTCGGTGACCGACAGGCTGGCTGCGTCGGAGGGCCCGTTGTCGGTCACTGCCAGGGAGTACGCGACGGAGCCGTCGGCGGTGACGGTGGCGGGGCCGGTCTTGACGATGGCCAGGTCGGCGGAGGCTGTGACCGTCGTGGTCGCTGTCGAGGTGTTGTTGGCCGGGTTCGGGTCGGCACTGGCGGAGCTGACGGTTGCGGTGTTGGTGAGCGTCGTGGGCTGCGCGGGAGCCGTCACCACCACGGTGATGGTGGGTGCGGTGGTGCCGGTGGCCAGGGTGGGTCGGGTGCAGGTGACGGACACGTTGCCGGCGTTCGTGCAGGTCCAGCCGGTCCCCGTGGCCGAGACGAAGGTGACCCCGGCCGGGAGGGTGTCGCCGACCGACAGCGTCGCGGCGTCGGACGGTCCGTTGTT
>JGI24140J50213_10000826_pt1 | contig 14196 bp, 15 predicted proteins | sample BarGraIncu00222A_FD_50213 | JGI IMG/M metagenome (IMG submission 50213)
GGGGAAAGTTCATCGGCACGATTATCCCGATGCGACCGTGGCCATCCGGAGTCGACAATGGATCGATGGCCGCCACCGACGCCACGAGCGACCCGGCTCGCCGATCGCCGGACGAAGCGCCCCGGGCGCTGGCCGGCCTTCGCGTTCTCGACCTCTCGCGCGTTCTCGCCGGCCCGTGGTGCACGCAGGTGCTCGCCGACCTCGGCGCCGACGTCATCAAGGTCGAGCGCCCGCCGGGCAGGGGCCACCCGGGCGGTGACGACACGCGCGGCTGGGGGCCGCCGTTTCTCGCCGGCCGCGACGGCCGCGAGACCGGTGAAGCCGCGTATTACCTGGGCACGAATCGCAACAAGCGCTCGATCACGATCGACGTCGCCAGCGCCGTCGGCGCCGACCTCGTGCGCACGATGGCAGGGCAGTGCGACGTCTTCGTCGAGAACTTCAAGGTCGGCGACATGGCACGGCACGGCCTCGATGCGCCTCGCCTGCTCGCCCTCCATCCGCGCCTGGTCTATTGTTCGATCACAGGCTTCGGCCAGACCGGGCCGTACCGGGATCGCGCCGGCTACGACTACGCCATTCAGGGCATGGGGGGCCTGATGAGCGTGACCGGCCCGTCGCGCGCCGAGATCGCCGACGACGCGCCCGGCGGCGGGCCGCAGAAGGTCGGCGTCGCGGTCGCCGATCTGTTCACCGGCATGTACGCCGCGACGGCGATCCTCGCCGCGCTGCGCCACCGCGACGCCACCGGCCAGGGCCAGGCGATCGACATGGCGCTGCTCGACACGCAGGTCGCGATGCTCGCCAACCTCGGTGCCGGCTATCTCGCCACCGGCGTCGCTCCGCAACGCGCCGGCAACGCGCACCACAACATCGTGCCGTACCAGGTCTTCGAGGTCGCTGACGGACACCTCATCCTGGCCGTCGGCAACGACGCGCAGTTCGCGCGTTTTTGCGCCGTGGCTGGCTGCCCCGAGCTGCCAGTCGACCCGCGCTTCGCGGCCAACGCCGAGCGCGTCCGACATCGGGCGACGCTCGTGCCATTGCTTGCGGCAACGCTCAAGCTGCGGTCGCGCAGCGCCTGGCTCGAAGCCCTGGAAGCGGCCAAGGTGCCGTGCGGTCCGATCAACGACCTGGCCGACGTCTTCGCCGATCCGCAAGTACGCTTCCGAGAGATGACAGCCGAGATGGCGCATCCGCTGGCCGGATCGATCCGCGTCGTCGCCAGTCCGATCAGGCTGTCCGAGACGCCGGTGCAATATCGGCTGGCGCCCCCGCTCCTGGGCGCCGATACCGACGCCGTGCTGGGCGAGTTCGGCCTGAGCAGCGCAGACATCGCGAGCCTGCGCAGCGCCGGCGCGATCTGAGCCGCGTCGTGGCGCGCGGGGCGACAAAAGCCCGAAAACAGTGAACAAGTTGTCACATTTGGCAACTTTTTGCGACCGCTCGTCTGCGCCATCCAGCCCACCTCTGGCGTTGCAAGGGGCGCAGGCAGACACTCCTCGGCTGACTGCGACGCGATGCGAGGCGCCGCGGCAGGCGTCTCGCCGCCATCAAGGGTCCGCCCCGCGACGGCGCTGACCCGCCTGCGGCGCGGCCTCATCCGCCCACCGAATGCTTGAAGAGACAAACGAACCTTCTTGAACATGTCCGAAGCCTCACGCTCTGCCGCCGCGCGAGCCCAAGCTGTCGACGACGACGCCTCGAGCGACGACGAGCGCTGGCACGACCTCGTCTCGCAAGTCGGCGCGGAGATCGCGGCGCCTCTGACCGCGGCGCTCGAGCGCATCCACGTCCTCACCGCCACCGGCAAGATCGACCGTGCCGGCTTGCGCGCGTTGCGCGACGAGGTCGAGCAGGCGCGCCAGATCGGCATGATCGGCCAGCAGTTGACGCGCTTCGCGTCGGGGCGCGTGCGCCAGTCGCACGAGGTGCTGCAGCTCGAGGAGGTGATGAAGAGCGTGCTGGCGCTGCGCAGCCGGGAAACGCAGGCGCGCGGCATCGCCCTCAAGCCGCTGCTCAAGTCGGCGCGCGTCATCGTCGACGGATCGCTCCTCTTCAGTCTGCTCAACGCGACGCTCGACTGGGCACTCGCCAACGCGCAGGAACACATCGAGTTCACGATCGACTTCAAGACCTGGCCGGCGCATGCGCGGCTGACCTGCCGCTTCGCGCACCGCCCGGCCGACCAGGACGACGAGAGCGTCACCGCCGCCGTCCTGCCCCGCCTCGATTCGCTGCACTGGCGCCTGATCGAGCAGACCGCCTGGACGATGGGGCTCGTCGTCGACCGCAAGGACGTCTCGGGCATCACGACGCTCGTCCTCGAATTCCCGAAGACGGCCGGCGAAGAGATGGAAGGACTCTCGGCTTCCGAGATCGACGACGCGTCGGCGCAATCGGGCAACTCGAAGGCGCTGGCCGGCAGCCACGTCCTCGTCGTCGCCTCGCGACGCGAGATGCGCGTGCTCATCCGTGACGCGCTGCGCAACATGAGCATGCTCGTCGACTTCGTCAGCTCGGTCGACGAGGCGGTGAGCTTTTGCAAGGAAGGCCTGCCGCACGCGATCATCATCGAATCGATCCAGCGCGGCGAGCGCTTCTCGACCTTCCGCGACGAGATCCTCGCCGAGGTGCCCGATTTCGTCTTCATCGAGATCCTCGAGCAGGGCTCGACCTTCGAGATGTCCGGAACCAACGGCGCGTCGATGGCGCGGATCGGCCGCGACGTCGTCTCGAGCTCGCTGCCCGCCGCCCTGATGTTCGAGCTGTCGCGCGCGCTCTGAGGCGACCCGCGCCCGGCGGCCGGCGCGCCTTCAGCGAGCGCGGACGCCGGTGATCGCCGCGCCGACGATGAGGACGGCAGCCCCGCCTATCCACAGCGTCAACGGCCGGCCCGTCGTCGCCACGAGCAGCAGCGTCGACGCGAGCGGCGTCAGGTAGCTGAGCAGGCCGATGCGGCGCGCGTCGCCGCGCTTCAGGGCCGCGTCCCAGAGGTAGAAGGCGGCGCCGAGCGGGCCGAGGCCGGTCGCGACGATCAGCGCCGCGTCGCGCGCCGAGAGGTCGGCGGCCGGCTCGAAGGCGGCGTGGCAGAGCAGCGCGAGGGCGCCCGAGACGAGCCCGAACAGGCCGACCACGGCGGTCGGAAAGTGCGGCACGCGCCGCGTCAGCAACGAATAGCTCGCCCAGACGAAGGCCGATCCCAGCGCGGGAAGGTAGCCCCAAGCGAAGTCGCCGCTGACGCCGCGGCCGCCGAGGATGGCGAGCGCCGCGCCGGCGAACCCGGCGAGGGCCGCGACGACGTGGACCGGGCGCAGGCGCAGCTGCGGCAGGAACAGCGGCGCGAGGACGACGATGAGCAGCGGCCAGAGATAGTTGACGAGGTTGGCCTCGACCGGCGGCGCATGGCGCAAGGCGACGAAGAGCAGGAAGTGAAAGCCGAACAGGCCGTAGACGCCGAGCGCCAGGGTTGCCATCGGCACTCGCCATTGCCGCGCCAGCGGCCACGCCGGCACGCTGCCGACGACGAGGGCCAGCCCGCAGAGCAGAAACGGCGGCACGTGCGCCAGGGCGACCCCGAGCGACGCCAGCGTCGCCCAGAGCGCGATCGCGCCGAGGGCGAGCAGAGCGGCGTTCAGCGCCGCGCCGGGCGTCGGCGCCTGGCCCGAGCTCATCGTCGCCAGAAGCGCCACCACACGAACAGGATCGCCAGCGCGATGAGCGCCGCGCGACCGTGGCGAAAGAGCAACCTCCACTCGACATCGCTGTTGCGCTGGTTGGCCTCGCGCTCCATGGTCTCCGCCCATTCGCGACGCCGCGGCAAGTCGGCGCCGAGCGCGTCGAGCCGGCGCCTGACGATCTCCGGCGGCGGATGCGCCGCGTTCGCGCGCAAGGCCGGCGCGAGCGCCTGCACGGCCGCGTTCGCGTCGCGCAGGCTCGCGATCGCCAGCGTTGCGCCGCACTGCGCGCAACTCATCGATTCACCCGGCGGCAAGGCGGCACCGCAGGCCGCGCATTGCATCGCCTCCTGCCTTGCCCCGACGCCGGGGAGCGGCTGGGCGCCGAGCATCTGTTCCGGATCGAGAGCGCGGGCCAGGCGGGCGACGTCGAGCAGGCTCGGCACCGAGCGGCAATAAGGGCAGAGCTCGTCATCGACGCCCACCGTGGCGCCGCAGTTGACGCAGTCGATCCGGCGCCTGTCGCGCAGCAAGCAGGCCCGGTCGATCCGCGACATCGGCCGCAGCAAGCCTTTTTCCTCGAGGAACTCGGCGAACGACTGGTAGGCCCCGTGCCGACGCGAACACTGCAATTGCACCGAGCGGCCCCAGCGGGACTGGTTGTGCACGAGCACGAGCTTGCCGGCGCAGCGCGGACAGCATGCGTTCGGCCGCAGCGACTCGTACGGAAGGTCGTAGGCCTTGGCCATGCGAGCGATCAGATCGAGCATTCCCGGGCCGTTCAGGCGCGCGCTCTCGACATCGTCGAACCAGACGAGGTCGCAGCTGCCGCAGACGTCCAGCTCGACGGTCGAGCCGTAGTGGCCGGCGAGGGCGACACGCTGCATCGGCGCGCGGCAGTTGCCGCAAGCGAGCAGCGGATCAGCAGCCGGGCCGGACGCTCTCGCCTCCGGCGTCATGCCTCAGGCCGCCGCGGCAACCCCGGCCGCATGCGCCTGCTGGTCGGCGTGATAGCTCGAGCGCACCAGCGGGCCGACCGCGGCGTGCGTGAAGCCCATCGATTTCGCCTCCTGCTCGTACATGCGGAAGGTGTCGGGGTGGACGTAGCGGCGCACCGGCAGGTGGTGGCTGCTCGGCGCCAGGTACTGGCCGATCGTCAGCATGTCGATGCCGTGCGCGCGCATGTCGCGCATCACCTGCAGGATCTCTTCGTCGCTCTCGCCCAGGCCGACCATGAGGCCGCTCTTGGTCGGCACGCCAGGGGCGAATTCCTTGAATCGCCGGAGCAGGTTGAGCGAATACGCGTAGTCGGAGCCGGGGCGCGCTTCCCGATACAGGCGCGGCGCGGTCTCTACGTTGTGGTTCATCACGTCGGGCGGCGCGGCCTTGAGGATCTCGAGGGCGCGGTCCACGCGGCCGCGGAAATCGGGCGTCAGGATCTCGATCTTCGTCGCCGGCGAGAGGTCGCGCGTCTTCTCGATGCAGGCGACGAAATGCGCCGCGCCGCCGTCGCGCAGGTCGTCGCGGTCGACGCTGGTGATGACGACGTACCTGAGCTTCAGCGCGGCGATCGTCCTGGCGAGGTTCATCGGCTCGTCGGCGTCGAGCGGATCGGGTCGGCCGTGGCCGACGTCGCAGAACGGACAGCGACGCGTGCACTTGTCGCCCATGATCATGAAGGTCGCCGTGCCGTTGCCGAAGCACTCGCCGATGTTCGGGCACGACGCTTCCTCGCACACGGTGTGCAGCCGGTGCTCGCGCAGGATCTGCTTGATCTCGTAGAAGCGTGTCGTCGCCGAGCCGGCCCTGACGCGGATCCAGTCGGGCTTCTTCAGCGCCTCGGCGGCGACGATCTTGATCGGAATGCGCGACGTCTTCGCCTCGGCCTTCTGCTTTGTCGTCGGGTCGTAGGTCGGCACGGGCGTCATCACGGGCTCAGGTAGACGGCGAGCTTGTCGCCGAGGGTGGTCGCCACCTCGTCCCACGAGGCGCGAATGCCGATTGTAGAAAGATCGATCACCTCAAGCCCAGGATGGCCGCAAGGGTCGATGCGCCGGAAGGGGCGCAGGTCCATCGCGACGTTGAGCGCCGCGCCGTGATACGTGCCGTGCCGGCTCACCTTGACGCCGATCGCGGCGATCTTGCCGAGGCCGGCGAACTTCGCTTCGCCGTCCTGCGCCGGCGCATTCACGGCGTGGCCGAAGGGGTCGGCCAGACGCACATAGATCCCCGGCTCGCCGCGAACCCGATGCCCGGTGACGCCGTACGCTTCGAGCGTCTTCAGCAGCGCCTGCTCGAGCCGGAACACGTACTCCTTGACGTAGATGCCGAGGCGGCGCAGGTCGATCAGCGGGTAGGCGACGACCTGCCCGGGCCCGTGATAGGTGACCTGGCCGCCGCGATCGGTCGCTACGACGGGGATCGCTCCCGCGTCGAGGACGTGCTCGGCCTTGCCGGCGATTCCCTGCGTGAAGACGGGCGGGTGCTCGCAGAGCCAGATCTCGTCGGGCGTTTGCGCACCGCGTGCGGCGGTGAATGCGCGCATGGCGTCGAACGCCAGGTCGTAAGCGACCCGGCCAAGCGGCTTCAGCACAGGACGATCCCCGATCACATCGCTGCCGATCAAAGGGGAAACACGGTTGTCCCCACACGGAGGGACTTTGCGGTCTTCTCGATCTCAATCGGCGTTGACGACTTGTAGTACATGCGTGCGATCAGCTTCAGCGTTCGCATCCGCATCGCTATCGGCGGCCACAGCTCGCCCTCCGCCGGGCCGCGAAGATCGCCTGTGTTTGGCTTGATGAGCAACTGACCTGCCGCGGTGAAAACGTCGCACAAGGTCGCCACCGAGTTGCCGATCTTCAACGGCAGCATGTGCAAAGGCCCAGCAAGACCTTGGGATCCAGCAAGACGATTCGATTCGTCGCCGTCTTCATCTACCGGCTCCCTTCATCGCGTCGACGCTCATGCAAATCGGTCTGAGGCTCGCATCTCCAACAGCAGATGGTCGAAGCCTCGGATCGCTTGTGAGCGCAGGAAAGCCGTCAATTCGCTTGCGCGCGTGTCGTCGGACGCCTGTGGCGAGCGATCGCGGAAGCGACGAATTTCGCTCCACAAAGCCTCGTCCTTCAACAAATGCATCTCGAGGGACCGTTGCAGAACGTGGGTGGGTTCGGGTCGAACCTGAACGCCTCGTACTGTCAGCAGCCAGTAGAGCGTTCGCCACGCAGTCTCGAACGCATTTACGAAGCGCCTGATCAGCGCGTCGCGCACGATCGTTGTCTCGACGAGTCCCTCGGCTTCGTGCATGCGCGTCAGCGCAGACTCGAAATTTTGCAGCGCACGCCTGGCGCGGGACCCATCTTCACCCTTGAAGACGCTTTCAGACATGCGGCATCTCCGATCGTTTTGTCTTGTGTCGACGAGCCGGACCCGTCGTGCGTGGCTTCGCGGCACCGGCGTGCTGCGCTTCGATGACCTCGCGGTGAAAGAGGTCCAGATAAGGCTGATAGCGATAAACGCGGTTGCGCTCATAGCCCGTCGATTCGGCGAGCCAGCCGCGCCCCTCCAGGTCGCGCGCGAGCTTCACGGCCGTGGGATGCGTGCAGCCCACGATCTCCATGATGCGATTGGCCGTGACGACCGGTTGCCTGAACAGGCCATCGAGCAGCTTGAGCGCCTTCGCGTTCCTGCTTACGGCCGCCCGGTGCTCTTCGCGCATGGCCACGATGCCGTGTGCCGTGGCGGTCGCCGCCCGCGCCGTCACGCTGACGCCGCGCAGGAAGAACTTCAGCCACTGTTCCCAGTGTCCTTGCGTCCGGATCGCAGTCAGCCGGTCGTAGTACTCGGCACGATGAGCCTTCAGATACACCGACAGATAGAGCAAAGGGCGGACGAGCGCCTTCTCTTCGCACAACATCAAGGTGATGAGAAGGCGCCCGACACGGCCGTTGCCGTCGAGGAAGGGATGGATGGTCTCGAACTGCGCGTGAGCCAAGCCGCAGCGTACGAGGAGCGGAACTTCGCGCTTGCCGTCATGAATGAAGGTCTCGAGCGCACCCAATGCCGAGTCCAGTTCGTTCGGCGGCGGCGGTATGAAGCTCGCTGTCGCGAGCGTGCTGCCATGGCCGCCGATCCAGTTCTGCGACCTGCGAAATTCCCCTGGCGACTTCCCGCCCCCGCGCACGCCTTGCATGAGCTCGGCGTGGATCTCCCGGATGAGTCGAAGGCTGAGGGGAAAGTCTTCCGCCAGGCGCCTGAGGCCGTGGTTCATGGCGCGAACGTAGTTGACGACCTCCTCCACGTCTTTGGGCGCGCCGGCCGAGGAGGCGTCAGCTTCGAACGCGAGCACGTCTTCCAGGGTGCTTTGCGTACCTTCGATCTGCGAAGAAAGGACCGCTTCGTGACGCACGTACATCGCCACGAAGAGGTCCGGGTTGGGAAGGAGTGCGGCGATGGCATCGAGACGTGCGATGTCGCGATCGGCGTTCGACAGCAAGGTGCGAAGCTCGCCGTCGAAGTCGATGTCCGGGCGCGGCGGCAATGGTGCCGGCACGAAGGCGCTGTAGCCCGTAGGCTGCGCCAGGTATCGGCCTGACCGCATGGCGCCACGGGATGGGGACTCTTTCATAAGACGGCGATCATAAGCCTCTTATGAAACCAATTAGTGCCTTATTTTTATAAAGAGACGCCGCGGCGCCCCTTGTGAAAGCGACCGCGAAGCGGCACCGTCAGAGCACGACCTTGACCATCGGATGCGTCGACAGCGTCCGGTACAGCTCGTCGAGCTGCTCGCGGCTCGTCGCATTGACGGTAATCGTCACGCCGAGGTACTTCGAGCCGCTGCTCGGCCGCAGCTCGATCGACGCGGCGTCGAAGCCGGGGTCGAAACGGCGCGCGATCCCGGTCACGGCGTGGACGAAGCCGTCGGCGTTCACACCCATCACCTTGATCGGGAAGCGCGACGGATACTCGATCAGCGACTGCTCGCGCGGGATGTCTTGCATGGGATGTAGAGGTCTGTCCATCGCACCGATATGCGGGCGTCCTGCGCAGATGCAAATCCGCCGCACCCGGGTGCTCAGATCGCTTGCGTTTGCTTGGCTCGCTGGTACGCCTCGTAGAGCTTCGCGTAGACCGGGCCGGGCTTGCCGCGCAACGCGCCGTGGCCGACCCCTTCGCCGTCGAGAGTCGTCACGGGCAGGATCTCCTTGGTCGCCGAGCTGAGCAGCAACTCGTCGGCCGAGCTCACGTCGGCCTCGGGGATCGGGCGCAGGTTGTAGGCGATTCCGCACTCCTCGCAGAGCTCCTTGATCAGGTCGACACGGATTCCCTCGAGGACGTGCTCGCTCTTCGGTGGCCCGAGCACGGCGCCTTCGTGAACGACCCAGACGTTCGACGCCGACGCCTCGGTGAGGAAGCCGTCGCGGAACAGGATCGTCTCGACCGCGTCGCGATCGGCCGACATCTGCCTGGCCAGCACGTTGCCGAGCAGCGAGATGCTCTTGATGTCGCCGCGCTCCCAGCGGAAGTCGCGCGCGCTGATGCACGCGATGCCATGGTGGCGCTGCTCGCCGCTCGCCGGCTTCATCGGGTTCGTCATCATGAAGACGGTCGGCGCGATACCGGGCGGCATGACGTGATCGCGCGGCGCGACGCCGCGCGTCACCTGGATGTACAGAAGCTGGTCGGTCGCGCCGCCGTGCTCGTGCAGCGCGGCGATGAGCTTTCTGCAGCGCTCGAGCCATTGCTCGCGGTTGTGCGGGTTGGCGATGCGCAGCTTGGCGCAGCTGCGGCCGAGGCGCGCGAGGTGCTCGTCGAAGCGGAACAGTTTCAGTCCGTAGACCGGAATGCCCTCGTACAGGCCGTCGCCGAAGACGAAGCCGCGGTCGAGCACCGAGACCTTGGCCTCGTCCAGCGGCAGGTATTCGCCGTTCAGGTAGCAGAGCGTGTGGGGAAGTGTGGTGTGCATGGTGCCTCCAGCCGGATTGTCACCCTGAGCGGAGCGAAGGGTCTCGGAGCAACCAGCGAGCCGCTGTTCGCGAGTGAGATCCTTCGCTGCGCCCAGGATGACGCCGGCTTTGCCGTCGTCACTTGATCCAGAGGCGGATCGCGTCCCAGGCCCGGCCGAAGAGGCCGGCCTGCTCGACGCCATCCATCACGACCAGCGGAACGTCGATGACCGGCGCGCCCGCCGCGGTCGCGACCTTGAGCGTGCCGACGCGCTGGCCCTTGGCAAGCGGCGCGACGAGCGGATCACTGCGCTCGACCTTGGTCTGCAGCTTCCCGCCTTCGCCTTTCGGCACGCTCACGAAGACCGCGCCTGCCGCGCCGAGCCGGGCCTCGCGCTCCTTGCCCTTCCAGACCAGCGCCGTCACGATCGGCTTGCCGTCGTCGAACAGGCGCACCGTGTCGAAGGCCTGGAAGCCCCAGTTGAGGAGCTTCTGGCTCTCGCTGGCGCGCGCCTCCATCGAGGTCGTGTTGAGGACCACGGTGAGGATGCGGCGCTTGCCCGCGCCGCCCGCCGGCCCGAGGTTGGGGAACTCGCGCTGCGCCGTCGCCAGCAGGCAGTAGCCGGCCGCATCGGTGAAGCCGGTCTTCATGCCGTCGACGGTCGGGTCGCGGCGCAGCAGCAGGTTGCGGTTCGGCTGGGAGATGTTGTTGTACTTGTATTCCTTGATCGAGTAGTACGGAAAGTACTCGGGGAAGTCGCGGATGATGTGCGTCGCGACGGCCGCCATGTCGCGCGCCGTGCTTCGGTGCCCGGGCTCGGTCAGACCGGTGACGTTCTTGAAGCTCGTGTTCTTCAGGCCCCAGGCCTGCGCCTGCCGGTTCATCATCGCGACGAAGTTCTCGAGCGTTCCGCCCACGGCCTCGGCGAGCGCGACGGACGCGTCGTTGCCGCTTTGCACGATCACGCCGCGCAGCAGCTCGTCGACCTTGGGCGTCATCGTCGTATCGATGAACATCAGCGAGCCGCCGCCCTTGCGCTCGGACCAGGCGCGCAGCGAGACGGGAAGCGTCTGCTCGAGCGTCAGCTTCTTGTCGCGCAGGGCCTGAAAGACGAGATAGGCCGTCATCAGCTTGGTCAGCGACGCCGGGTCGGCCGCCGCATCGGCGTTGCGCTCGGCCAGCGTCTGGTTGGTCGTCAGGTCGAGGACGAGAAAGCTCTTGGCGGCGACCTCGGGCGGCTGCGGCACCTGCGCCAGGGCGCCGGCAGCGAGCGGCAAAGAGAGAAGGAGCGCGACCAGGCGCGCGGCGACGAAACGGGGGATCAGCATCGGGAGGCTTTGGAAGGAAGGAGAGGGCACGGAAGGGATCAGACCGCGCCGAGGCCGCGCAGTTCACGGACCAGGACGGTTTTGAGCAGCGCCAGCTGGCCGTGGAAGAAGTGACCGACGCCGGGAAGCACGATCACGGGCAGCGATTGCGGCTGCGCCCAGTCGAGCGTCGCGGCGAGCGGAACGACATCGTCGCCCTCCCCGTGGATGACGATCGTATCGCCGGGCACGGCCGGCACCTGCTGCTTCTGCGTCGACGGCGCGACGAGGACGAGGCGGCGCGGCTTGTCGGCAGCGGCCAGGCTCTCGGCAGCGGCAACGGCGACGAAACCGCCGAAGGAAAACCCGGCCAGAGCGAGCGGCAAGCCCGTGAAGCCGATGCGTGCCCGCGCCGCCGCGACGACCGCAAGCGCGTCGTCGACCTCGCCGCGGCCCTCGTCCCATTTGCCCTCGGAAGCGCCGATGCCGCGAAAGTTGAAGCGCACGCTCGCCCAGCCGAGCTGCAGGAAGGCACGCGCGATCGTCTGCACGACCTTGTTGTCGAGCGTTCCGCCGTACTGCGGGTGCGGGTGGCAGACGACGGCGACGCCGAGCGGCGCTGCGTCGGGTCGATCGATGGCGCATTCGATGCGCCCGCCGGGCCCGGCGACCATTTCGCGAACCGTGCGCGGATTCATGCGCGACGGATCAGTGTCCGATGTCGGGCGATAGCAGCAATCGCTCGACGATCTTGCCGCGCTTCAGGTGCGAATCGACGATCTCGTCGATATCGGCGTTGTCGACATAGGTGTACCAGGTGCCCTCGGGATAGACGACGGCGACCGGCCCTCCGGCACAGCGGTCCATGCAACCCGCCTTGTTGACGCGGACCCGGCCCGGGCCGGCAAGGCCTTCGCTCTTGACGCGCGACTTGCAGTGATCGAGGCAGGCTTTCGCGCCGTGGTGGGCGCACGAGTTCTCGCCGTTCTCGCGGTCGTTCAGGCAGAAGAAGATGTGCCGCTGGTAGTAGGGAACCGGTGCCATGCAAGGGAGGAAAGAGTGCAACGCGAAGGCCGAAGCCTACACGGCCACCCTCTACCCTAGAACCTATCCGCCAATAAGGAGGCCCTGCGCCGGGGTCGTATGGGCCGCAGGCGTAGGAGCAAGTCGCGTCGTGGTGCTTGGCACCACAAGCGGCTCGCGACACCCGCCTGTGGCCCATACGACCCCGGCCCGAAAGGTTGTGACGACAAGGCGCGTCTGCCGCGTTGCAAGCCTTGCCCCGGGGGTCCACCCCGGGCTGCGCCTTGCGCCTTGCATCCATCGCTTTGTCGTCACGACGCAGGGTCGCCCTATTGGCGGATAGGTTCTCAGCGTCAGAGGGTCTCCGCAGGGTCGAAGTCGAGCTCGACCTTGGCGCCGCTCGGGTCGTGGCAGAAGAGCTGCCAGGTACCCGCGCCGGCCTGGCGGCGCAGGTCGTATTCGATGCCGGCGGCGTCGAAGCGCGCCTTCACCGCCTTCAGGTCGCTTGCCGTGAACGCCATGTGGTCGATCACGCCGGCGCGCCGGTCCGGCGGAGAGCGACCGAAGATGAGATGCAAGAGTGCCGGCCCGCTGCCGGCGCAGAGCCACGCACCGGGAAAGCCGAGGTCGGGGCGGGGCCCCTCGGACAGGCCGAGCAGGCCGACATAGAAATCAAGCGTCTTCTGCCGGTCTTCGGCGACGACGGTGAAATGGTTCATGCCGACGATCATGGTCTCGTCTCCCTCATTCGGTCTTCAATCTCAGCGCCTCGGCTCGCGAGCTGCCAGCCTTGCCACCAGGTAGGTCAGGCCAGCATACGGCCAGACCCAGCCGACCCACTGCGCCGCCCCGTGGAAGCGGATGAAGCGTCCCTGCTCCCAGGCCTTCAGGCTTTGCGCGAAGTAGGGGTCGGCCGGGGCCTGGGCGACCAGCATCAGCAGTGCGGTCAGNGCGATGAGGCCGAAGCCGGCGGCGACCCGGCTCGGAACCAGGCTCAGCGTCGCCGACGCGGCGGTACCGACGAGAACGCCTTGCAACGCCTGCGAGGTCGTCCAGGCCAGCGCGTGCTGCGGGCCGAAGTTGAGCGCGGTCGACAAGGTCGTCGTCGCGCAACCTATGGCCGTCGCACCGAGCACGAGGGCGGCGCGGCGCCAGCCTGGCACCGAGATCGTGAACGCGATGAGGCACGGGGCGAGCAGGCCCAGAACGATGATCGACAGTTCGGTCGCCGGCGACAAGGCGACGGCCTGGGCCTGCTTGCTGGCGACGTCGGCCCAGCCCGTCGTCCAGACCTCGAGCGGCGTTCCCTCGAGCCAGCTGGCGAGCGCCGGCTGGACCCGGCCGAGCACGTGGCCGAGGCCGAACGGAACCGCCGTCGGAAAGAGCAGGCCGATCGGCCAGAGCACGAGCAGGGCCGCGCCACCGGCGCTGCGCGCGACGAACCAGCGCTCGCGAATCTTCTGCCAGCGCTCGATGCCGCCACCGGCGTTGAGAACGAGCCCGACGACCACGCCGAGCGCCGTGCCGAGCGCGTTGAGGCCGAGGTCGACGTTCGATGCGACACGCTGCGGCAGGTAGTTCTGCAGCGTCTCCATCGAAAACGAAAGGACGGTGCCGGCGACACAAGCGAGCGCCGCCGAGGCACCGGCCCGACGGCCGCTGCGCACCAGCGCCACGAACAGCAGAAAGCCGAGCGGCATGTAGCCGAGCAGGTTGGAGACGAGGTCGAACCACGTCCACCAGCGCGGCCAGCCGAGCAGCATGAAGTCGAGCGGGCCGTCCCCGGGCACGCGCCAGCCGGTGAAGGGATACAGGCTCGCATAGACGATCAGCGCGCTGTAGAGCCACGCCAGCGGGACGGCCGAGCTGCGGTGGCGATGCATCGTCCGCCCGGCCCACCCGTCTCGTCAGAACGGCTTGACGACGACGAGCACGACGATCGCCGCGAACAGCAGCACGGCGGACTCGTTGAAGACACGGAACCAGCGGTCGCTGCGCACGTTCTGGAACTCCTCGAACTTGCGCAGGAGCGAGCGGCAGGCGTGGTGGTAGCCGATGGCGGCGACGACGAGAACGATCTTCGCGTCCAGCCAGCCGTTGCCCGGCCCCTTGCCGACGCCGTAGCCGAGCCACAGGACCAGGCCCAGTCCGATCGCGACGACCATCAGCAGGCTCGAGAAGCGATAGAGCTTTCTCGCCATCACGAGCAGCCTTTCGCGCTCGGCATGACTGTCGGC
>JGI24140J50213_10000827_pt1 | contig 14194 bp, 10 predicted proteins | sample BarGraIncu00222A_FD_50213 | JGI IMG/M metagenome (IMG submission 50213)
GATTTGTGCTGTTATGGGAATCGATGATTTTGAAATTGGAGATACCATTGCAGATTTTGAAAATCCAGAAGGATTGACTCCTATTCATATTGATGAGCCTACAATGAGTATGCTTTTCACCATTAATAATTCACCTTTCTACGGAAAAGAGGGTAAATTTGTTACCTCACGTCACTTGCGTGACCGTCTTTACAAGGAAATTGAAAAGAATCTGGCTTTGCGTATTCTGGAGACTGATACAACAGAAGGGTTTATTGTTTTCGGACGTGGTATCCTCCATTTATCTATTCTTGTTGAGACAATGCGTCGTGAAGGATATGAATTGCAACTTGGACAACCTCAGGTTATCATAAAAGAGATCGATGGGGTGAAGTGCGAGCCTATTGAACATCTTACAATTCACGTTCCTGAAGAATTCTCAGGTAAGGCGATTGAACTTGTTACTCAGCGCAGGGGAGAACTTTTAAACATCGAAACCAAGGGTGATCGTATTCACCTTGAATTTACAATACCATCACGTGGTTTGATCGGCATCCGTAATCAAATTTTGACAGCTACAGAAGGTGAGGCTATTCTAGCACATCGTTTCAAAAGTTACGAACCCTGGAAGGGTGATATTGCCGGTCGCAGAAACGGAACCTTGATTTCAATTGATACAGGTATAGCTATTGCTTATGCGATTAATAAACTTCAGGATCGTGGTTCTTTCCACATCAATCCGAATGATGAAGTTTACACTGGCATGGTTATTGGTGAACATATACGTCCTGATGATCTTGTTGTGAACATCTGCAAGACCAAGAAAATGAGTAATGTGCGTGCTTCAGGTACTGATGAAAAAGCATATATCATTCCGGCTGTTAAGTTTTCGCTGGAAGAGGCCATGGAATATATTGCTAAAGACGAGTATCTTGAAGTAACACCAAAATCACTGCGCGTCAGGAAAATTATTCTTGATGAAAATGAACGTAAACGTGCTTCAAAATCTGAAAGTTAAAATATATTCACCATGAAACGTACTATTGCTTTTCTTTTCGTCTTACTTGCTTTCGCTTCGTGTGATGTTGTTAAACAAGTTCAACAAGTCACCAGTTTTGCAAAGTGTGAATTCAAACTGAATAATGTTCAGGATATAAGGCTTGCAGGTGTATCAGTACAGAATAAAAATGGCAGTACTGATTTGAATTTAGGCGATGGGATTCGTTTGACTTCTGCACTTACATCCGGAGGGCCTTTGGCATTGACATTTAATCTGAATGTCGAAGCACACAATCCCAACGGACAGACTGCAGGATTAAACAAGTTGGAATGGATCTTGCTGATTGATGATATTGAAATGGTGAATGGCGTTAACGAAACACCAATTACAATACCTTCAAACGGATCAGTTGAAATACCTTTAAGCATGAATATCGATCTTCGGAAGGCATTGTCGGGTAAGAGTGGACAGGCTATGATGAATTTTGCATTTAATCTGGCCGGTGCCAATGGGGTTCCTTCCAGGATTAAGCTGAAGGCAAAACCAACAATTCTTGTGGGTAAGTATCCAGTTTCATATCCCGGATACATTACCGTCACCAGTGAAGTAAAATAAGAGAATATTTTAAAATATATTTAGTTAGAGACGCAATATTTTGCGTCTCTTTTTTTTGTTGAAATGATTATAATATTTTAACAATTTACAACAATCCACCGTTTTGATAGATCTGTTTCTGGGCATCATAAAACTTAGTTATGGTTGTTTTACGGTGTTTGGTCAGGTTTTCAATCTCTCCGGTGAGCAAATTAACCCTGATTTGATCTCCAGTCTCAAGACTAATCTCATCCATCTTTCCAGGATGATAAGTCATGATAGACAGTGCCGCATTAATTGCATTTCGCTCATAGATAGCTCCAAATGACTCTGCTATTATACAATTGATTCCCAACGATAGAAAACAATCTACAGCTTGTTGTCTGGAACTACCTGCTCCGAAATTCTTTGTCGTGATGACGATATCCCCAGGCAATGTTTTTGAAGCAAAATCTTCATAACCTTTCAGATTATCGAAAGTGTACCTCCCCATCTCATTAATATCTGTAATAGTGAGATACCGGTTATGAAAAATCATATCTGTATCGATATCATCCTGTTGAATAAACCAAGCCCTGCCTTCAAGTATAAAAGGTTTTACTTCCCTGGGTTTTAAAACCGGACGAACAGATGGACGTATTGTTTCCTTCATTTCAAAGAGTGCAGGTTTAGCAGGTATTTCATTCGGCAATGTAATAAAACCTGCAACAGCGGAAGCTGCAACCACGGCAGGAGAGGATAGATAGACAAATCCTTTGCCCTGCTTGCCTGAGAAATTGCGGTTTCCTGTACTAAGCGTCACTTCATTGGGCCCGTTTTGTCCAACCTGACCGGCAGCACATCCCGCACATCCTGCATTAGAAACCATTGCCCCGGCCTCTTTGAAAATCTTAATCAGTCCTTCTTCAAGTGCCTGTTTCCAGATCTGATCAGTTGCAGGAACGATCTTCAGGACCACACCAGGAGCGACTTTTCTGCCTTTCAAAATCTCTGAAGCAATTCTTAAATCAGACATACGACCATTGGTACAACTTCCGATAAAGGCAGAGTCAATCTTGATCCCTTTTACTATCTCAATGTTAGCAGTATCATGTGGATGTCCGGGATTGGCAACCATGGGTTTAAACAAACTGATGTCGAGTTCATAAACCTTCTCATACTCTGCATCTGCATCGGGTTCAACTGCATGATAATGTGTGCCTGTTAAATTCAGCAATTCACGTATCACATGTTCATTGGGCGTAATCAATAAAATGATTGTACCCATCTCTGTTCCCATGGAGGAGATGGTAATGCGTTCATCGAGTGTCAGCTTTTCAATGGCAGGGCCGGTAAGTTCAACGGAATAACCCAGTAACTGATTGGCTCCAAATATATTGAGCATATTCAGAACGATATCTTTTGCTGTTACCTGATCTGATTTTTCTCCTTCAAAGACAATCTTCACTGATGGTGGTACCTTGAACCAGATATATCCTTTTGTCCAGGCCGCAGCAATATCCTGATCTCCCATGCCCTGACCAAATGAGCCAATTGCCCCCATGATATTGGCGTGAGAATCTGTTGATATAAATGTGCTTCCCGGCCAGGCTAGTCCTATGTCGATGGCCTGATGCGTACCAACGCCGGAATCGATATCAAAGACCTTTATGTGATTTTGACGGGCAAAGAGTCTGCAATAATGTTGATTGGCAGCATACTTCTGATCAGAACCACCCGGATTACAGTCAAAAGTAAAAAAGGTTTTGGAAGGATCATTGATTTCGAGCCCATTATCAATGATGTTCTTCACAACATTGGCGCCTCCAAAGTCACGGGCTACGCGAGTATCAATGGATATATCAACAATATCACTTGGGCTGACTTTCTCCATTCCGGAGTGGTTAGCAATGATTTTTTCAATGATGTTCATATTCGAAGATTAAGGTTTCAATCTCTCTCTGAATGGCTCAAAAGTCATAAAGTCAGCATGATGAACGATATATGCTTCAACAGATCGTTTGATCATATCTCCTTCACCTGCATGGGCAGCAATAATGTGACAGACTTCAGCAGGGACGCCACACTGTTCAGCAAGAGCAACTCCCGAAAAAGGATGACGGATATATTTACCATAGATCCCCTGGATAGCCTTACCGTCTTTTAGTTCATATTCAAGGAGTTTGCCGACATCAGCTAGTATGGCTCCTGCAATAAGTACATCCATGTTTACAGGCAATTCATTTTCAAAGAACATGTTCATTTTCAATGCAGCCTCCCTAGCTATATGAACCACGCAACGTTTATGGGCCATGAAGCTGACTTTCAGATCAGGACCACATAGCAATGTAAAAGGGATTGTTGCCAGATCTTCAGGTGTGAGCACACTCTTCTCTAAGGCGAGTGCCCAGGTCTGAGCGGTCTTGTTTTTCAATCCTGAGTCCTGAATCCAGTCGAGTTCAGGCCATAATTTATAAATGTTTTCAAGTTTTGACATCATCGATTTGTTTTAACAACCTGATTTTGTAACTCAACTTCTTTAATAACACTTTCTTTCAAATCAAATAACTTCCATTGTCCCGACCTGATGTTGGATTCATTCCGATGCATTAAATTTATAAACCTTTTGATGCCATAGGGTTCATTTCCATTGGCATGAACAAGTACAATGTTTCCATCATCAGCATTTTCTCCTTTAGCCAGCCACGCGTCACTACCAACAGGAATCAAACCAAAGTTCATTACTTTTTCAAAGACTTTTGGACCTGAGACAAGTCCCGGGAAACGAAAGAAAATGGAAGGAACCAGATTGTGTTCAATCATTGTTTTCTCGTTCAGAAGTACCTCCTGATTAACATTTGTCCCCTTCATCAGCATGAAGTTCAGATAAAGCGGAAGTGTCTTGTTGAAATAATGATTATAAGAGTGGTTGATCCATGTGACGGCTATTTTATTTCGCTTGTCGAGTTTGAGCAGCCAATCCAAATCATCCTGATGTTTAAGCATCCAATGTCCTGAAACACTGATGGCAAGTGGAACAGGCTTTTCTATATCTGACATCTCTTGAATAATGTCCAGAAATAAAACACGATCAAGTGGTTTCAATGAAGGACAGAGATCTATCGTCAACACAATGCCATGGCGGTCTGGTATAGCATGTGAGATCCCTGCATCCTGAAGTGATTGTGATTGAGTCCTGGCTTTAAACCACGCTTTTGAGTATGCGCTTAAAGGAAAGGCTTTGATCAGACCTTTCAGACTATCGGGTCTGAGTATAAGTTTTCTCTCCGGAACCAAAGATACATCAAGGCTTTCGGGATCCAAAACAAGATACATCGTTTTGACATCCTGAACATAACGACGTAAAACAAAGTAAGGTTTTTCCTGATTCCGATAAGTAGCTCGTGCATAATAAGGTGTATAGCTGCTGATTGACTGTGAATGACCACAGAAAATCAACAGCATCAATATTATCGAAGTCAGAACACTTTTTCTCATTGAGGTAATTGATCCTTATTTATAGTTTTGCAATAATGGCATCACCCATTTGCCGCGTTGAAGCAGCTCCATGTGCAATAACGTCAGGTGACCCGGATAATTTCATCATATCATAAGCCATTACCTTATTCTCTGCAACGACCTCAGCTATCGCATTCCTTATCCTGATGGCCATAGTGCTTTCACCAATATGGTCAAGCATCATACAGGCCGACATGACCATTGCGATGGGGTTTACGATGGGGATATCGTATTCGGCATACTTAGGGGCAGATCCATGTGTGGGTTCAAATACGGCAAGATCTGGGCCAATATTGGCACTACAAGCAAAACCAAGTCCACCTATCAATCCTGCAAATCCATCAGAAACGATATCACCGAACATATTTCCGGATACAATCACGTTATGATTTTCCGGATTCTTGGTCAGCCACATCATCATGGCATCAATGTTAACATCTATCACACGGATCCCGGGATAGCTATTCTTGCTCATCTCCTGGGCAATTTTAAGCATCATCCCGGAGGTTTCGCGGATAACATTGGGCTTTTCACAGACAGTTACACTTTTAAACCCTCGTAGCTTTGCATATTCAAATGCTTCCTTCACGATACGGGTAGTGTACTTACGGGTGAAAATACGTGTAGATACTGCCAGATCTTCACGGGGACACCATGCAAAGTTCTCTCTGAACTTGGGGTGGGTCATCAAAGCATCATAGACCTGATCTGGAGGATTTGTCCATTCGACACCACCATATAAACCTTCGGTATTTTGTCTGAAGATCATGGTGTCGATTACGGGTTCGTCTATAGTACCATTCTTACCATGACGGATAAAGTTTAATGGATTGCCTTTAAAAGTTTTGCAGGGACGCATACAAATGTCCAGATCGAATAATTGCCGCATGACGACTATCGGACTGTAATAAGTAAAACCCTTGCCCTGAAGTTCAGGACTGAGTTCAGCCACAGCCTTGTCTTTGGGCTTTGATGTTACTGCACCGAAGAGTGCAATATTGTGTTTTTTCAATAAATCGATGGTACGGTCGGGGAGGGGATTCCCTTCATTGCACCAGAATTCCCAGCCAATGTCTGCATGAACATAATCTGCTTCAAAACCTGCTGCATCCAATACACGGATTGCTTCGTCCATCACAACCTTGCCAATGCCATCTCCTGGCATTGTAACAATCGTTCTTTTTGCCATAATTGAATAATTTTTGTTGGTTGTAAACCTTGATAAATTTACGAAATTGATTCAAAGATGCAAAAAAAAATATTTATTCAAAAAAATAATGAAGTCTAATAATACGTAGAGACGCAAAATATTGCGTCTCTACAAAAGAATAAAAATATTAACTACTTATAGTCAATATATTATGCTATATTAGAGTAAATGTTTAAAACATCGTCATCGTCTTCCAGCTTATCCAGAAGCTTGTTGATTTCAACTTGTTGTTCTTCAGTTAACTCTTTGGTTGTTTGTGGAATGCGGTCAAAACCTGAACTTATGATCTCAAATCCTTTGTCTTCGATGGCTTTCTGTAGTGAACCAAAACTTGGAAAATCACCATATATCATGATGCTTTCTTCGTCTTCGAATACCTCCTCCGCTCCAAAATCAATGAATTCAAACTCCAGTTCTTCAACATCCAAACCTGTATTCTTGATTTTGAAATGACATTTATGGTCAAACATGAACTCTACTGAGCCTTGATTACCCCAACTGCCATTGTATTTATTAAAGATACCCCTGACATTTGCAACAGTACGCGTATGGTTATCGGTTGCAGTTTCAACCAGGATCGCGATGCCGTATGGGCCGAAACCCTCATAGAGCAACTCTTTGTATGCAGATGTATCTTTTGATATAGCCCGTTTTATGGCACGGTCAACGACTTCTTTGGGCATGTTTTCAGCCCTGGCGTTTTGTATCAGTGCACGCAGCCGTGAATTCATATCCGGATTAGGTCCGCCTTCTTTCACTGACATCTCTATTTCTTTTCCTATACGGGTAAATGTCTTGGCCATCTTGTCCCAACGGGCCATTTTCCTGGCTTTACGATATTCAAACGCTCTTCCCATTGATAATTTGTTTTTTTGCAAAGTTATAGAAAATGCCGAAGGCATGAAATGATTATAGCAAATCAAACATAAAACAATAAAAACCCCGAAGGGGTGAAATGATTATAAAATTAATAATGATTTCATTTATATAATCATTTCACCCCTTCGGGGTTAATTTTCAGATATTTGAAAATTGCTATAATCATTTCATCCCTTCGGGATTGAAGAATCTGTATCACCTCTACTCTTCATTCCCCCAGCACGTTGGATAGCATTCTTGCCATATTTCTTTTTCATATTATCGAGTGCCTGATAAAGATTAATCATTTCGGTGGTATCATTGAAAAGATCAATCTGTTGTGATCCCTGTACCAGATTACTCAGTCGGATCCCGATCAACCTGATCTTTAATCCTTTTTTATACAATTTCTTAAAGAGTTCACGTGATGTTCCAAGTATCACATCATCAAATGCTGAATTGGGAATCTGTTTTTGTATGGTTTGCGTTTCAAAACTTGAATACCGTATTTTCACGGTGACACACGAAGCCAGTTTCTCTTCACGGCGCAACTGATATGCCAGTTTCTCCGTCATATATACCATCAGCCCATCGATGAATTTTAGATCATCAATATCAATGTCAAATGTTTCCTCAGTACTGATCGACTTGCGTTCGTGTGAAGGGATAACAGGTGAATTATCAATGCCATTGGCTTTATTCCAAACCATTACGCCATAATTACCAAGCATCTTTTCAACCTGAAGTTGTGAAATATTGCTCAACTGCTCTATAGTGTAAATATTGTTTTTGTGAAGCACTTCGGTTGTCTTTGCCCCAATCATGGGAATTTTATTGACAGGGAGAGGATTCAGAAAATCACGAACCATTTCAATGGGCACATATTTTTCACCATTTGGTTTGGCGGCACTCGTTGCAATCTTTGCAACGGTTTTATTGACTGAGAGTCCGAATGAAATGGGAAGTCCAGTTTCATTGATTATACGCATACGCAACTCATGCGCAAATTTCTGAGAACCAAAATACCGATCCATGCCCGTTATATCGATATAATGTTCATCGATAGAGGCTTTCTCATAGAGTGGCGATGCTTCAGAAATGATTTCAGTCACCATATGTGAGTATTTGCCATAAAGATCCATATGGCCACTTACCACAACTGCCTGTGGACAAAGAGTAAGAGCACGCTTCATCGGCATTGCAGAATGAACCCCAAACTTCCTGGTTTCATAGCTACAGCTTGCCACGACAGCCCTATCGGAGTGACCACCAATGATGACGGGAACTCCTTTAAGCTGACTGTTTTGCAGTCTTTCTACCTCAACAAAAAAGCTGTCAAGGTCAAAATGTACAATGGATCTATTTTCTGTTGGCATATATGTAAGATTCTGTTATTCATGTTGGTACTGTCACACGAAACACGAATACAAGATAAACAAATAATTTTGAATTTGTTTTAACGAAAACAAAAAAAGCAGGATACCTTACGGTACCTGCTTAAAAAGGAGTCTGAAAAATTAAGAATTAAAATTTAAAAAAGAGTAATTGTGCGTATAGGCTTTAAAAATTTAAGGTTATATATGATTTTTGAATGCCTGACGAATTTCTTTACCATACTTTTTACCATACGAATCTCTGCACCATTCGTGTAGATTCCGACTTTCATCGGGGTTGCTTCCCATTAATAATACCAGCTTCTTTAATTCGCTGGAGAAAAGGTCCTTATTAAAACTGTAGCGGACCAGGATCGATTTTGAAATTTCTAACATAACTATAACATTTAAAATGTGGAACAAATCATTTTAACACATTCCTCTTCTAAAACCTTGCCAATCCTGAGATGCTTTAAAATATTTTAAGAAAATAGTTGAATATCAACTATATAATTTTATAATTTTTTAACGAAATTGAAGAATATTAAAAGTTTTTGGAGAGAGATTCCCCAATATGGGGTATATTGAATGATCAATATTCTACAACGTCTATAACCAGAATGTTACAAACATTAAAAACGGAAATGACAAGGGTCTTTAGGATGATGGATCGAGGGAAGTTTTAAAATGATCGAAAGCTCATTGGTGACGTTTTTATTTACCTGTTTTGACTTAACCAGTAAATCGAAACTATAATTGATTTGCATAGATGAAAACGACCGCTCGTGCAATTGGAATTCAGTTCCGATTAAAGACATGAGTTCGGTAACATCCATCAAACTATTTTGTTCATGACGCATATACCCACCCAAAGAAAAGGTCTTGTATTTAAAATTGATACCGGTAATAATATTTTCCATGCTTCCTTGCTTTTCAAAGAGCATCAGGGGCTGGATACTTGCCTCCTGATATCCGTAGGTTGCGACAACATGGCTGTAGCGCATCATTAAAGAATACTTAGACGGTAATTTTGCTGTGACATGTTCAAATGACTGATTGGGTTCAGGCAAGTGCTGAATGGAGAACCCGAAGTCAAAAACATTGTTTCTTACATTTGATTGGTCGGTGGGATCGCTTTCATAACGTCCAAAAATACCGATATGAAAATCGAAAAAGGTCACTGTCTGATCGGATGTCAGTAATGAGAGCTGTGATTTTGGAACTACAATACCATAATAGGGATGCAGCTGATCGAAAAAGACCAGGTTATCAAAATTTATTGATTTCTGATAGATGACAGGTGCAATTCCGACCTGAAATTTTAAAAATTCATTGACCACTACTCTTGCAGAAAAAGGAATCCCAAGCGCTGTAGTATTATAATTCCCATCACCTTCCTGGTTTCTGGTTAAAAACAATCCCATTCCACCCAATCCTTTGATTTCAGTATCATGCAATGATTGGTCAATCCCCAAAGCGATAGTTTCGAATTTGGAAGGCAAATACATAAGGGCTCTGCGATAATTCAACGAAACCAACATTCCCTGATCTATCCCGACTGAAGCCGGATTGTAGTAGATCGGATTCTGCATGAAATGGGTGAAGGTAACATCCTGCCCATAAAGTTGAAGGCTGAACAAGTTTAAAACCAGTAGTATGAAGATAGTAAGCCGTTGAGTGTATTTTTTCATGAACCGTTATCTTAGAAGGTTAAGTGTTCCTTCAAAGTGAAATTTACCAAAATGATCTTTGACACCTTTCCAGACCGTTCCGTCAATAAAGGTCGCTTTCATTCGCCATATATAGTTTTGTGCAGGTAATTTTATTCCTTTGCTGTTTGTCCCATCCCATCCATCTGCCGGTACTGTGTCGATCAGCTTGTCAGAAGACCATACCAGATTTCCCCAAAGATCCCAGACCCCCAAAAAGTAAGTCTGAAGTCCTACGGCTAAAGGTCTGAATTTATTTAATTTTGGACTGGGATTTTCAGGTTCAAAAGCATTTGGCATTGCAACACCCTTCATGACAACTCTGTAAAGAATAGACGTCGTATCCGGGCATCCTAAGCTATTATATACCTTGAGGTAAGTTCTGTAGTATCCATTAGAGTTGAAGATAAATAAGACAGAGTCCATCTTAGAACTTCTAGTCCCATCAGACATAAGCCACTCCGCACTGACAGCATTAACAGATCTGTTGTAAAACATCACAGAATCGGGCCAACCTGAAAGGTCAAGTAATTTGATTTTTGGTGTGGGTAGTGGATTAACCTGAATATAAATGAAAGCAGAATCAACATAAATACCAGAGGTGGAAATTATTCTCAACTTATTCAATCCCAGTTCCATTAGTTTTACATCAGTCACCTGTTGACTTGGCTCGATAATTTGCAGAGCAGGTGTAGCACTCCAGTTATAAATGGTTTGCTGATTGGTATTTATAAACTGAATGACTGTTGAATCGATCTTTATGGTAGACCATTGACAATTGATTAATGTATCCTTAATGATTTTAATAAAGGGATACATCAGGAGAGAACAGGTTGGATCTGATGGAGCACTCTCAGCACCACCATCAAAAAGTGTAGTTACGACATAGCAATAGGTGTATCCCGATGGAAGACCATACCCTTTGTCCAAATCGATGTATGATATTTTTGTGGGATCATTTACTGTGCCAATTAATGAAAATCCAGAGGACAAAGGAACCCCGGTAGTGCATGAATCAGTAACGAAAGGAGAAACACCAGTTTTTCTGTAAATCTTATATCCTATTGCCTGTGGATATATCGTTTGATCCCATTTTACATTGAATCCTCTTTGGAATGGGGTTGTGCTGACGTTCTTTACAGCTGATGCAGTAATGGTAATGAAATTTGTAGCTATATCGGTTAGACTTCCTCCTTTATGTGAATCAGAGACTTTGTAATATACCTGATAAGGGTTTTTGGCGAAGTGAACGGGATCAGTTTTCCAGTAAAATGTACCTGAAGTATGTCCTACATATGGAGCCGCAGAATCGGGCGTATACTTTGCAGGACTAAAGGTGACATCATACGGCATACCCGTTGTCGAGAACGTTAACGTATCACCATCTGCATCGGTGGATGTTACTTTATAACTTATAGTTGTTCCGGCCGGTACGCAAATATTGGGTACCGGATCTATTACAGGGGGATTATTTAAACAGGGAGACGTTGTAATTTGCATATCCCTGAGTACATATCCAACCAAAACACCGGCCCGATATTTTTCAATCCGGAATGCAATATTGTATTCTCCCTGAATTGTAGGCATGTTCCAGGTGATCAGTCCACTTCTGGGATCCATTTTAAAAGTTGTATTGCCTGTTGGGTCCAGCTGATCCGGATACTTGTACGAAGCAATATCTACCCCATTGGTTGTTTTACATTTTACCAATAGATAACGTAACTCATCTCCATCAGGATCAATGGCACCGGGATTTAATTTATAAACTGTATTCATACATCCTCCTGGATCATAAGGGGGAAATGAAAGTACCGGTGAACTTATCGGGGTCAAACCACTGGCAATAGTCAACATTGATTCAATATACATTGCCGCTCCACCTCCTAAATTAAGAATACCTGCATTCCTTGAACTTGGAGCAGTTGAGATTATATAAGTACCATTTCCGGGAAATGTATGTTGAACACTAAAAACGTTTTTACGAATAACCGGGGTTACCAATTCACCTGAAAATGGACATAATTTCCCAAGGACAACACCTGCCACTCCATTTTGTCGGTTGAGGGTTGGATTTGTACCATCTCCCAAAGAAACCGGGAGTGTATTTACATCTGCAGTCGCACTTGGTCCGGCATTTGTATAAATCGTGAAAGTTATCAGGTAAGTGTTAGCTTTCCCGGCAACAGGTTGGTATGATATTTCACCTGATCGCAGATGCGATGCATATCCTGAAAGTGACAGCAGGAGTAAGAGAAATATGCTTATTTTATGCAACATTTACCAATAGAATAGAACCACAAATATATTATAATTTATTCAATTTCTTAGTTGTAGGGTAAAAATGAATTAATGAATATCAAAAGAGTCATTTAGAAGACATTTCGACATTTCTATCTTAACAGATCTAATGTTCCTTCTTTATGATATTTCCCGAAATGATCTTTTATTCCTTTCCAGTCAGATCCATCTAAAAAGGTTGCTTTCATTCTCCAGATATAATTTTGAGAGGGCAATTTCCTGCCCTTACTATCTGTTCCATTCCATCCTTCAGCAGGACTGGTGTCGGAAAGTTTATCTGAAGACCAGACAAGATTTCCCCAGAGATCCCAGATCCCCAGGAAATAAGTCTGAAGTCCCAGGGCTAAAGGCCTGAAAGTATTCAGTTTCGGACTTGGATTTTCGGGTTCAAAGGCATTTGGCATTGCAACCCCCTTCATGACCACCCTGTAAAGAATGGAAGTAGTGTCCGGGCATCCTAAACTATTGTAAACCTTGAGATATGTTCTGTAATAACCATTGGTTGCATACGTCACTAAAACAGAGTCCATCTTTGTACTTCTTGTTCCATCTGACATGAGCCAATCAGTTCTGACAGCATTGATTGACCGGTTGTAATACATCACAGAATCAGGCCATCCACCAAGATCAGTTAATTTAATCTTAGGACTTGGTATGGGGTTTACCTGAATGTAAATATATGCCGAATCAACATAAAGCCCTGAAGTTGCCACAACTTTTAATTTGTGTAGTCCGGTAGTTAATAATTTAACACTTACAACCTGTTGGTTCGGTTGGAGGATTTGCAGATCAGAAGTTGAGCTCCATTCATAAATGGTTTTAGGATCGGCATTGATAAATTTAATGGTGTTCGAATCAATTGGAATCGTTGACCATTGACAATTTGTCAAGGTATCCTTAACCACCTGAATAAAAGGATACATTAACAAAGCACAGCTTTCTTCGGAAGGTGATGTTTCGGCTCCTCCATCAAAGTATGCAGTTACAACATAACAGTATGAATATCCTGAAGGAAGCCCACCTCCCTTGTCCATATCAATAAACGAAAGTGTGTTTAGATCTTTCACCGTGCCGGCAAGCGTGTATCCCGAGCCAATAGGCATTCCAATCATGCATGAATCAAAAGGAATATTTGAAGGACCTTGCTTTCGGTAAATGTTATAACCAACAGCCTGCGTACAAATAGTCTTATCCCAGACCACCTTAAATCCTCTTTGGAACACAGTCGCCTTGACATTTTTAACAGAAGGAGCAATCAGACTGATGAAATTTGAAACTACATCGGAAAGGCTGGAGCCCATATGCTGATCGGTAACTTTGTAATATACCTGATAGGGAGTTTTCCTGAAATGGACAGCATTGGTGTTCCATTTGAAAGTACCGGTAGTAGAGCCAATGTTTGTACCTTCCGGAGTATAAGTGGCAGGGCTAACGGTGACATCGTATGGCATTCCTGTTGTTGTAAAAGTTAAAGTATCTCCATCCTCATCAGTCGAAGTCACTTTATATGTAATGGGAGTTCCGGCTTCTACACAAAAATCGGGTATCGGATCCAGTGATGGGGGGTGATTTGCACAGGGAGCTATGGTCACCTGCATATCGCGTAAAACATATCCGATCATTACACCACCACGATACTTTTGAATCATAAAAGAAATATTGTATTCTCCCTGTA
>JGI24140J50213_10000828_pt1 | contig 14176 bp, 11 predicted proteins | sample BarGraIncu00222A_FD_50213 | JGI IMG/M metagenome (IMG submission 50213)
CTGGCAAGCCGCCGCGCAATCATATGGGCGGTGCGCAAATCGGTGTCGGCAAAGGCCACGATGACGGATCCGTCATCCTGAACCGCGCCGAAATCCATTTGCCGCATCAAACGACTGAGAATCCGTGCGCCGTCAAGCCGCGCGCGCGGATAGTCTGGATCGAAGGCAAAGCGAGCCAGCGACAAGCCGCCGCCGCGCGACAGCGTTTGATAGACCGCGGTGGCGAGATCGCGATCGAAGGCCGCCGAGGTGAGCAATCCGCTGCGGGCGTCGAGCAGGCCGTCGGCATCGATAGATCGGAGCGTTCGGCTCAGATGCGCCTCGAGCGCATGCTGGCGGATCAGCGGCAACGCATTGGCGGCGATGTGCTCGGGGGCGCCGGTTATGAATTCGAGATTTGGCAGGTCATAGGCCGGCGTCAACCCATCGGCCGTCACCACAACAGGCAGATTGCGAAAGCGGGCGTCTTCGGTCAGTACGGTGAGGAAGGCATCCATCACCCGCCCACTGAAACCCTCGCCGAGAATGATGCCGTCGATCTCGCGCGTATTGAGATGTTTCGCCGCAGCCTCGATGCTGAGGGCGCCGACGACGCCCATCCGCTCGCCCAGCGATACGGAAAGCGCGGGATAGGCCGCGCCGCGACCGATCAGCAGCACGGTGGCGTCGCGAACCGGATCGGTGTCCGAGAGCAGCTGTCGCTCCGCCGGGTCGTCGTNAAGCCGGCGCATCACGGTGGTATGCAATGTCCTGACGCGCAGCGCCGCGCGCAGGCGTGCCGTCAAACGATCGAAATTGTCTCCAACCTGCGAAAACGGAATGGCATTTTCAGGCAACGCCATCCGGGGATCGATCGCGATCAGCGGAAGATAGGGTTGCCGTGCGGCGATCTGTTTCGCCAGCGACTCGAAGCCGGGCTCGACGGCCCCGGACATCGCGACCACAATCGCGGCCGGCTGCAGCTGCTCGACGGCGTGTGGCGCGTCAGTCCATGTGGTGTCGATGATCGGAAATATCTGGGCGTCACCGAGGGCGGTCGCCAGCGACCGCCGCTCGGCGGTCGACACCACAATGATCGGGCCTTGCTGGGACATCCAAAACTCGGGTCGACACCAAAAGCGCAACGCTAATTTGCCGGCCTTAATGTCGCGTCAACGAAGTCGAGCGATTCAACTAAATTGAGCCAACCCTGTCGCGAAATGCCTCCACCATCAGCGGGTTAAGCCCGAGTTCCACCAGCGCTTCGCGCGCGCGGGCATTGTCCTGGGCGCGGCCGGCGAGACGGTGGCCGCTGAGCCGGTCGGGCAACGCCGTCAGCAACGCGCCCTGTCCAAGCCGCCTCGACCATTCCTGCAAGTCTTGCGACAGAAAGCGGTACCCGCCGACGGCCATGATGCCCGAAGGCGGTGCCGTAATGCAGATTGCTCCGGTCGAACGGTCGAGCCGCGCGGCGTAATCGGTATCGACATGATCGCGCGGCGGCTGCGCCACCAGCGACTCGCTCGATGGCGCAACGGGTGCATAGGCCGCGGTCGCGACCATCGGTCCGCGCAGCGCCAGCGTTCCCCTTGGCGTGATCAGGGTTTCGCCGGCGATCGACGAGCCCGCGACGTCACGCGGCGCGCCGTGGGGTCCGGGCTGGATCGGCGCCGGCGCGCCATCAGCCGCGCGGCAGGCGCCGAACAATCCGGCTTCACCGAACAGATAGACGTCGGTCAGGCTCGTGCCCGGAACCGTCCAGAGCGGGCTCGACGCAACCTGTTCCGGCGCGCGCCAAAGAGCGATCACATTGCGCAATGTCGGCAGTCGCGCCGGCATATCGATCTCGGCCAATCGCAACGCCAGTTGTGCCGGCGCGACCAGCGTATCGCAGCTGTTATCGTTGATCTGTTGCTCCAGCACGTCGCCGTCGAACGGATGATGCAGCGCGAGCGTTCCGCCTGACAGCAGCCAGACCAGAAGCGATGAGGTCAGGCCGGCGAACGATGACGGCGCGAACGCCGACATCATTGTCGCGCCCTGCGGCACATCGCTTTCGAGGAACAGCGCGAGGCCGCCGGCGATCAGATTGAGGTGGGTGCGCGGCACCGCGCGAAAACCGTCGGCGGTCACGTCGAAAGAGATCATCGCCGCCTTGCGGCCATCCTGCGTGACGGCGCGCGTGGTGGCAGGTTCGCTCGACAGGGCTTGATCGAGCGAGACCATGCCTTCGGGCAAGTCATTGCCGAAGCTGCAGACGTGGCGAATTGAAAATGCCTCGACCGCGGCGTTCATGGCGAGATCGGCATGACTGACGCCGTCGATCCTGCTCGTGGTCACGATAGCCCGCGCCCCGGTGCGATTGAGCGCGATAGTCAATTCGGCCTGCCGCCAGAGCAGGGGAAGCAGCGCCACGATCAGCCCGGCGCGGTGNGCCGCNAGGACCGTCAGCATGAATTCGACGGTGTTCGGTAGTTGAACCGCGACGACGGAATTGGCNGGCAGTCCGGCTTCGATGAAATGCGCCGACAGCGCTGCGATGGCTCGGTCGGCCTCCGCGAACGTCAGGCGTTTGGGTGGCTGGCCCGTGACGCGCGGCTTGTTGAGCGGATCGAGCAGCGCCAGTGCATCCGGTTGCCGCGCCAGGATCCGTCGGAACAGTCCGTCGAGCGTCGGCGATACGTTGGTCTGGTTCACGAGATCACTTTGCAGGATCATTTGGGTTGAAGATCGGGTCTTTGCCACCAGGATTCCGGGAGATACCCCGTCAAGGAGGTGGCTGCCGGTCGTTGTATCCGATTCCAGCGCGCGATCCATTGTTCCTGAACGTTAAACAACGGAATAGCGTAGAAGCCTGACATCAGGGTCCGGTCCAGCGCCCGGACCGCCGAGACGAAAGCCGGATGCTCGCGGGCTTCCAGCAATGCCGCGATCATGGCGTCGATGGCGGGGTCTTTGGCGCCCATATAATTTCGAGTGCCCTGGTTGTCCGCTGCCTCGCTTCCCCAATAGAACGATTGCTCGTTGCCCGGCGACAATGATTGATCCCAGCGGTTCTGGATCATGTCGAAATCGAAACCGAGCCGGCGCTGATCGAATTGAACGGCATCGACCGCGCGGACGGAGACCACGATACCTGCGCGTTTCAGATCGCGCGCATACGCCAGCGCGATCCGTTCCTGATCGCGTGTGGTTACCAGAATTTCGAAGGTGAGGGGCGCCTTGGTCGACCGCTGCCGCAGTGTCGTACCGTCGAGATCGTAGCCGGCTGCCGACAACAAAGTCAGTGCACTGCGAAGTGTCGCGCGATCACGGCCGGAACCGTCGCTGACCGGCAGGCGATAGCTGCCATCGAGAATATCCGGCGGGATATCCGAGGCGAACGGCTTTAGCAGCTCCCGCTCGCGATCATCCGCGGGTCGGCCATAGGCCGAAAGCTCGGATCCGGCGAAGAAGCCTGCGGCGCGCGCATACAGCCCAAAGAAGTAGTTGCGGTTGATCCATTCGAAATCGAACAGCAGCGTCAAGGCCTGGCGCACCCGGATATCGGAAAACACCGGCCGTCTGGTGTTGAAAACCAGGAATTCCGAAGGTCGCGGGGTCCCGATCTTGATCGCCTCGCGGATCACCTCGCCGTTGCGGGCTGCCGGAAAGTCGTATCCCTCGTGCCAGCGCAGCGGTTCGGTTTCGACGCGAAAGTCATAGAGGCCGCGCTTGAATGCCTCGAACTGGCCGTTGGCCTCGCGATAGAAGTCGAGCCTGATCTCATCGAAATTCCACAAGCCGCGGTTAACCGGCAGGTCGCTGCCCCAATAGTCGGGATTGCGCGTCAGCGTGACGCTGGCGCCGGGTTTGACCGCAGTGACACGGTAGGGGCCGGAACCGACCGGCGCCGTCATCGAGGTTTCTTCGAAGGTTGCGACATCGACCGCATGCTTGGGCAATATCGGCATCAGACCGAGGATCAGCGGCAGCTCGCGGTCGCCGGCGATGCCGAAGTCGAACCGCACCGTGCGCGGGTCGGGCGCATCGGCCTTTACGACTTTGGAGTAATACTGGCGAAGGTTTGGACGGCCCTTGTCACGCAGCAAGGCCCAGGAAAACAGCACGTCCTCCGCGAGTACCGGTTGCCCGTCCGAGAACCGGGCTCTGGGGTCGAGATGGAAGGTGACATAGCTGCGGCGGTCGTCGGTCTCCAGGCTTTTTGCCAGCAGACCGTAGAGTGTGAAAGCCTCGTCATAGCCCCGCGCCATCAGGCTCTCGACCACAAACCCGCGTATTTGTTGCACGGCGAGGCCCCGGACGATCAGGGGATTGAGGCTGTCGAAAGTCCCGAGAATGCCCTGCACCAGTCGCCCGCCTTTCGGCGCATCCGGATTGGCATAGGGCGCGTTGCTGAAATCGGCCGGCAGCGCCGGCGTTCCGTGCATGGCGATGGCGTAACTCTCTGCCGCCAAAGCCTGGCGGTCATCCATCGCCAACCATGCGCTAATCGCGAGGACGCCGCAGACCAGAGCTCGAATGCGTGAGCACCTCGAAACTCGCAACTCAGCATGCCGATTTGATTCGATAATGCTCACCCCCGGAATTTTATCATAGGCGACAGCATTCAGGCTCCACCGCGCGCCAAAGATATCCGTCGGCATTGATCTTTTCGTCCGCCGCTGTATGAAGGCGTGCAATTGACCAAGAGGGCAGGGCCTGTCACGTATCCGCCTCAATTGGTAAGGAGACAGCCGCCCAAACGGCTAGGTGTCGGTGCCTGCAACGGTTTCGGGCGCTTCCGTTCAGAAAGGGTTTTCCGCAATGAATTTCCGTATCTTGGCCGCGTCGGTCCGGCCGCGTGGGCGGGTTTTCGCCTTGTTGGCGGCAACGGCATTGGTCGCCTCACTGGTAGCGCCCGACGTCCAGGCGCAGCAGCCGGCTCCCGCTGCCCCGGCACCCGCCGCGCCAAAGGCCAAGAGCAAGGCGGCGCCGAAGCCCGCTCCGGCCGCGCCCGCGCCGGCTGCCCAGGCCGCGCCACCGGCCGCAGNTCCCGCCGGCGCGCCGCCGGCTGCCGGCGGACAGCCTCCCGAACAGCAGGTTCAGCTGATCTATGCGCCGTGGACCAAATTCTGCCTGAAGGGTCAGGACGCCAACGCCAAGCAGGTTTGCTTCACCGGCAAGGATGGCCGCATCGAGTCCGGCCAGCCCGTCATCGCAGCCGTTATCATCGAGCCCGAAGGCGAGACCAAGAAAATCCTGCGCGTTACGCTTCCGCTGGGCATGCAACTGGTTCACGGCACCCGCGTGATCGTCGACAGCAATGCGCCGGCACAAAGCCCCTATGTGATCTGCTTCCAGAATGGCTGCATGTCGGACTATGAGGTGACCACGGAACTGCTTGCGAACATGAAGAAGGGGCAGAACCTGGTGGTGCAGGCGATCAATTCGAACGGCGCGCCGCTCACCTTGCCGCTGCCGCTCGCGGATTTCGCCAAGGCCTATGATGGCCCGCCGACCGATCCGAAGGTGTTCGAGGAAACCCAGAAAAAGCTGCAGGAAGAGCTGCAGAAACGCGCCGAAGAGACACGCAAGAAGCTCGAAGCCAATCCACCTGCTGGCGGCGCTGCCCCGGCCAACCCGGCTGCGAAGTAATAAAGGGCAGGCAGGCTTGTCGGCAAACAAAAGGCGCCCGATCCGAGCGTCTTTCTTGTTTGCGGAAAATCCGGCGAACCGGCTAGAGCCTCCGTTTCGGTTGAATCGGAATGGAGGCTTTATTCTTTTTTTGACGCGTTTTCTTCACCCGAACAGGGATCCACTTCGCCGGAAAGCGCGCTAATTCAGCGACGGATTGCGCGGGCGGTAGCCGCCCGATTTGTCCTTCACAAAAATCTCCGCGACTTGCGAATGCCGGATCGGCTCGCCCGACTCGTCGGGCAACAGATTTTGCTCGGAAACGTAGGCGACATATTCCGATTCTGAATTCTCGGCGAGCAGATGATAAAACGGCTGATCCTTGTTCGGCCGGACGTCTTCAGGAATCGACAACCACCATTCCTCGGTATTGTTGAATTCCGGATCGATATCGAAGATCACGCCCCGGAACGAAAAGATCCGGTGACGGACGATCTGTCCGATCTGGAATTTGGCCGTCCGCGTTTTAATCATATATCGTCGAATAGACCATGATTGTGGCCGATGCTAGAGGTAAACTGCGGAATTAACCTTTGCCGGGACGGCGGGACAGGAACCTAGCCGACCCGCAGCGTGGGTAGCCATGTCGGCGCCAGGCCTTCGCGCATGGCAATGCGGCGAAGCGGCCCGATCGCGCCGATCAGATGCAGACCCGCCGCCCGCAGCACCTGCATCGGCACGAAATCGCTCAGCAACGAGCGGTTCGCCATATCGATCACAAAAGTCCGGCTAGCGACGTCGGCGCGCCGTGCCGAATTGTAACGGTCCAGCACCTGCGGCAAGCCTGGATCTTCGCCCGATAACATCGCCTCCCGCACGATGCCGGCAATCGCGACAGCATCGCGCAGCCCCATGTTCAGTCCCTGCGCACCGATCGGCGGCAGCACGTGGGCGGCTTCGCCGACCAGCGCGACGCGATGGCGGGCGACCTGTGCGGGCTGTTCGATTACAAGTGGAAACAAATGCCGTCCCGGTTCCACCGTGATGCGGCCGAGAATGGAATGCGACTGCCTTTCGGCCGCTTCCGACAATTCGCCGTCGGTCAACGCCATCAGCCGCTCGGCCTCGCTTGGTGCAGCAACCCACACCACGCTGCAGCGATCGCCGGGCAGCGGAACAAATACGCACGGCCCCTGCGGGGTGTGAAATTCCGTAGAGATATTTCGATGCGGCCGCGAATGGCTGATGTTAAAGGTTACCGCGGCCTGATTGAGGTTACGGCGCCGGACCTCGATGCCGGCGGCCTCGCGGCAAAGCGATTGCCGCCCGTCGGCACCCACCACAAGGCGTGCTGACAGCGAGCGGCCTTGCCGGGCGCGAATGGCGACCTCAGCCTCGTCGGGGTGGACCGTGTCCGCGTCATCGTCGATCCGGGACAAATTCGGAAATTCGGCCGCGCGTTGCTCCAGCGCCATCATCAGCGCGCGGTTTTCAATGTTGTAGCCGAACTGGTCGAGACCGATTTCATCGGACGAAAACTTGACCTCCGGTGCTCGGATCAGGCGGCCGGTATCGTCGACCAGGCGCATCGCCAGCAGCGCCGCAGCCTTGTCGATGCAGAGCGGCCAGACGTCCAGTCGTTGAAGCAGATCGACCGAGCCGCCCAACAGCGCGGTGGTGCGATTATCGGCATATGGCGCGCGGCGCGCGATCAGGGCCGTGTTCGCGCCGGCCTGCGCCAGCGTCATCGCAGCCGCAAGTCCGGCAGGTCCGCCACCGATCACGACGACATCGTATAAAGCTGATGCATCATTCATATCGGGACAATTGACGTTCCCGGCGGCATTTTCAAGTCCATCGCACCGCCTCGATGTTCCGCTGATTTGCGCGACCGAACGTCGCAAATGCAGATGTGCAAATCGAAACGATTCCTGATAGCACTGGCGGCCAAATGGACCAGGCAAACCAGCAGGATTCCTCAACATCCCCGGCAACCCGAGCCGCTGCATTTTCCGTGCATATCTTCACCGCGATGGGCGCGGGCATCGCCCTGATTGCGCTGCTTGAGGCGGTGCGCGAGCACTGGGTTGCGATGTTCGGGTGGCTCGGCGCCGCGCTGCTGATCGACGCGCTCGATGGCCCGATCGCGCGGCGGCTGGATGTCGCGCGGGTATTGCCGGACTGGTCAGGCGAAATGCTCGATCTCGTGGTCGATTTCGTGACCTACGTCTTCGTGCCGGCCTACGCGATCACTGCCAGCGGCCTGCTGCTGCCGCTGGCGGCGCCTCTGCTGGGCGTAGGCATTGTTGTCAGCGGCGCGCTTTATTTCGCCGATCGCCGGATGAAGACATCGGACAATCATTTTCGTGGATTTCCGGCGCTGTGGAATGGTGCGGCATTCTACCTGTTCCTGCTGCATTTGCCGCCGGCGGTTGCGAGCCTGGGGATTGCCATTCTGATTGCCCTGACATTTGTTCCTTTCCATGTCGTGCACCCGATACGCGTGGTCCGCCTGCGCGGGCTCACCCTGTCGTTGATNGGCCTCTGGATGGTGCTTGCAATCATTGCTCTCGCCAGTGACTTCGAGGTAAGCGGACCGGTGATCGCNGGNCTTTGTGCGATCGCAGCCTATATCGCGGGTAGCGATGCGACGATCCGGCTCGCAAGATCGTTCAAGGCATGATCGAATTGTGGACCAGCCCGGAAGCATGGGCAGCGCTATTGACTCTGACGGCGCTGGAAATCGTTCTCGGCATCGACAATGTTATCTTTCTGTCGGTGGTGGTATCGCGGATTCCACAGCCGCAGGCGAAGCGGGCCCGGCAGATCGGCCTGGCGCTGGCGCTGGTGTTCCGCATTGTGCTGCTCAGCCTGCTGGTATGGCTGATCGGCCTCACGCAAGTCGTCGTCACTGTGAACGGTATCGCGTTTTCCTGGCGCGACATCATCCTGATCGGCGGCGGGCTGTTTCTGATCGCAAAGGCGACCCACGAAATTCATACCGAAGTCGAAGCGCGCGACCCCGCGAGCGACGACGCGCCAGGGCCCCGCGCTTTTTTCTGGGTCATTATCCAGATCATCGTCATCGACATGGTGTTCTCGCTGGATTCCATTATCACCGCGATCGGCATGGCTCAGGACCTTCAAATCATGATCGCCGCGGTCGTCATCGCTTGCCTCATCATGTATATTTCATCCGGCCCGGTCGCGACATTCGTGGCGGAACATCCGACCACCAAGATGCTGGCGCTGGCGTTTCTGGTGCTGATCGGCGTCGCGCTGGTAGCGGACGGTTTCAAATTTCATATCCCGCGCGGCTACATCTACTTCGCCATCGCGTTTTCGGCGGCGGTCGAGCTTTTCAATGTTCTGGCCAAACGCAACCGCAAAAAGCCCGTCAATTAGGCGATCGGAAACGTTGCCGTCCTCGTCGAGTTGACAACGCGACCTCGATGGCTTTCGTTTGGATACAAGGGAATGCCACGAAAATGTTCAAGGAGGGCCCGAGATGACCAAGGCTGTGCGCGTGCACCAGGTAGGGGGCCCGGAAGCCCTGGTTTATGAGGCTGTCGAGGTGCCCGCGCCGGGGGCCGGCGAGGTTCGCATCCGCCAGCATGCCGTCGGCCTGAATTTCATCGACATTTATTACCGCACCGGCCTCTACAAGGCACCTGGGTTGCCGTTCATCGCCGGCAACGAGGCTGCCGGCGAGGTTCTGGCGGTCGGGCCCGGCGTGACCAATTTTCATCCCGGCGACCGGGTCGCCTATTATTTCAATCTCGGCGGCTATGCCAGCGAGCGCAACATTCCCTGGGAGAAATTGGTCAAGCTGCCCGACCATATCACCTACGAGCAGGGCGCGGTGCTGATGCTGAAGGGGCTGACGGTCTGGTACCTTCTTCACAAGACCTTCAAGGTCGAGCCGGGGCATCGGGTCCTGATCCATGCCGCGGCCGGCGGCATCGGGTTGCTCGCCTGCCAGTGGGCGAAGGCGCTTGGCGCGCACGTCATCGGCACCGTCGGCAGCAAGGCGAAGGCCGACCTCGCGCTCGCCAACGGCTGCGATCACGTCATCCTCTACAACGACGAGGATTTCGTGGCGCGCGTCAAGCAGATCAGCCGCGGCGAACTCTGCGATGTCGTATATGATGGCGTCGGCAAAACCACCTTTCCCGGCTCGCTGTCCTGTCTCAAGCCGCGCGGATTGTTCGTGAGTTTCGGTAACGCGTCGGGTCCGGTGCCGCCGTTCTCGATTGCCGAGCTGAACAATCACGGTTCGCTATTTGCGACGCGCCCGAAGCTCAATGACTATGTCGGCAAGCGTTCTGAACTGCTGGAAGGCGCCGACACCTTGTTCGCGGCCGTCATCAACGGGAAACTGCACGTGCCGATCAATCACGCCTACGCGCTGAAGGATGCGGCGAAGGCGCATACCGATCTTGAGGGGCGCGCGACGACAGGTGCCTCGATCTTGCGGCCGTAAGCTCTCAGAATCCGGCCACGCTGCCGTGCAGATCGTAGGCATCGGCGCGTTCGATCTTCGCCGTGACGATCTCGCCGATGCGCAGCGGACGACGGCTGGAGACATAGACCGCGCCATCGATCTGTGGCGCGTCGGCCTTCGAACGGCCCTTCGATACGGTAGGGCCGACCTCATCGATGATGATCTGCTGCCGCGTGCCTACTTTGCGTTTCAGCCGGCGCGCGGAAATCTTTTGCTGCCGCGCCATCAGCGCATTCCAGCGCTCCTGCTTGACGTCCTCAGGCACCGCATCGCCGAACGCATTCGACGGCGCCCCCGCGACCGGCTCATACTTGAAGCAGCCGACCCGATCGATCTCGGCCTGCTCGAGCCAGTCGAGCAGGTAGGCGAAATCGGAATCGGTCTCGCCGGGAAAGCCGACGATGAACGTCGAGCGCAGGGTCAAGTCGGGGCATTCCTCGCGCCATCGCTTGATTCGTCCCAACGTCTTGTCCTGCGCGGCCGGGCGTTTCATGGCCTTGAGGATCTCCGGGCTGGCGTGCTGAAAGGGAATATCGAGATAGGGCAGGATTTTGCCCTCCGTCATCAAACCGATGACGTCATCGACATGCGGGTAGGGGTAGACATATTGCAGCCGCACCCAGGCGCCGAATTCGCCGAGCTCTTGGGCGAGGTCGAAGAACTTCGCGCGGACCTCGCGATCTTTCCACGGGCTCGCAGCGTATTTCAGATCGACGCCATAGGCCGAAGTATCCTGCGAAATGACCAGTAATTCCCTGACGCCGGCGCTGACCAGCTTTTCCGCCTCACGCAACACATCGTTGGCGGGACGCGACACCAGGTCGCCGCGCAGCTTCGGGATGATACAGAAGCTGCAGCGGTTGTTGCAGCCTTCGGAAATCTTCAGATAGGCATAATGCCGCGGGGTCAGCTTGATGCCTTGCGGCGGCACCAGATCGAGGTGCGGATTGTGAACCGGCGGCAGCGCGCGATGCACTGCGTCGAGCACGCTTTCATATTGCTGCGGTCCCGTGATCGACAGCACGCCGGGATAGGCCGCCTCGATCTGCTCGGGTTCGGCCCCCATGCAGCCCGTCACAATCACCTTGCCATTCGCGGCCATCGCTTCGCCGATCGCACCGAGCGATTCCTGCTTGGCACTGTCGAGAAAGCCGCAGGTGTTGACGATGACGAGGTCGGCGCCATCGTGCTTGCGCGCCAGTTCATAGCCTTCCGCGCGCAGCCGTGTGATAATGCGCTCGGAATCCACCAGTGCCTTGGGGCATCCCAGCGAAACAAAGCTGACTTTGGGCGCGGCGGCCTGCTGCATGTTCGATCTGTCTCGTGTTCCGGCATTTGCATCCCATTGCGGCAGGCTCTTTGAGAATGTTAGAGCCGGGACACGACCAGTTGATCGGCAGGAGCTAATCCCAATTGCTCATAATTACAAGGCTTTGAGCNGGCTTGCAGCGTGCTATGGATGTTTGGCAGGAATCCGAGTGATCGATGGGCGCCGAGTCGTCTCCTAAAATCGTCATTGTCGACGAAAGCCCGATCCGTGCCGCGATCCTTGAGGAAGGATTGCGGGAAGCCGGTTTTACCGGTGTGGTCCGCATCAGCGAAATGCAGAGTTTGCTGGCGCGGATCTATGCGCTCGATCCCGACGTCATTCTGATCGATCTGGAGAACCCCAGCCGCGACATTCTGGAGCAGATGTTCCAGGTCAGCCGTGCGGTACGCCGGCCGATCGCGATGTTCGTCGATCAGAGCGATGCGGCCTCGATTCAGGCCTCGGTCGATGCCGGCGTCTCGGCCTATATCGTCGATGGATTGAAGAAGGAACGCATCAAGCCGATCCTCGACCTCTGCATCTCGCGGTTCAACGCGTTCTCCAAGCTTCAGGATGAACTCGATCGCGCCAAATCCGCGCTTGAAGACCGCAAGGTGATNGATCGCGCCAAGGGAATTCTCATGAAGCTGAAGGGCCTGACGGAAGAGGAGGCCTATGTCCTGCTGCGATCCACCGCGATGCGCGAGAAAAAGAAGATCGGCGAGATCGCACAGTCGATCCTGACCGCATCGGAGTTGCTGAAATGACCAGATCCCTTCACATCGGCTTCATCCCGCTGATCGATGCCGCGGTCCTGATCGTTGCGGTCGACAAGGGATTTGCCGCGGCCGAAGGGCTGGACGTCACGTTGGTGCGTGAAGTGTCGTGGTCGAATGTCCGCGACAAGCTCAATATCGGCCTGTTCGACGCCGCGCATCTGCTGGCGCCGGTCGCGATCGCCTCCAGCCTCGGGCTCGGGCATGTCAAGGTGCCGATCGTGGCGCCCTTCAATCTCGGCCTCAATGGCAACGCGATCACCGTCTCGCCGGCGCTGCATGCGGCGATCATGAGCGAAATCGACGGCGACCCGTTCGACCCGATGGCAACGGCTCTGGCGCTGTCGCGCGTCGTCGCCGCACGGCGCAAGAATGGCGCCGAGCCGCTGACCTTCGGAATGACATTTCCGTTTTCCACCCATAATTATCAGTTGCGCTTCTGGATGGCCGCCGCAGGGGTGGACCCCGACGAGGACGTTCGTCTGGTGGTGCTGCCGCCGCCATACATGGTGGATAGTCTGGCCAACGGCCAAGTCGATGCATTCTGCGTCGGCGCGCCCTGGAATTCGATCGCGGTCGATCGAGGCGTCGGGTTCATCCTGCATTTCGTCTCGGATATCCTGGTGCGCGCGGCCGAAAAGGTACTCGCGGTCAGGCAAAGCTGGTCGGAGAAGAATCCAGACGTACTTGCCGCGCTGATCCGCGCCGCCTTTCGCGCGACCGAATTCATCGAGCACAATCGCGCCGAGACGGCGCACATTCTGGCCCAGCCGGAGCGCGTCGGGGTCGATGCCGATATTATCCTGCGAACCCTCGAGGGCCGCCTCAAGATCGCTCCTGACGGCACCATGCGCGAAAGCAGCCGGTATCTGCTGGTGGGCCGGGAAGGTGCCGCGCGTCCGGATCCGGTGCAGGCGGCATGGCTCTACGCGCAAATGGTTCGCTGGGGACAGGCCTCGATCAGCCCCGAGGCCCTGAAGACCGCCAAGGCGGTGTTCCGACCGGACCTCTACGATGCCGTTCTGGGTCTTCAGCAAAATGCCGGCAACGGCGGGCCTGACGTCGTGGGAGCGTTCGCCGGACCCGCCTTCGATGCGGCGGATGTCGCCGGGTATCTGGCCTCTTTGCGGATCGCTCGTCGACGTTCGTGAACGGGCTGTCTAAATATTAGGCAGCATCTCGAAGATGTACATATTTTAGGCTGATGCAGCCTTATGTAGCAATGTTTCCCCAGATTTACGCGATCGTTCGGCTGCCAAACCTTTGAATAAAAACAGAATTTTGAAAATTGCTGCACTGGCACACAAATTGAATGGATGAATCCAGCCAGCAGCCGCTCAAAGCGGGCTGGCGTCGTTCAAGACGAACGTCCGAGCCGCAATGAAGCTGGCCGGAGGCTCTGAAAATTCCGATACGGCGTTGCCTTTCGAATCGAATTTCCGAGCGATCACACATCCATTTTTTTTCTCGTGATAGCCATGCCGCGCGTGGCGACCGGAGCTTTGTTATGGATTACGCAAAACCAGCCGACGTTGTCACTTCGATGATCGATGCCAGTGTGAAAAAGCTGGCACTGGCTCCACGAGACCTCCTCATTCGCGGCGCGCTATCCGGTGCACTGCTCGGGGCCGCCACCGCCCTGGCATTTACGGGCGCCCTGACCACGGGTCAGCCGCTGGTTGGCGCACTGATCTTTCCCGTCAGTCTGGTCATGATCGTGCTGCTCGGCCTCGAGCTCGTAACGGGAAGTTTTGCGCTGTTGCCGCTCGCGCGTCTCGAGGGCAGGGCGACCTGGAACGCCATCATTGCCAATTGGTCGTGGGTGTTTTTGGCCAATCTGCTCGGCAGCATTGCGTTTGGAATTCTGATCGCGATCTCGCTGACCAATATGGGGAAGGTTGAACCGACGGGTGTCGCTGCGCGCATCATCGCGGTTGCCGAAGCGAAAACCGTCGCCAACGAGGCTCTCGGTGTCGCCGGCATGGTCAGCGT
>JGI24140J50213_10000829_pt1 | contig 14166 bp, 7 predicted proteins | sample BarGraIncu00222A_FD_50213 | JGI IMG/M metagenome (IMG submission 50213)
AATTTTAATTGTTGCATACAGATATATTTAGTTAAAAACAAAAATCTGGCTTAAAAGTACTTTTATCGCAAACCCATTTTTAAAAATAACCGATGAACGTACTTTAAAAATCGTTAGAAGTTCTAATGGATAAATTTTTAAATCAACATAGATAGAAAAGGGAGTGCTAGCCTTTTGTTGTATTAATCGAAAATCAACTTTTGATAATATGCTTGCGTTTTATTCCCTCATACAATTTTAAAGAATATGAAAATGAACGGATGCATTTGTGGTTTTACCACCCACATTCACTTCCAGGTAAAATGGCTGAGCGCCTGTGCCAATAGGATAACTACCATAATCCGGCATATTGATCTTTATAGTATTTGTATTCCACGAAACTACGGTTGGGTCAGGTGACATATAAATTTTGTTTTGCCCCTGGTCATAATAAAAAGCTTTTACACTACTGGCTACCGACCTGTTACCGAAAAGGATTCCGGTAAGGCTTATGATATTCCGGTAGGAAACCGTATCGGGTGTTACAGAATTGATTTGAGGAGAAAACAAAAAAGAATATGAATTGCTTACAACATTATTTACAGTGACTGTAACAGGTGCCGGGTTGTTTGTAGTAGCGGGTGGAGTGTAATTTTGTTTGCTCAAAACTGATTGGCCATTGCCATAATCAGCATAAGTAAATCCACTCGCAATGTGGCCATCAATAGACACCACGGATGCAGTGGGATCAAAGTGTTGACCATAAATTATGAACAGGTTGTTATAGGCTATGTTTGTAATTACAGGAGCATGAGCTACGTAAGTAAATACTGGTCCGGTTCCGGTTAAGCCGTTTGCAGTTACACTTACTTTACCAGTTGTACTTATAGGAGCAAGAACAACGATTTGCGAAGTAGTTGCTGTGATTACCGCTGCTTTTACACCATTGAAATAGACAATGTTTTTAGAAGTGTCGGCTACAAAATTGCTTCCGGTAATTGTGACTGTTGCGCCTGCCTGCCCGGAAGTTGGACTAATGCTGTTTATAATCGGAGGAAGCAGATAGGTAAATACAGGTCCTGTTGCAGCAACATTATAGGGGATTATTGTTACACTAATTTTACCGGTAGTACTATTAGGTGCTTTCACAACTAATTTGGTCGCAGTTGCTGACACAAATACCGCTTTTACTCCATTAAATGATACCGTCATTTTTGAAGTATCAGAAAGAAAATTACTTCCGTTAATGGTTACCTGTGTACCTGCGATACCACTTGTAGGATTGATGCTGGAAATAACCGGGGCATAATTTAAATATTGAAACCGGACACCGTTAGAAGTTAATCCGTTAAAAGTTATTGTAACAGGAATACTTGCTGGTGGAAAAGCTGGTGGCAAAGGTACCTGTACTTGCAAACGATTGGTATCTGCGGTTAATACAACGGCTTTTATATTATTAAACAACACATTATTATTTGTGGCAGTTGCAGAAAAATTATTACCGGTTATCGTTACGGTTATGAATGGAAAGCCGGTTGCGGGAGAAATAGATTGTATATGTGGCGCAAGAATGTTGTAGGTAAAAACAGGCCCCGTCGCAGAGTCTGTTCCTTTTATGATGGCTACATTCCCTGTCTTGCCATTTGCCGGCGCATAGACGAGTAATACCCCAATAGTATTTGTATTCGTTTTATCTATACTTGCCGGTGTACCATTAAAATTTATTTTATTATCAGTTGTATTTAGCGCAAAGCCGGTTCCATAAATACGAACGGGTGTTCCTGCGGAACCATTTGCCGGAACAATGCTATCTATCTTTAGGGCTACATTATTATATGTTGTGTCAAATGTTTTGGCGCAGCTATTAAATAGAAGCAAAATAATAGCCATTATTACCAACCTGCTTATTATCATTAATTTTTTGTGCATACAAAACATTTTATTTTCAATTAAATTCCATTATTATTTTCGAATAGATTTTTCAATGCTAACCTCACTTTCGCCTGCCGATGTTATGGCCGCAACGGAATAGACATATAATTTACCCGGTACTGCTTTTTTATCAATGTATTGATTGCCGGGGCCTTTTACAATGGCAATTTTTGTTGGTGATTTTTCGTTTATGCTTCTACGGTAGATAACAAATGATTGTACATTGATTACATCCGCTTGTTCCCATTCTATAGCCACTCCCTCTTTTACAGAGCGAACATAAATCTGTGCAGGGCCTGCGATCAAAGGTTTTGGCAAGTTGGCAGCCGATGCGCTTGCTGATAATCCACTTTCCGCGCCAAATTGATCTATTGCCGAAACCAGATATTCATATTTGTCTCCATTCGAAGAAATGGTGTCATCATAATAAGGAACAGTAATTACTCCCTGTACAACCGGCTCCAGTTGCAATCTTGTTGCTTCGACTGATGCAGGCTTGTCCACTGAATATCGCAAAGGGGTATTCCCGATTTTATGTTTATATAATATGTATCCAAATATTGCCGGGTCATTTTTTTTCACATCTTCCCATTGTATGTAAAAGCGGTTACTCCTTACTGTTACCCTTATGCCGCCAGGCGTTAATGGTTTTTCTTTTCCGAAGGGAAGATGTGCAGAAATCTTTTCTGAAAACGGGCTTTCTTTAGCGGCATTGCTTACTGCTTTTACAGCATATACATAATCTGTTTGCCTGCTCAGGTTGGAAGTAGTATCAGTAAACACTGTATCGGTAAGTGATGGAGAGATGACTTCCATTTTTGATTGTAAGGAAGTACCCCGATATACATAATAAGCATAGATATCGAGATCGTTAACCGGTTGCCACGCAATGCGTACGCCCTTTTCAGTTGTCTTCACTGAAACGCCGTACGGTGCATCGGGTAAATGATTTACCCTTTGCATTGCTGCACTTACTTTAGTATAAAATTTGTTTCTTTCCTGCGGGCCCGCATGAAGAACAGATAAACGATAATAATAAGCTACATGAGGTAATAACCTTGTATCGCGATAGGTATTGCTTAATGCATTGATGGTATCAATGATTACATAGTCGCCTCTAGAATCACGTGAACGCTGTATTTCAATACCTGTCAATAATGAATTGGCAGGTAGTGGTTTCCACGATAATAAGATACTGTTTAAAGTATCTACTGCTTTAAGGCTCGTAATTGAAGGCAGCTTATTAAAATTTTCCGCCACCAAACTCACCGTATCAGAATTGAATTCTCCTTCATTATCTAATAAATCAGCAGGCCGGATAAAATATTTATAAGCGCTGTGAGCATTTACCTTTTCATTGAACAAAAAATAAGCATTGTCATTTTTATTACTAACGAGGATACGTGCGGCTAATTTTTGATAATTGCCCCTGCCGCCTGTTTGTTTATAAACAGATGCGAAAAACGGAAAATCATTATTCACTTTTGCTTTCCAGCGAATTGAAACCAATGAATCTGTAGATTTTGATACTGTGAGTTTTGGTGCATTAAAATCAGGGGCTTTTCCTATGGTAATTGTTGACATGTAATTATTATTAACACTTCCTGAAACCTGTAAGCTATATATAAACGTTTCACCATTTTTATTTTTTACCTCCTCATCAATATACGCTGTACCCATTGCAGCTCTGAAAGGGACACTAAAGGCAAACAGGCCATAGGCAGTTAAATCAGGATGACTTTGGATGTATTGCCAGAGTTCATTATCAGAATTCAATTTTAATTGATGTTGTAGTTGGTTACTAAGTGTTTCGCCAATTATTTTTTTAAAAGATGAAAAATCTTTTGCCATTCCCTTTAATACAAGTTGCTTAACTTCTCCTGTTCCTTGCTGTGTCCGGCTGAGAGTATATTGGGCTCCTTTACTATCTTTTGAATTGCTGTTGATACTATTGTTGCCGAATAAAAGCACAGGGCCTTTCGCAGAATTAAATAATTGCATTCCCGGGTGCGCNTTTTTATTTTGCGCATATAGATTTCCGTTATGTCCTGCAAAAACCACACATATTATTAAGAAAATATTTTTATACATCGTATATCATATTTTGATTTTTAAAAACTAATGCCAAAATTGAACCCTTTATCACAATCATATCCAATATTCAGGTTGGGATTCGCACATAATTTGGCCCCGGATGGAANATAANNTTCAGTACAAACCCCGGTGTAACATCCATCATCGCAACCTATACCGGCAGTAACCGAAAGAGTTGCGGCCAAATTTGCATCAGCGTTGAAACATCCAGCTGAATACTGCACATGAATAGATCCCGTAGCGCCAATTTCTACTCCGCCAACAGTACCGACAACCGGCAACGATAAAGATGCTCCACAATCCCAACCTGAAGCAATATCGAAACCATAATTGTCTGATCCAATTCCCGCATTTATTTTTATTAGCGCATTATTTTTATACCACACAGAACCACTTGCAATTAAAATATCACCATTGGCTTCAAAATCAATATTAGATGTTGCCTGCATACTGATTCCTTTTAATACTCCATTGTCTAAAAAATCATTGTCTATAAAACNCGTGTACTCTGCATATTCAGGATGCCTGTTCACATCCAATCCCCAGCCCGCGGCAATATTGGCTCTTTCGTTAAATATGCCCAATAAGGAAGACTGGTACTGCGCTGCTATCATAAAATAAGAATCATTCTTTGCAGCACTTAGTGTGAACACCGCTGAACCCTGGGCTGTAACTATTTTTGGGATAAGGCTTACATCTGAATTGATATTGATGGTAAATAAAGATTTAGGCACATCTAATACCACTGCAGCATTCGCTATATTAAGGGTAAGTACATTGAGCCCGGCAGTTCCCGTTATCACCGGACCGCTGGTAACGGTTACGCTTACACTAATTGTTACTGTGGGTCCTAAACCAGTTACCGCCAAATCACCATTGATATTACCCAGCCAGCTATGGTCCGCAGTATTTAGACTAAACCCACCACCAGGGTTATTGATAGAAACGATCGCACCAATCGGTATAGAAATATTTGCTTTAAAATTGGCTGATACAGAAATGCCATTGGGAAGCTTATAATAACTGAAACCCATATTGGCACCAGGTAAACCTGCGATAGTAATGCTTCCGTCTCCGGCAAAACCTTTTTTGTCNGGCTGATTTACAAATGTAATATGCGCCGATACACTGGCAATGCCTGCCATATCAAAGCTCAGCCCGATATCATCCACACTTACNGATCCGCCCGTGCCAAAATGTACACCCCCCGCAGAAGCTTTTAAAAATGGAATTGCAGTGAGCGCAAAGTTTCCATTTACATCTACACCTATGCCATTTGTCGTGTGGAAGCCTACATCTGTTATTTGCACTTTTGCAAGTCCAAAGAAATCTTCATTAAGATTTGTTTGAACAGTAGCGGCAAATTTTCCATCGGTTTGTACCTGGAAAAACTGGAGCGACATACTACCAAATAAAGAAGGGAATTGCACAGTGCCTGAACCACCTATATAATACACATTGGTAGAACCTATTTTACCAAAACTCAATGGTGTGCTACCTCCCAGGAATTTCACAATACCAAACACATCTATGCCTTCACTGGGAATCGTAAATGAACCGCCATATAGTTGGTCAGTGGAAATGTTGAGATTAGCGAAATCAATTTCAGAAGTTTTCGAACCGGGTATTTGCACCTGAACATTGCCACTAATGCTGAAACCATTATCATTAAAAGACAATCCGGTTAATGAGGCACTCCAGCTTGCAATCTGAAATTTTGGTGCAGGATTCATGTTGACGGAAACATTACTTACATAACCATCGGTTCCAATTGACAGATCCTGTATTTGAATCGTTGTATTACTAATGAGCGGAATATTATTAAAGTTGATGCTGCCTTTCAAATGCAAACCATCTGATTTGACAGAGCTGTTGGCAAGGTCAAGCGTTACATTAAAACCATATAAATTAAAACTTTGACTACCGCTGCCACTTATTGATAAACTTGACGTAGAAAGCTGGCCGCCGCTATTGATAACAGGTATGCTTACCGGCGAAGAAGTTGATTGATTTTGTACATATTGTTTTAATGATGCATCTACATAAGGTGCAATACCCGATGGTACAAAGCTCGCATAATCAATAGCAGGCAAACCTTCAATCTGTCCTGCATCACCTGCAGTGCTTGTTGAGCGCACAACAATTGCGCTGCTGTTATTCGTTAGTTTTAAAGGAAGAAAATTAAATGCTTTCAAGGAAAGTTCCGGAACATCTGTATTTATGACACCATTTGCAGGAACAGGAATATTATTCTGGATCACGACTTCCACATTTGAAAACGAAATACTTGTACCGCTCTTTAATGCAAACACGGAATTATTGGGCAGGGTTACAAATGAACCACTTAATTTTTTATGAGTGGCATCTACTTCTGTGATATTATCTATCTGCACATTGAACCCAACCAACTTACTGATGTTGAAAGACGCAGTTGTTAGATTAAAGTCTACGGTTGCTCCTGGTGGTGCAAATATCTGGTCTTTGCCTTTATCAGAAACGAAACCGGATTTAGCCGCTTTTAAAGTATATTCTCCCTGTGGTAAAATGATGGAATAAGAGCCATCACTTGCCGAAGTGGCACGTAAATAATCAACGCGATCCACCATAATATCTGCACCGGCGATGGCAGTACCATTCGCTTTCACTGTGCCGGTTACTTTTACTCCTAAATTTAACTGAATGTTTATTTTAGTAGTATCAGTAACACTAACGGTAACAGGTACCTGCTGTGGCGCTAATGCAGAACCAGGATTGGATACATTTAGCAACAAACTGCCTGCTGGTCCTTCAATAAAACGTTTGCCATTTATATCAGTACGCTCAGTAGAATCAGTGCCATCAATTTGTATGGCTGCATTATTAACAGGAATATTATTATTGTCTGTAACGGTGATCAACATACGCCCGGTTTGTTTGGTCAAAATAATGGTATTCAAATCCAATGCTCCNGAAGGGTTGTCATTTTTATTTAATATTGACTTTGCGAAGGCTGCTGTAGCCATTTTGGGATTTGACATAAACCCAAAACCTGCGGGTGACATGGGTTTACCTTCAGTAACAGATAGCTTATAAGTAGCTGTGGAGCGGAGCGCTGCCATATAATTGTCCGTTGGGTTTTCGTTTTGCTTGCCTTTACCTTGTAATGGTATTATTTTCATTACCACTTTTGTATCGCCGGAAGATGTTGCCTGTGGGGTGGGTTCTAATAATTGCTGGTCAATAAAAATAGGNNGACGAACTGTATCATATCCCAATCTNTANACGAGCAAAGTGTCTCTGCCGGCTTCATGAAAAGTGGCAATATATCCGTTAGGATCTGTCTTTCCTTCGGTGCCGCCGGATGTCCATTTATACCCTGCCTGAATTGAATTGTTTTTATCATCCACTACTTTTCCTGTTACTGCATACGATTTGAATTTAAATATTTCGTTTGCATTATTTTGTTGGGTTCCCTCTTCAAAAAAACATGCATGAATGCTATCAGTCAGGGTTGCATCATATCCGGGAATTTTCACAACAATCTTCATGCATTTTGGGTTCACAGGTATATTCGATATGGAAAAATTCCCTGATGAATCTGTGGTTGTTGTCATCTGCCCGTTAATAAGGCTATAGTTTACCTCATTCAAAAGCAATGAAGGAGTCAGAATTTGCATTGGGTTTTTACTGTTGCCGGCGGTAGAAGGAGGATTTGTTTTTATTGTTGGGATGGAATAATTTTTAATTACAGGTGCGGTTTTCTTATTCTGATTATTATTGTTGGATGAACCGGTTGGTTGTGAAACCGGATTTGATAATTTAACATTTACATGTGCTTTTATATCTGGCGCAGCTAATATTAAATGATTAGAAACCTGCGTGGCTTTTTTATAAGCAGCATCAGTTAAATAAAGTGTAACAATAGCGCCTGGTATGAATTGTTTCGGTCCGCTTTGCTCAGCCTCTTTCGATACACTTCCGCTTAGTGTGTTAGGCAAGATACTTAAACGGTAAGCCTTTTGTANGGATTGCGGCGTGGTTAGATTTGTANTATTTGTAGTAGTAACAAGGCTGGTATTGAAGGTGGAATAATGTGCTACATTCACTATAATTTTATATTCATCATCGCTGCCACTGCTATAAAATAAACGTGAAGCTGTATAACCCTCTCTCAAAGTATCTATCGGTATGTAGAGATGGCCGTCAATCGTTTCGGGAGCTCGATTATTCACATCCAAATTGCCTTCTGTTTTTAATGCAGGGTTGGTATTATAAAAATCGGCACGGCGATAAACTTTTATAGATGTGTTTACCAGTTCAATATCGTTTCCATTTATTGCAAAAGGAATATACCGGTAGGTATTAGCCAATGCTTTTAATTCACCTAAATCATAGTTAGTGGTATTAGCCGGAATAGAAAATGAATACCCGGGCATGGAGAAATTATTATTTTGTACACTAACTGAATATTTATATCCTTTGTTATTGTCGAATGTTGATGGAGGAACAATTGCAAGTTGAAAATTTCCTTCAGCATCCGTTACCGCTGTGCCCACTAAGACAGGCTGTGAAGATGATGAAGGGCTTGTCGTATCTGTAGCCATTACTTTAATAATGGTGTTTGATAAAGGATGCGATTGAGAACCGTAATCATTAAAAAAGGCAGGGTTGCTTGTATTGTTTGGGAGGTTGAATCCACCGCCAATTATACTTACCAAATAAGGTGAAAATTTATAAAGCTGGCTTGATGTGGAAGGCACAACCGGTGCTGTTGGCTTAACCGATTTCAAAGTATTCATTTTAAATGAGGCGTATGTCCCATTATTATTATTATTATTATTATTATTTTGATTGGAAAGTACTGTAGATGCAGATTTTACGGCGGCAACAAAAGTCGGGTCGCTCAATGCCGCACCTATTATTAAATTGGAGTTTACATAATTTGCCTGTTCATAAAACCTGCCGTTTCTAGGTGGCGTGTAGGCAGTTCTTGTGGAAGGAGCAACCTCTTCTGATTTTCTGTAAAACCAGTTTATATTTCCTTTAATAGTTACTGAAGGAATGTTTGTGTTATTATTGTTAGTCGCTGTTGTTGAATTTGTACCGGTTGCATCTGCCGGTTGCCCGTAAATAAAACTTGTTACTTCACTTCTTCCTCCATTGCGGAAAGTAACTGAGTTGAATGGATCTTTAGCAGTAACCATCAATGCATATTTTCTGCCGGGAGTAAGTGATGGCAAAGACGGACCATATAGTAATAAGTTACTTCCATTAACCGTTTGCTGAAAAAAAGGCGGTGTAGTTGCGGTATTGATTGCATTATTCGGATTTCGGTTGTCCAATATTTCCACCATCTCCACACTATATTGCGTAGATGGCGGAGCACCGGCGGGTGTTGACCAGGTGATTATAAAATTCTGAGTTGTCTGTGCAGAGATTGCCTGGTCATTAAATGGAGTAATAATGTATGGAGGTTCTACGCTGGTAATTGGAAATACATTGCTGCAGCCCATAGGCTCTGTTTCTGATAATGGTTGATTGGTATTATAATTGAACGCTTGCACACAAATCTGGTAATTGCCTTCCGGTAAACCGTTTCCCCTTATTACCTGGTCTCTTGTAATACCACTAAATACAAGTTGGTTATAATCAAACAACTGGCTTATGTCACTACCATTAAGGTTTAGCGTTTGACCTGCACCAAGATGGATCGGTGATGGACTTTTATATTGAGGGCTTACTCGAAGCACAATTCCATTATCCCCGGTAATGTTTCCCCTTAACTGGATATCCTTCGGAAGATTGCTTACATTATGAATCAATATTAAAACTTGTTGCGGATGAGATGCGTAATCTGTAACCTTACTTGGGTAAGGGGGAAGGATACTTATCTTGATATCCACCTGCGCTGAAATATTGGTAACGCATAATATTATTAATAAAATGGTTAGTAAAAATATTTTCCGGTATAAGAAATTGCCTTTCATAGTAAAAAAATTAAAAACTATAAGTATAAGCAAGTTCCCCACGCAGTTCTCTGAAAGCGGGGATTGAAACTGCATTCTTGGGTTTATTGGATGTATAAAAAATCGAGGCTGTAAAACTTTGCCTTTTCAAAAATTTATATTGCAGGTTGGCTGATGCGTTAATAGTATTATCCGGGTCACCATTTTGTGTTCCAAAAAAATAACCTCCGCTTGCAGAAAATAAAAAAGCAGATTTTAAAAATGATTTATTAAAGCCAAGAGTAGCGCCTTTGTTTTTGTCCGAAGTGCCGGGAGCTTCTGCATCCGTATAACTTAGGTTTGTATATACAGAATATTTTCCGGGGATATTTCCGTAGGTATAATTGAAATAAAATTGTTTATAATTTACATTGCGGCTAATGGCATTTTGTGAAAAATAATTATTGAAATCATTCATCATCATCAGGTTGGCAGATAACACTATTGTATGTGAAGCCTTAGTGCCCAGAATAGTGTAGCGTGGACTCACAGAAAAGTTCTGAGTTGTTTGTACAATTTTAAGCGAGTCGGCNAAGCGAATAGTTTGCGGTTGCTGGTTATTGGAGAAATTAGTATAGTTAATATCTAAGCCGAGATGAGAAGTTATATCTGTGCTTAGAATTGCAGTACCAATAATTTTTTTTGAAGTAGCTTCTTTCTGGTGCTGCAAATTGTCGTGCTGAAATCCAATACTTCCATTAAATCTTAATTTATTTTTGAACAAATGAAAGCCGGGTGTCAGCAAATAACTTTCCAGGTCGCTGTTGAAAAAATAGGCGCCCATGGATTGAAAGCCCGGATCAATGCGTCTGTATTGTATCTTAACCGAATAGGATTTAGCCTTGTAGCCAATAGAACCCGTGATGGCGGTGTTCAATTCGCTGGTACCATTTACGATTGCAAATGGTTTAATTTTTATAATTAAAGGATCATTTACAGAGTTCAGGCTAATCGGGGAATTGACGTCGCGGGTGTATAAGCTGGTACCCACATCACCTTCAATAAAGAAATTTTTAAAGAGTGTTAGCCTTCCGCTAATGGCCACTACTGTATTAGCCGCTGGCAACACATTTAGAGAATCTAAAATATTTTTCCCAACTTTTATACTGGTCATATCATCTTTCCCTTTCAGAAAGCTGATATCAATAAAATTATTCTGTGTACCGTATCCTATTTTAGCAGCAATTGCTTTTCGTGTAAAAGAAACCGGTACCAGGCTTAATGAAGTGGTGTCTAAAGTGGTGGCGCGGTTCAATCTTCCATACATAAAACCAAGCCGCAATTTACCAGGTGTCAATTCCACTCCTGCGCCATACATAGTATATCCTGCAAGTGTATAGGGAGAAAAATCAATGTTCCTGTATCCTAAATGAACAGTTACCCATTTATAATGAGGACTAATGCCAAACTGGTTAAAAGGCTGCCGGAAGGAGCGGTCCCTTTCACTGATACTGAAGCTGGCTGGCATGGAAATTCCATATATATTNAAATTAAGATTGCCGGAAAAAATATANGAGAAGGGAACTCTGTCAGCAGTAGTGCCGGAAGTATGATCATAAATACCGCGTAACTGCGCTGAGCCATTTGCGACGAAAGGTTTAAGAGCATGTAAGTTGTCAAGATCCTGAGCACTTGCAACTGATGCTATCAAAAAACATGCGATGATAAACGAGATATGAATTTTGGTTTGCATACACTCNTTATTTCATTTTGTTAAAGCAGATTATCACCCGCAGTCATGAAAGTTTTATTGAGTTCATACATATGATAACAATAAAATAAGCACAGCCAGAAAACACAATATTGTGATCAATAGGAACAGCATCTTTATAATTTTTGTGCTTCTCATCATCAGATGTATGTTTTTCTTTACCATGAATTAGTGTAACCGAGTTTCCCAGGTTTTCGAAAATGAAGGAATGTTATAGTCAATCATTTTCTGTAACGTTAACACCAGATATTCAAAACCCATATATGTTACATACAAAAAAAGAAAAGCAGATACTGCCATCCGATGCATTTATATTCTTCCATTTCATTTACATTCCTTTTTTATCTTCCGTATATCCGGCAGGTACCTGAAACATGCTGGATGGAAGATCTCTATGCTCCGCTTTAGTAAGCTGAAAAATCGTTGAAACATCTTTACTTCCCATTTTCATCTTAACCATAAAACCCTCGCACCCCATTTGTTTTAACTGATCTGTTACTTCTTTTGAATACATAAAATTTCCTGTTCTTGATTCGAATCGGCTCATTAAATCTNTAACAGAAGCCTGCATAGGAACATCATTGCTTCTCCATATATCAATGGTATCTACTGAATTATAAAAACNTCCCATGCTTTTATTGGAAATAATCCTGACATGCACACTATTAAAACCTAAAATTTTCTCTTCACCGATTTTAGTGACAGTAGATGTAATCTTTTCCCCGGTATTGAAANCTTCCGGTTTAAAATGATTTATAGAGTANGTCTTTGTTGAACCATCAATTGAAATGCTTTCATCAGGCTTATCGGAATGACCAATAATTACTATCGGCNCAGTACTTTTATNTNCCTTCAAAGAACTTACAGTGCTCATTTCTAAGCGCATATCACCTCTGGAAGAAACAAACATCCTGGTAACTACATTTATACTCATATTTTTTCCGGCTGATGTTGTTGTTAATTCATAATACATGTCATTGCCGGAACCAGAAGCTGCAGGTGCAGTTCCATTCGCAGAAGTAGTTGAAGTACTGTCTTTGCTTGAGTTTGCTGGCATATTTCCCGAACACGCAAACAAAAAAACTGTTGACAGAATAAAGAGTGATAATAATTTTAAATCTTTCATAATTTTTAATTTTTAATTGTTTATTGAATATTGCAGATTAGTTTCAGGACCCATATAGAAAACAAGTATTCATTATTTTAAAATTTTGTTGAAATGAATTTAGTTCCTGAATTGCCATGCACTACGATTTTTTATTACTCTTGACATCGTATTTGCCAATTGGGTCTTGAGTTGCCTCATTAAAAAAAAGATCTACTTCTTTTTTGCCACTTGACAGATCAATTTCCTTCCAACTGAGATTTTGAGTCAATCCTGGATTAAGAAATTCAAGCGTAAGTTTTAAAACACTAATTTTCCAGCTCTCATTTCCTTTTGACTCAATAGTAATGTGAAGTCGTCCGCCTTTGGAAAAATCGCCGAATGTTGCTGCATTGCCGTTTTGCATTTTGAGGGCGGCTATTTCAGATCCGGCGGAATATTCATGCTGGTTGCTGTTATCCTTAAAGCTTGCTATCTGCCTGTTATCTTTGTCAAACAAGATGCATGAATAATGCATGTTTGCAGCTTTGCCTGTTTCATTGTTGAGCGAAAAATATTCGTCTGAAAGAGTAGCGCTGGCATTATCAGGGTTAACTTTGTTAGAACTACCCGAACCGTTTTTGATTGCCGACTCCTTTGTTGAAATATTTTTTTGTATGACAGGGCTTGCTTTTTTTTGCATTACGCCTTGCGAAAAGCAATTCATTGTTACAAGGAACATTGCGATAATTATCAAAAATATATATTTCATATTTTTCAGTTTTTGTGAAGTGATTAATTGTGTAGTCTATCTTTACTCCGGCCTGATGTTACCGGTTGAAAAAGGAATATTAAATTTTCCATCAGTAATCATCACGTCATTCTTGTATGGCTTCGGTCGTGTATTGTCACTTAACCTGAGCCTGCCGGATAATGTTCCCGTTGCAGGCGAATTATCCGGCAAAGTATTCTTTACCGAAGAACCTGGATTATTATTCGAGAATGCTATCAATGAACAAGAAAATAAGATGATAACAAAAAATAGTTTTAAGTAAGTTAGAAGACATTTCATAATATCTTTTTTGAAAGGTTAAACCTGTCTTCATCTCTCAGTTATGTTTTTATTGAATAGGGTTAAAATTTTTATCAAATTGTAATCTCTTAAATTCGACGTCTTGCGAGAGCTGAATGTTTGTCCAGGTAATTTTATGTGGCGTACCGGAATCATTAAAATACAGGGCAGGAGTAAGGCTTTTTATTTCCCATATATCATGAGTAGTTACAAATACTAACTGTATATCGCCACCATTACTAAAATCACTAAAGACAGCTTCTCTATCACCTGCTTCACGTGGTAGTCCGAACTCGCTTATTACATACGG
>JGI24140J50213_10000831_pt1 | contig 14158 bp, 16 predicted proteins | sample BarGraIncu00222A_FD_50213 | JGI IMG/M metagenome (IMG submission 50213)
ACGCACGGCCGCTCGCGCCGACGCGAACCATGGCTGCCACGACCTGGTTCCTCTCGACGAGCATTGGAACTAGGGGCGCCTGGTCGGAGAAGGTCAATCCGCTCCCGACCGGAACCGATCTGACCCGATCGGTGCTGTCAAACGGCTGNGCGACGACGGCGACGCCGCCTCCCACCGACGCGGAAGGATTCACATCGAGCTTGCTGAGCAGCGGTGCCGCGGCGGCCAGGCTGGCGGGCGTGACCACGAGCACCAGGTCGCCCCCGGACTGCAGAAACGTCATCACCGCGCTGACATCGGTAGCGGTGAGCGCGACCGTCGGGTCATAACAGAATACGAGGTCGCTCCCGCTGAGGTCGAAGGTGCCGGTGATCCGGTTCACGTCGAGACCCAGGTTCGAGAACCACGTGTAGAGCGCCAGCGTGCCCGTGGTGCCGGCCGATCGCGATGACGGGTTGAGCTGGTCGTTCGGCGGGATCGCGGTGGTGATCGCGATGGCGGCGAGGATGGCGAGCGCGGCCATCAACGTGAGCATCGCCGACAGCGGCGGCCGGCTCACTGCCGCACGGCCCCGGCGGCGCGGCGCGCAACCCGGCGCACCGCGTCGCACCTCGCACGCGCGACCTCCCAGTCATCCGCGCCGACCGGTCCTCTGCCGTACCAGGCGCTGTCGAATGCGGTGGCGGCGGGAGCCACCACCGCCAGCAGCTCAGCGTCCGCCGACAGGGTGGCGAGCATCTCGCGGGTCGTCCAGGCTCGATCGAGGTGGGCCCGGCGATCGGCGACGTCGAGCAGCGCGGACCGGAACGCTCGTCGAATCGCCTCGCGATAGTCCCCGCGCTTCACGGCCGCGAGCGCGAGCTGCCACTCGCGCTCCGGGTCGTCCCCGGCCGTTGCCGGTTCGTCCGGTCCGAGCGCGCGCCGGCCTCCGGCGACACCGCGTAGCCGGTAGATCGCGAACGCCACGATCGCGCCCAGTATCAGGAGTCCGAGCAGGATCGAACCGCCCCTCCCGAGCAAGCCGAACAGATGCGAGAGGATCCAGTTGACAACGGCGCCGATACGCTCGAGGAGTGACGGCGACTGGTTCTGGTCGAGGTCGGCAAAAACGGACGACGAGTACACCTGGCGAAGCGCGCTTTCCGCGGCCTGGGAGTCGACGTTGCACGCCGACCCGGCGGGCAACGCGAGCGTCGTCACGTTGAGGTTGATCCGCTGCCTGACGCCGGTCACGTCGGGCGGCGAGGCGGTGAGACCGGCAATGATCGGGGCGAGCTCAGCGGCGGCGGACGGTGCGAGATCCTCGGCCTGGGTGACGGCCACGAGCGCGGCAATTGGCTGCGGCGGAATGGCGGCGAGCGCGCCGTCCGCGCGCCCGAGCAGCGCGATGTACGCCAGCGTCACGCACGGGCCTGCCGCCTNCGCGGGCGCCGTCGCCGGANCGCCGGCGGTCAGCAGCGCGAGGGAGATGACGACCGCGACGAGCAGGCGCCTCACAGCGACCGTGCGAGCATCTCGATGTCGAAGCCTTCTTTGCGGATGCGGATGTCGTAGTAGAGCAGGGTCACGCCGATATACGTGACCGGGCCGACGAAGACCGCCGCAATCGCGCTTGCCACCTGATCGAAGACGAAGGTGTTACCGGGAAAGAGTGCTGCGCCGGGCAGCTCGAACACGGCCGCGATCACCGACGAGATGATCGAGGTGATCAGCGCGAGGAGCAGCATCCGCCCCGCCGTCGGCCAGAACCGGCCCCTGATCAATCCCCAGCTTCGCTGCAGCCCGTGCCACCCGGAGACGCGTTCCAGCACGATCGCCGGCACCGCGACAACCGTGCGTACGTAGACGGTGAACAACACAGGCACCAGCGCGATGATCGCCAGCACCGCGAGCAGAGCGCCGAGGCCGCCCGCGCCTGCGGCGCCCAGCAACAGGGCAAAGAGGATGATCGCGGCNATCGAACCGAGATACGCCCCGATGAGGATGCAGATCATGCTGACCAGCGCCCCGAGGCGGCTCCACGCCGCCCGATACGCCGACAGCAGTGAGCTCGTGCGGTCGAGGTAGCGGTCGCTCACCGCCCGGGTGGTTGCCGCCTCCCCGAGCGGGACGATCACCAGGAGACTGACCAGCACCAGGCCGACGGTGACACCCAGGACGCCGAGGTATGAGTTGAGGAGCTGTTGCTCCTGCGCTGGCGTGATCGTCTGGGTGCTGAATGACGCGAACGGCGAGCGAACGAAGGCGGCGACCCCGGTGAGCTGGAAGAGCAGCCAGGTGAGCAGGGCGTAGGGGATCTGTACCACCGCGCTGATCGAGGCAATCAGGGCGAAATTGCGGCGGTAGAGGGTGAAGGTGGCGTCGAGCCACTCGCCCACCGACATCGACCGGAAGCGTCCGGATCCGACCTGGGAGGGCATGAGCCCGGGATTCCAGCCGGGTTGCGGTGCCCCCCAGGCGCCGGGCGGCGTGCCCCAGCCCGGGGGTGGCGATCCCCATCCCGGTGGCTGCGACCCCCACCCCGGCGGAGGTGAGCCCCAGCCGGCCGGTGGCGAGGCCCAGCCTGGGGGTGAGGCTCCCAGGTCTGCCGGTGGCGGGGCCGGCGGCGGGGGCTGATCGGTCATCAGAGCCATTGTCAATGCTGCACCGCAAGGGTGAGCAACGGTATCCTCACAAGTCGAGGCGATGAGAGAGTTCACTGCCGCGCTTGGTCGCGGCCTTTTCACCCTTTGGCACGTCCGATGCGGGCGCTAGTCGTCGATCCGACCCTCATCGACCCCGGCTCCGGCCGTCGGGGCCGCGGCCGTCGCCGCCGCGCGCAGACGAGCACCTCGCTTCCCGTGGAGGTGCGCGACGTCAGGACCCCGGTTCCACCCGGACCCGGCTGGGTGCTGATCCGCCCGGCGCTNGCGGGCATCTGCGGCACCGACCTCGCCCTCGTGCACCGCGACCCGGTGCCCAACGTGCTCACCGCCTACGCGGCAGCCGGCACGTTCATCCCGGGCCACGAGGTCGTGGGTGTCGTGGAGCGGGCCTCCTCGACGAGATGGGCTCGTGAGGGCGACCGTGTCCTGGTGGAACCGACCCTTCGGTGCGCTCACAAGGGCCTGGCCGAGTGCCGTCGCTGCCGCGCCGGGGACACCCACCTCTGTGAGAACGCCGATCGCGGAGGCTCGCTCTGCTCGGGCAGGTCGGTCGGGTCGAGCGAGAGGGCAGGCGGCGGCTGGAGCGAGGGATTCCTCGTCCACGAGGACATGCTGGTCCCCGCCGATGGCATCTCTGACCAGCGCGGCGTCCTCGCCGAGCCGGCGGCCACCGCCCTCCACGCGGTGCTGCGCTGGACGCGCCGGGGCGATACCGCCGTCGTGATCGGCTCGGGTGCCCTCAGCCGGCTGATCGTCGCGACGCTCCGGAGGATGCACCCGGATCTCGACATCATCGTGCTCCACGACGCACGAAGCACCACCCGACCGCGCATGGGGCGGCGCCACCGCGACAGCGCCCCGCTCAACGGAGACCCCAACGCAGCTTTCATGGCGATCCGGTCGATCGGGGCCAACCGTGTCTGGCACGGATCCTCGGAGCAGATGCTCCAGAAGACCGCCGAGCACATGGAGGCCCGGCTGATGCGCCCCGCCGGGGGCGGCCTCCCGGTGCTCGACGGCGGTGTCGACGTGGTGTTCGACTGCCGCGCCTCGGAGCTGAGCATCGACCTTGCGGTGCGTCTGCTTCGCGCCGGGGGCACGCTGGTGCTCTGTGGGCGCTCGGGGCGGCACGAGATCGAGTGGTCGCTCATCTGGGCGCGCGAGCTCACGGTGCGCGGCGCCGCGTCATACGGTCGCGAGCCCGACGGCAAGCGTACGTTCGGCACGATTCGTGAGTGGTTGAGCGACGCGAGCTTCCCGGTCGACGGCGTCGTCACCCATCGGTTCCCGCTGGATGAGTACACGGCGGCGCTGGCGATCGCCCAGGCGGGCACCGCTGCCGGCGCCGTGAAGGTGGTCTTCGAAGGCCCCGCCGCGACGAGCCTCCGCCCTTCGGCGGCCGCGGTGGTCGTCCACCAGCCTGACGAGCCCGTGCTCCTCCAGTCGACCGCCGCTCGAGTTCGCGGCGGTCGCGTCAAAGTCTCATAGGAGCATCCCACGTGGTCCCGCGCCGCGACGGCCGGCGCCCGTGTGATCCGCGCGGCCCGGAACGTCCGTACCAACAGATGCGCAACCCCCGAGCGTGTGTCGGAGCATGAGCGTGCACCTTAGTGACGACGACATTGTTCGCTCGATCTCTGCCCACTCGCCTGAGGGGATCGAAGCCTTGTACGACCGATACGGTGGCCTTGCTCACACCGTCGCACTGCGCATCCTCGGCGACCGTGGTGCGGCCGAGGACGTCGTCCAGGAGTCGTTCCTCGCGGTCTGGCGACGCGGATCCACCTTCCAGGCGGGGCGCGGATCGCTGCGGTCGTGGATCTGCACGATCGTGCGCAACCGCGCGATCGACCGCCTGAGAGGCGACCGTCACCGGACCCGCCTCGACACGCCGATCGAGGGTGAGTCGGTCGAACCGACGGGCAACGATCCCTGGGCGGCGGTCGCCATCGAGTTGAACGCCGAAGAAGTTCGCAATGCGCTCGCGGAGCTGCCGACCGAACAACGGCAGACCATCGAGCTCGCGTACTACGCCGGGTATTCGCAATCGGAGATCGCGACCAAGATGGAGGTGCCGCTGGGCACGGTCAAGGGTCGCGTCCGGATCGCACTGGACAAGTTGCGCGCCAGCCTCGCGGATCGCATGGAGACCTCATGGCCGAGCCAATGAGCTGCGAGGAAGCCACCGACCTGCTCGCGCTGGACGCGGTCGGCGCGCTCGAGCCCTCCGATCGGGACGCCATGGCACGCCATGTCGCCACGTGCGCGACGTGCAAACGCGCAGCGGCGGAATACGCAGACCTCGCCTCGCTGCTCCCCTCAGCGCTCGAACTGGTCCCGCCCCCGGCTCGACTCCGCCGCACGCTGATGGCTCAGGTGTACGCCGAGTCGGCCGCCTCGGTGCGGTTGCCGTGGTGGCGACGTCTCGTGGCCGTGATCCCCGCGAGCAGGGCCTTCACGGCCGTCGGAGCCGTCGCCGTCGTCGTCGCGATCGCCGTCGGAATCTATGCGGTTGCCGGCCGAAACGCCTCACCGACATCGGTCACCTACATGGTGTCCGGCACGACCGCCACCGGGACGCTCACCGTCGACACCACCGCCGGCCAGGCGGTGCTCACGGTCAAGGGGCTCGCGGCTCTCCCCAGCGCCGAGGTCTACGAGGTCTGGCTCATACCACCGCAGGGCGCTCCCCGGGGTGCCGCCTTCCTCAGCCCAGGCCTCGGGGGTGGGCCGTGGACGGCGGTCATGCAGGGCAGCATGGCCGGCTACAAGAGCATCGCCGCAACCGTCGAGCCCGCCGGTGGAAGCCCCACCCCATCGAACACCGAGGTGTTGAGCGGTCAGCTCACCGAGTCCTGAGGCGGCTGCTCCGCCGCCTTCCGGCGCTTCTCGGCGATAGCGGGGAGCACGCGTTTGATGCCCGCGTTGTCCACCACCATGCGACGCTCGCGCTTGCGATCGCGCTGGCGGATGCGTTCCCGCTCGGCGTCGGGCACCTCCGGCTCGGGGTCCATCTGCTCGATTCAGGCGCCGAGCACGGCGGGCTCGTGCCGCCTGCCACGTGCGATTGCCAGGCTGACAGCCGCCGCCGCTGCGAGCGTCACCACAGCGCCGCCCGCGATCGCCTGCACCCTGCGGTCGAGCCCGAGCGCGCGGACCCGGCCGCCGAAGCCCGACGCGCCGGCGATCGCCAGCGCTGCCGCGTAGATCTCGGCGCGCTTCGCCGGATCCAGGTCCCACATCGCCAGCGACCCTGCGACCTCATCGCCGGTGTCGACGAGCCCCGGGATCTCCACAGATGCAGCGAAGGCGACCATGTCGCGGGCGAGCGCCGCGTCAAGGCGGTCCTCGGCATTCACGATCCCGACCTCGAGAGCCGTTCGGCGGGCATCGGCGCCCCGAGACGCCGACGGAGCGCGGTCAGGGCGCGGAACGTGAGCAGCTTCACCGCGCCTTCGCTCCTCCCCATGATCTCGGCGATCTCCCGGTTGCGCAGCTCTCCGCCGAATCGCAGCAGGATCGCCTGACGCTGGTCTTGGGGCAGCCCGGCAACTGCGGTACGCACCTCGTCGGCACGGTCGTGCTCCTCGGCATGCCACGCGGGATCTGCCTCGGCGTCCGGCAGCATGCGCGGCTCGAGCTCGATCCAGCCCGGGCGGCGGCGCTCCCGAGACACCAGATTGCCGGCGACGCGGTAGAGCCAAGCCGAGTACGGAACTCCGCGCCACTCGAAGCGCGGGAGCTCCTCGATCGCCTTGGCAAAGGTTGCTGCGGTCACGTCGTCGGCCTGCTCCATGTCACGTGTGAGGGTGTAGACGTAGGCGTGGATCTGGTCGACGTAGCGCTCATAGAGCGGCGCGAACGCCGCCCGGTCACGCTGCGCGGTCAGGATCTCCAGCCGCTCCTGCTCGAGCTCCGCAGCGGTGCGATGGGCCATCGCTAACGCTGCAGGCCCCGAGGAGGACGCATCTCGCAGAAGCGTGTCGGTGGCATCGCGTTACGCCTGAGCGCGGGCTCCGATGAGGCCGAGGCGGGTGCCGACCTCCTCGAAGGCGACCAACGCCCGGTCGAGCTGTGCGTGCGTATGGGTCGCGCAGACGATCGTCCGGACCCGTGCCCTGCCACGCGCGACGGTGGGAAAGCCGATGCCCTGGGCGAAGACACCGCGCTCGAGCAGCATGTCGGAGAGCTCCATCGCCACCGGCGCCTCGCCGCACATCACCGGGGTGATCGGTGTCTCACTCCCGCCGATGTCGAAGCCCAGCTCTCGGAGACCGCTCTTGAAATGGCGGGTGTTGCTCCAGAGCTGCTCCATGAGCTGGGGCTCCTGCTCGAGCACGTCCACGGCGGCGATGCAGGCGGCGACGACCGCCGGTGGGTGGGACGACGAGAAGAGGAACGGCCGCGATTTGTGGATCAGATGATCGCGGACGATCTGCGACCCGGCGACATAGCCGCCGACAACGCCGACCGCCTTGCTGAGAGTGCCGATGTTGAGCGCCACCCTGCCGTGCAGACCGAAGTGGTCGGTGGTGCCCCGGCCGTTGGTGCCCAGCACACCCGTCGCATGCGCATCGTCGACCATGACCGCCGCGCCGTAGTGCTCCGCCCTTTCCACCAGCGCCGGGAGTGGCGCGATGTCGCCGTCCATGCTGAAGACGCCGTCGGTGACCAGCAGGATGCGGCGATATCCCTTGCCCCGGGCCTCGCTGAGCGCGCGCTCGGCGTCATCCGGATCCGCGTGCTCGTAGAGGATCCGGTCTGCCTTGGTCAGCCGGATGCCGTCGATGATGCTCGCGTGGTTCAGCTTGTCACTGACCACGCAGTCGCCCTGTTCGAGCATCGAGCCGATGACGCCGACGTTCACCGCATATCCGCTCTGGAATGTCAGCGATGCCTCGGTGCGCTTGAAGGTCGCGATCCGCCGCTCCAACTCCTCGTGGAGCGTCTGCGTCCCCGCGATGGTGCGCACCGCCCCCGTGCCTGCGCCCCACTCGAGTGCGGCGCGCGATGCCGCCTCGATCAGACGGGGGTGCGTGTTCAGGCCGAGATAGTTGTTGCTGGAGAGGCTGATCACCGCCTTGCCGGCGATGTCCACCTCGGGACCCTGGGCCGACTCGAGCACGCGCATCGGACGGAACAGTCCGTCGCGGCGCAGCGCCTCGAGATCCTCCTTCAGCGATGCATCCAGCGCCTGGACGGCATTCGACGTTTCCGAACTCGTCGCCATGCGCCCAACGATACCCCGCCTGTCTACTCCGGCGTGAGCGTCACCTTCCCGCAACGACCTGACTTCATCAATTCGATCGCGCCGTCGATGTCACGCAGGGCGAAGCGGTGCGTGATCAGCGTGCGCACGTCGATCGCGCCATCTCGAACATATGCGGTCACCTGCTCCCAGGTTGCGGGAATCCGCCTGCCCGCAATGCCGTAGAGACTCAGTCCCTTCATGACGACGTCGCTGGAAAGATCCACGACGTCAGGGCCGTCGCCGATACCGAGCAGGCTGATCCATCCCCCAGGACGCACGAGACGCGTCGCCGACGCGACGGCCACCGGTGAGCCGCTCATCTCNAGGACGCAGTCGATGGCGTCGACGGCAGCGCGNCGCACTCCGTCGTCCACCGCATCGTCGGTTGCCTGGACGATCGCACTGGCACCCATTCGCTCCGCGAGGTCGAGCCGGTAGGGGTTGCGATCGACGCCGACGACGCGCTCGGCGCCCTGGGCTCGTGCGACGGCGATCGCCGCGCACCCGATCGGTCCGCATCCGAACACCACAACGGTCCGGCCGCCAAGGTCGCCGTAGGAGCACGCGTGCACCGCGTTGCCGAAGGGCTCCATCGCAGCGGCGACGTCGGCGGGCACCGTATCGCCCACCGGCCAGACATTCGCCGCGGGCACGGCGAGGTGGGTTGCGAAAGCACCGTCGACGTCGACTCCGAGGATGCGCGTGTTCTCGCAGACGTGAAAGTCGCCGCGACGGCACTCATCGCAGTGGCCGCAGATGATGTGCGACTCGACTGCCACGCGGGTCCCGAGCGCCGGACCGTGCACGCCGTCACCCCACCCCACCACCTCGCCGCAGACCTCATGGCCGACCACGCGCGGAGGACGGACGCGAGCGGCGGCCCAGGGATTCCAGTCGTACAGGTGCACATCGGTGCCGCACACCGAGGTGGCCAGGACCCGGAGGAGCACCTGCCCGGCAGCGGGCGACGGCATCGGGACGTCGCCGATCACGAACCCGGGCCCCGGTGTCGGCTTGAGGATTGCGAGCACTCGTCGTGATTATGCGTTCGCGTCCCGCCTGACCGGCTGACCGTCTGCTCGGTGTCCGCGAGGCCCGCCGAGACTGCGGCTCATCGCGGCGCCGACATGCCGCTCAGCGAAGGCGCGGGAGGACACACGCATGCTCGATGGCATTGACCGGCCGGCTCCGGGGCCGCGCCCCCGCCGGATCCCGGTCGAGGACCTCAGCGTCTACGAGGGTCGCGGCGGCCACACCCTGCGCCGCCACGTCGATACCCGGCCTGGCGATGAGATGCGCCGGATCCTGCGCGAGGGCGTTGCCGCCGCGGGGCGATTCGTCAGCCGCGCCACCGCGCAGCGCTGCGTCGACGTCGCGATCACTCGGCGCAGCTCGGACATCACCAAGTGGCTCGCCGGCAGGGACAAGCGCGCACCGTTCACCTTCGTGGAGGACATGGGCGAGGTGGTCGGCCACATGCTCACCTACGCGGAGGTCAGCCGGGGAGTCGTTGTTCCCACCCAGGTGACCGCAGTCCGCCTGGTCCTGCGCCGCAATGACGAGCTGCCCGGCGGCTTCACCCTGGTGACCGCCTATCCCACCCGTTCTCCCTTCCGGGACAAGAGACACCAGGAGCGCTGACAATGAACGGCACCATCAATATCGACATCGCGATCGACAACGCGGCCACCGACTACCCCGCGCTGGCGCAGTTGCTTGCCGGCTACTACCACCAGGATTGGCACCGAGATCACGCGACCCCGGATGCGGCACTGCACGCGTTCGCCGACGATGCGTCGCCCGACACGGTCATCGCAGCTTCAGAGGACATCGGGCGGCTCATCGACGAGGGGTTCGACGACGCCGGCCTGGCCCGCATGCTTGCCGACGGCTTCGACTGCAACTACGTACCGGCGGCACACGGCATCACATCCGTGGGCTGGCTCGGCCACGTCCGGGAGGTGCTCGCCACCTCAGTCGCTGATTGATATCGATCCTCACCGTGCCCGCGGCGAGGCGGCAACTCGCTGGAAGAGCGCCACGAAGTGCAGCAGCGCCGTGGGCACGAGCGTCGGGATCGCGATGATCAGGGCAACGATGTCGACCGGTCCCGCCAGGAGGCGGACCCAGTAGAGGGCGAAGAGCACGATGCCGGTGAGCAAGGTGTTGCGACGCCCCCACACGGTGTACACCAACTCCGGGCGGCGGCCCGTCAGGAGCACCAGCGGGGTCAGCACCACGGGTCCCGCGTACCGCACGACGATCAGCACCGCCAGCCAGACGGGGACGATCCCGAGCGCCCAGGAGCCGATCGCCCCGACCACGAAGTACAGAGCATCGCCGAACGGGTCCATCGCCTTGCCGAGGACGGTGACCGGACCATAGCGGCGCGCGATGAAGCCGTCGACGGCGTCCAGGAGACCGACCGAGCCGCCGATGCCGCCCCAGAGGGCGAGACCGAGGCGCCCCGGCATCGAGAGGGTCCCGATGAACAGCACGGGAACACAGGCATATCCGCGCAGCGCCGTCAGCCCGTTGGGGATGCCATAGCGGTCGACGGGTGTCCCGTCCGGCGTCCGGAGCAGCGCGGCGCCGCCGATCACACCGATGCTGACCGCCAGCCACCAGACAGCGGTGGCAATCGCCGCCAGGGTCACGGTGCCATGGCCGTGCACCAGCGCCACATCCACGGTGAGCGCTTCGCCGAGAACAAGCCCGAGCGCCGTCCAGAAGAGCAGCGATCGGCGCAGATGCGCGCTGCCGCGAAGGCGCGTCAGCCCCGTCCGGTAGAGGCCGGCTAGTCCTCCCAGCCCCGAGCTCCCGACGGGTGCTGCCGCGTCCGGATCAGACCGCGAGGCAGGTGATCGTCTTGACCACCCCATCCGCGGACTGGATCCGATCCAGGATGAGACGCCCGATGCCCGGGACGTCCGATGCCTCGACCTGAGCGATGACGTCGTATTCGCCGGTGATCGCGTCGACCAGGACGATGCCGTCACTGCCTCTCAGGGCGTCGGCCACGTGTTGTGCCCTGCCTGCGCTCGCTGTCACGAGCACGTATGCACGAATCATCTCGCTGCTCCCACGGTTGAAACGCTCGGCGACTGTAGCATGGGTACATGCCGTGGGCCATCGTGATCCGGCTCCTCGCCCGGCTTGCGGCGAGCCTCTTCTTCTGGCGCCTGGCGACCGGCCGGCGCCGGGCTTTTGCCGGTGGACAAGCGGTTCCCGGTGCGACGCCAAAAGCCCACATCGACGCGGAAGCCGCGGTCATGGCGGTGAGGGCTTCGATCCTGCTCACCTGGCGAGCGCTGCTGACTGCCACGTTCCTGACCGGGACGGCGGTGCTTGCGGTCGCGGGCGTGACCATCGTGATCCTCAGCCCCCGCTGGCTGGGAGCGATCCTGCTCGCGGGTGCGGTCGCCGCCGCCGGCGCGACGTGGTTCGAGGGGCGTGTGCTCGTCGTGGCCATACGGATGCGCAGCCGACGGCGGCGGGACGAGCGTCTGCGCAAGACAGCCACCTCTTAGGCTGAACGCCCTGCGCCGCTAAGACGGCCACGGACTGGGCAACGCCCTGCGCCGCGGAGCGGGAGGGGTCACCCGCGCCACTGCTCAGCTTGTCAGCGCCCTCGTTCGCGCAAGCAGATTGTCGCACTCGCTCGGGCGCTGCCAAATTCGCTGTTTCGCGGGTGACCCCTCCCGCTCCGAGGCCATGCTCAGCTCAGGTACGGAGCGACTCCCTCACCCTGCTCTGCGGCGTCCATCATCAGTTCGCTCACCGTCGGATGCGCGTGAATGATCGATCCGAGGTCGTCCATTGACAGGCCGTCGCTGATTGCGACGCCGACCTCATGGATTATCTCCACGGCATGTACCCCCATCACTGTCGCGCCCACCAGCCGGTCCGTGGCTGCATCGGCATACAGCTGCGCGAGGCCGTCGGGCTCGCCCTCGCCGAGCGCTTTGCCGTTGCCGAGGTAGCGCGCCTGGCCGAGCTTCAGCTCGATGCCTGCGGCTTTGGCTGCCTCCGGGTTCAGGCCAACCATGGCAATTTCAGGGTGGGTGTAGATGCACGACGGCACCACCGTTCGGTCCATGGGCATCACCTCGTGGGCAAGCGCGTTCTCGACTGCGCGCCCGCCCTCCGCACTGCCTAGGTGCGCCAGCTGCAGGCCGCCGATGCAGTCGCCGGCGGCCCAGATCTTCGGGTTCGCCGTTCGCAGGAATCCGTCGACCTCGATGTGATCGCGGTCGTTGACGACGACCCCGGCGTCCTCCAGGCCGATGCCGCGGGTCTGCGCGCGACGGCCCACCGAAACGAGCAGGAGATCGGCCTCGACGGCAGTCCCATCGTCGAGATGGGCCTTCACGAGGTCGGGGCCGTAGTCGACCGATTCAACGCGACGCCCGGCAAGGAACGTGATCCCCTGCTTTTCAACGATGCGACGCCATTGCTGGACGACCCGCGCATCGACACCCGCAAGGACCTGGGGGAGCACCTCGACCACGGTGATCCGCGATCCCAGCGCCGCGAAGAGGCTCGCGAACTCGCACCCGACGACTCCGCCGCCGATCACCAGCATGTGCTCCGGAATGCGCTCCAGCCGGAGGATTCCGTTGGAAGTCACGACGTGGGAATGCTCCATGTCGATTCCCGGGAGGCCCGACGGCTCCGTGCCGACGCATACGACGAGGTGGTCGAACTCATGGCGTTCATCGCCAGTGACCACCGCGTCACCGTCGACCACACCCTGCGCGCGAACGACCTTCACGCCGCGTCGCTTGCATGCGGCTTCGACGCCCTTGCGCATCCTCAGCACTATCTCTTCCTTGCGCTCCATCATTCGTGGGAAATCCACCTCGGGCTCGGGGACCCGAATGCCGAACGACGCCGCAGCGCGGATCTTGCGGAGGAGGTCGGCTCCCGCGAGCAGCGACTTGGTGGGAATGCAGCCCCAGTTCAGGCAGGTCCCGCCCAGCTCGGCGCGTTCGACGAGCGTCACGTCGGCGCCCAGCTGTGCGGCGCGAAGCGCGGCAACATCGCCGGCGGGGCCACCGCCGAGCACCACGACGCGCTCGGTCATGCGCTGATGTGCGTTGGGGCCGTGATGGCCGCCACCGATCCGTTCTGACCGCGTCGGGACGTGGCGAATGCCTCGGTGACGATCCGCTCCTGTTCGAGTTGATGCGAGCCCGCGTATCCCTCGGAAGGACTGGCCCGGCGAGGTCTGCCGATGTAGTCCCACTGGATGTGCGCCGGCCGAGCCAGCCCAAGCGCGCGCTCGAGGCTTCCCCATGCGCCCATGTTCTGCGGCTCCTCCTGCACCCAGTACAACCGCTCGAGCTTCGGGTACGAGGCGACCAGCTCGAGGATGGCGTCGGCGGGCAGCGGGTACAGCTGTTCCACCCGCGCGATGGCGACGTCGGTCGCCTCCTGGCGCTGCGGCGCCAGGCTCAGCTCGTAGTAGATCCGCCCCGAGCAGAGGAGCAGCGAGCGCACCTCGTCGCGCCGTTCCGCGGTGGCGGGATCGTCGATCACCGCCTGGAACCTGCCGGAGCTGAGGTCCGCGAGCTTGGACGTCGACTCCTTCAGGCGGAGCAGGCTCTTCGGCGTGAACACGATCAGCGGGCGCGGATCGTTGAGCAGTCCCTGGCTGCGCAGCAGGTGGAAGTACTGCGCCGGTGTGGTGCAGTTCGCCAGGCGCATGTTGTCGTTGGCGCAGAGCTGCAGGAAGCGCTCGATGCGCGCGCTGGAGTGCTCGGGACCGCTGCCCTCGTAGCCGTGGGGCAGGAGCATNGTCANNCGNGAGTGCTGACCCCATTTGGCGCGNGCCGACGAGACGAACTGGTCGACGATCATCTCGGCGTTGTTGAAGAAGTCGCCGTACTGCGCCTCCCAGATGACCAGTGTCTCCGGGTCCGCGGCGCTGTAGCCGTACTCGAAGCCGAGACATCCGACCTCACTGAGCGGACTGTTGAGGACCTCGAAGGTCGCCTGCGCGTCGGTCAGGTGCTGCATCGGAACGAACACCTCGCCGGTGCGCTCATCGTGAAACGCAAGGTGGCGGTGGCTGAACGTGCCGCGCACCGTGTCCTGGCCGGTGAGCCGGATGGGGTGGCCCTGGGTGATGAGCGACGCGAACGCCAGCGCCTCGGCGGCACCCCAGTCGATGCCGCCTTCGAGAAGGGCCGACCTGCGCCGCTCCATCTGGCGGATGAGCTTGGCGTTCGGCGTGAAATGCTTGGGGAAGCTGAGCAAC
>JGI24140J50213_10000832_pt1 | contig 14157 bp, 14 predicted proteins | sample BarGraIncu00222A_FD_50213 | JGI IMG/M metagenome (IMG submission 50213)
TCACCGATGAGCCGATCAGCGACGAGCAGGTCAAGGCGATCTACGACCTGGCCAAGTGGGCGCCGACCTCGATGAACAACCAGCCCCTGCGCATTGTGCTGGTGCGCTCGTCGCAGGCCCGCGAGCGGCTCGTCCAGACCATGTCGGACGGCAACAAGGCAAAGACCGCCACCGCTCCCCTGGTGGCCATCCTCGCCGCCGACCACGCCTTCCACGAGAACTTCCCCAAGACGTTCCCTCATTTCCCCGGCGCCCGGGACATGTTCGCTGCCGACGACGCCCTGCGCGCGAAGACGGCTGACATGAACGCCACCCTGCAGGTCGGATACTTCATCCTTGCCGTACGCGCGGCCGGCCTCGCCGCAGGCCCGATGACCGGCTATGACTCTCCCGCACTGAACGACGCATTCTTCCCCGAAGGCGGGCACGAGGTCCTGGCCGTCGTCAACATCGGCAAGCCTGGCCGCGATGCCTGGACGGACCGGCTGCCGCGTCTGGACTTCAACGAGGTCGTCAGCACAGTCTGACCGGCGCCCTGCCACCTGCTCACAGAGCAACAAACCTATTGCGAGCGGCCATCTGTCGACCTACCTTTGTAGGTGCACATGAAAGGAGGTGGCCCGCTAGTGAGAGACCAACGGACGTGTGAGGTGGCTGCGCACTAGCCCAGCCGTCGCCTACTGCCTCCAGGGGCAACCGGCAACCGGACGAGGTCTGGTGACAGCAATCTCAGGCATCCACCGCAGCCCGTGAGCATGTGCGACCCGTCCAACGCACCCTGGTCCTGCCAGACCTCACGGGCTGNACAGCGCCTTGACCCACGTTCTGCCTTCGACCAGGCGAGNGCTTCCGCCTTGATCAGCCAAGCAGGACTCGAGCGAGCACTTCGACCGCGCCCTCCGGCGACCAGTCCATGGTTGCCGGGCCCACCGAGAACTCCGTCCAGGACCAGCCAGGGACGTCCTCTGAGTCTCGCCACGGTGGCGTGACAGCAAAGCGCTCGCGCTCCATGACGGTGACAACCTTCTCGGTGACGACGTCGCCAGGTGCCTGAACAATGAGGCGGAAGGCGTTGCAGTGCGGCCGTTGAGGGAAGGTGCGAATCCCCTTGGCTGCCAACAACTCTGCCATCTCGAGCGCTCGCTGGTGATACTCCGCCATCCGNGGTAGCTCCTCGCGAAGCCCGCGCCGGGCGGACATGGCATACGGCAACATCGTCCACAGCGTGCCGCCGTGACGGCTGCGCCAGAGCCGCCCCTCGGCGATGACCTCCTCGGACCCTGCGACAACTGCTCCGCCAAGCCCACGCAGCCCCTTGTAGAAGGAGACATAGACCGTGTCGGCGAGCGCCGCGATCTCCGCCGGCGTGTGCCCTAGGTGAGGAGCGGACTCCCAGATCCGCGCGCCGTCCAGATGCAGCGGCACGCCGCGATCGCTGCAGGCGAGCGAGAACGCCTCGAGCTCCTCCCAGGTGGGCAACAGGTAGCCGCCATCACGCAAAGGCAGCTCCAGCAGTGCCGCACCTAGCGCACCCGGGATGGCCGCGAGGTGCTCGACAGTAGGAACGACACCGCCAGTGGTCAGCAGTGCCCACTCGAAGTCGTTGAGCAGTNTGGGACCGTCCTGCTCGTGGTGCAGAAGGTGGGACAGCCCAGGTATCGCGATGCGCCGGCTGCCCTGCCGATCACTCCAGACCCGCAGCGTCGACTGCTGGGCCATGGTGCCACTGGGGAACATCGCCGCNGCGGGCTTGCCCAGCAGCGCGGCGACCTGGTTCTCCAAGGCAGCGACCGGACCGCCCTCGCCGTAGCGGTCCCAGCCCGCATAAGGTCCGTCGTCGGCGCCGTCGAGCTCGGCAATGATGTCTCCCAGCTCGTCCTGTGGCGACACCGGGTGCCTGCCCATCAGGTTTCGTTCCAGACCGGGAATCGCCAAGAGACGACGCTGGGCAAGGGAGCGCCCGGCTGCAGTCGTCGCCGGTTCGCTCACGGTTGCCGCCTTTCCACCCGCCAGGCGCTGGCATCGTCGAGCCCGCCATCGTCAACGCGGAGGAATACCAGCCGGTCGTGCAACCGGTTGGTCCGGCCGGCCCAAAACTCCACCTCCTCGCATATGATCCGGAAGCCTCCCCAGGCGTCAGGGACGGGGACATCGGTGGGGCCGCCCCGGTCGGGCCACCTGGCGGCATACCGCTGATAGGACTCTTCCAGACCTGAGCGGCACCGGATAACCTGCGACTGGCGTGAGGCCCAGGCCCCGATCCGCGAGCCCCACGGGCGCTCGTGGAAGTAGCGCTCGACCTCCTCCCGGCCGAGTTGGCGAGCCATCCCCCGGAAGCGGATGGCGCGGTACATCGCCGGCCAAACGATTGCCGCGGCTACTGCCGGATTGCCAGCAATCTGAACGCCTTTTGTCGATTCGAGATTTGAGACGAAGCCAGGGCCGGACGGGTCGAAGAAACGCATGAGGACGGTCCGGACATCCGGTCGCCCGGCGGCGTCGATCGTGGCCAAAGACATGGCCAACGGCTCCGGCACGTCGTCCCGCTCGGCCGCGCGATAGACAGCGTCGTCCACCCAGACGCGCGCCTGCTCCCACGGAGTGGCCGCCAGCTCCGACTCGGTCAGACCTTCGCCGTGGTACTCCCTGCGCAGCGCATCGCTCATGGCACGAGATTAGATTGGACGCACGACCGCTCGAAACGGAGGGCTCCATGGNGGGCAAGACAAGATCATTCACCAACGTCGTCAAGNTCGGAGTGAAGTACGGCCCGGTGGCTTACGAGGCGATCAAGCACGGCAAGGAGCCGGCCAAGGAGTTCGCCCAACGCCAGCTCGGTAAGCTCAACGCCCGCAAGCAGGCACTCACCCACGCGGAGGGGCTGGTGGACGGCTCGACAATGCCCGTGTGGAAGGACGATGAACAGGTGTGGATCGTGTTCAACGGCGACGAGCCGATCGCGAGTCACCCCACGGTGGACATGCCGTTGGCGCAGCTGATCCAGGGTTACGACCTGACCAGGCGCATCCGGCCAACCATCGACCAGCGTCCAAAACCCCGTCCCCTCAGGGCCATCCGGCGCAAGCGGTGACACGACGCTTCGAGACAGTAGACAATGGCTTGCAGCCGGGCGAGCACCCGGCCCGGAGGAGGATCCACGGATGAACAACACCGATTTCGTGCCGGGCCTGGAGGGCGTCATTGCCTTCGAGTCGATGATTGCCGAACCGGACAAGGAGGGTGGCGCGCTGCGCTACCGCGGGGTCAACATCAACGATCTGGTCGGGCGGGTGCCCTACGGTCACGTCTGGGGCCTGCTCGTCGACAACGAGTTCAATCCCGGACTACCGCCCGCCGAGCCGTTCCCCCTCCCGGTCCATACCGGTGACGTACGGGTCGACGTGCAGAGCGCCCTGGCGCAGCTCGCTCCCGTCTGGGGCTTCCGGCCGATGCTTGACATCGACGCCGAGCAGGTCCGCGAAGACCTCGCGAGGGCCTCCGTGATGGCGCTGTCGTTCATCGCCCAGTCCGCCCGCGGCCTGGATCGCCCCATGGTGCCCCAACGCGAGGTCGACAAGGCGCACTCCATCGTCGAGCGGTTCATGATCCGTTGGCGCGGCGAGCCCGATCCCCGTCACGTCGAGGCAGTCGACGCCTACTGGGTGTCCGCGGCCGAACACGGCATGAATGCCTCGACTTTCACTGCTCGGGTCATCGCCTCGACCGGAGCGGACGTCGCAGCCTGCCTCTCCGGCGCCGTGGGCGCCATCAGCGGTCCGCTGCACGGAGGAGCACCCTCACGGGTCCTGCACATGATCGAAGGCGTCGAGCGGACCGGCGACGCCATGGCGTACGTCAAAGGCGTGCTCGACAAGGGCGAGCGCCTGATGGGGTTCGGCCACCGCGTGTATCGAGCGCAGGACCCTCGTGCGCGCGTCCTGCGGGCCACGTGCGAGCGCCTGGACGCACCGCGCTTCGCAGTGGCAGCCGCACTTGAGAAGGCCGCCCTGGACGAGCTCCAGGCCCGACGCCCCGACCGGGTCCTGGCCACGAACGTGGAGTTCTGGGCAGCCGTTCTGCTTGACTTCGCGCAGGTGCCCGCGGCGATGTTCACACCGATGTTCACCTGCGCGCGCACGGCAGGGTGGTCTGCCCACATTCTTGAGCAGAAGAACACTGGCCGCCTCATCCGCCCCTCTGCCCGCTATGTGGGCGAGGCATCGCGAGGCCCGGAGGATGTGGTGGGCTGGGATAAGGCCATCTCATCGGGTCCCACTCTCTGACTTACAATGCTGACCGGTCGACGAAGCCGGCAGGTCAACGATGCTGATTCGTCGTCGATGCATGTCCGCCCCTCTACACCCTGAGGTGACTTCTCTTGACTGACACCGCCACTGTGACCATCCCCGCCGAGCTCTTGCCTCAGGACGGCCGCTTCGGCTGTGGACCGAGCAAGGTCCGTCCCGCCCAGATCGACTATCTCGCCTCCGTCGGGCGGACGGTTCTGGGCACCTCTCATCGGCAGGCGCCGGTCAGGAACCTGGTCGGTGAGGTCCGCAACGGGCTTGCCGACCTGTTCAGCCTGCCCGAGGGCTACGAGATCATCCTTGGCAATGGCGGCTCCACCGCCTTCTGGGACATAGCCGCCTTCGGCCTAGTCCGGGATCGCGCCCAGCACCTGGCGTTCGGAGAGTTCTCGGCCAAGTTCGGCTCGGTCACCCAGAAGGCCCCGTTCCTCGGCGACCCGACGATCATCAAGGGAGAGCCAGGCACCCTGCCGACGCCCAGCGCCGAACCCGGGGTCGACGTCTACGCCTGGGCGCATAACGAGACCTCGACCGGGGTCATGGCGCCGGTGAACCGGGTCAAGGGTGCCGACGAAGGCGCGCTGATGCTCATCGACGCCACGTCTGGCGCCGGTGGTCTGCCGGTGGATATCGCGGAGTCCGACGTGTACTACTTCGGGCCCCAGAAGTGCTTCGCGGCCGACGGAGGCCTCTGGCTAGCTGCCTTCTCCCCTGCCGCCCTGGCTCGGGTCGACGAGATCGCGGCCTCGGCCCGGTGGGTGCCTGACTTCTTCAGCCTGCCGACCGCGATCAGCAACTCACGGCTGAACCAGACCTACAACACGCCCGCCGTCTCGACCCTGGCGCTGCTGTCCAACCAGATCAGCTGGATCAACGACCAGGGTGGTCTGAACTGGGCCGTCAAGCGCACGGCCGACAGCTCCAGCCGGCTCTACGCGTGGGCAGAGGCCACGGCATACACCTCGCCCTTCGTTGCCGCCCCGTCGGCGCGCTCGCTGGTTGTCGGGACGGTTGACTTCACCGACCAGGTCGACGCTGCGTCAGTGGCCGCGGTGCTACGTGCCAACGGAGTTGTCGACGTGGAGCCCTACCGCAAGCTGGGACGCAATCAGCTGCGCGTGGGCATGTTCCCGGCCGTCGACCCCGACGACATCTCCAAGCTCATCTCGAGCATCGAGTACGTCGTCAGCCAGATCATCTGATCAGGCGGGTGCGCCGAGGCGCACCAGAGCCACGAACGTGCCTCCCGGTGCCAGCAGCAACGGCTTACCGGCAGCGTCCTTGAATACTGTCCGGGCGCCGTTGCTCGGTCGCGACCACGTGCCCACGATCCGTTTGCCGCCTCGGAACAGCACGACGCGCCCGGTTCCTACCGTCTTGGTGTACATCGAGGGGTTTCCGTTGACGTCGATGTCAGAGTGGTCCGGACTGATCTGGCAGTACTGCACGAGCACGTTGGGCTTGGCGATGGGTGCACCACTGGCCGCAAGGATCCGCTGGCCACCAACGGTGCGAACGTAGCGCGCCAGCTTGCGGTCCCAGACGAAGGTCACACTCGTGGATCCCACCAGGGTGCTCACGACCGGTGCGGCTTTGGCCCCGGCAAGGCGTGGATCTTTCGTCGCCCAGGTGAATCCCACGTCTCGCACACCCTGGCCTTTGATGGCGCCGCTGACTGCTGCCAGGTCTGAGACCAGGTTGTACGGGGCCGGGCGCGACACGTCGCGATGGAAGCCGACCTGCTCACGGTCGTTGATCGAGCTGTACAGACCTGAGCGGTCGAGGGTCGGCAGGGCGTTGCCGCCGCCGCCGCTGGCGACCAGGATGATCTTGCCGAAGGCGCCCAGCAACTCCGGGTCGCTGGTGCGGACGCTGCGGACCGCCTCGACCTGGGGCTTGGCGCTGGCGTACACGGCCACCATCCGTGAGAGTCCGCCCTCGGCCTCCTCGATGTAGATCACGTCGGCCTTCTCCAGGCCCTTCGACGGCCTGCCGGCCTCGGTGTCGTCCAGCTTGACGGCGATCACGGGCCCGTGCGGCGACGGTCCCAGACCGGTCAGGGGGTTGACGGGCGCGACGGTCGGTGCCGGCGAGGTGTGCACGACCGCCTTCGGTTTGGTGCTACTGCACCCCCCACAGCTGCTACTGCCAGCACGCCCACTACCAGAGCCGTGGTCAGCTGAAAGGCCTTCGAGGCACCCCTGTTCGATCCACCCGTGCTCATGTCACTCCCCCTGCTGCTCATGGGTCATCGGTCCGACCTCCCGTTCACGGCCGGCTGCCCTGCCTCGGACCCCGAGCCACGTAAAAGGATGGCGCTCCCAAGGCGCTATAACCAGAGTGAACCATGTCATAAGCTGGATCGATCGGATCTTCTGGAGTCTGTGCGCCGGATACCTGGTGGTATCCGATTTGTACCGAACGGTGGGTAACGTTCCGCATCGGACCTAGCTAGGTTTGTCTTCGAAGACTGGTCGATGCACCCAAGGTTCGGATCGGTGCACATCATCTGCAGGCGTCGGTCGAACCGAGTGGTTTGACGTAGGAGGGTCATGTCCCACAGCGTTCACGTGCACACGATCAGGCTGCCGCTGCGCAAGATCTGCTCAGCGCTTCCTTCTGTCGCGTTGATCAGTGGCGCCATCATGTTGCCCGCCTCTGCCGCCCCGTCAGCCCAAAGCCACGTTGGCCTGGCCTCCAGCAGCTCTCCTACCGTTGTCGTACCCAGCACGGCGCTGACCCTGCCCGACTCGTCACCGAACCTGGCCGATCGCTCACCCCGGCACTCACCGAACACACCTACCTCCCAGCCCCTGGCATCGATGCTGTCAGCGGGCACCGTCCCCGGCAGCTCGTCGCTGGTGACCCTGGACGACGCTGGGATCCCCGTCCGAGCACTCGAGAGCTACCGCAAGGCCACCAGCCTGATCAGCTCAGCCGACCCTGCATGCCACATCGACTGGGCACTGCTCGCGGCCATCGGGCGGGTCGAGAGCGACCATGCCCGCGTCGGCGGCAATCAGCTTGACTCAACCGGCGTGGCTCAGCCGGGCATCATCGGCGTTGCGCTGAATGGGTCGAACGGGACCGCCCTGATCACCGACACCGACCGGGGGCTGCTCGACGGGGACACCACCTACGACCGGGCCGTGGGCCCGATGCAGTTCATCCCCGGCACCTGGCGTCTTGCGGGCACCGACGCCAATGGTGACGGGGTCAAGAACCCGCAGGACATGGCTGACGCGACTGCGACAACCGCGGTCTACCTCTGCTCCGGCCACACAGACCTCCGCCGCCCGAATGACCTGCGCTCGGCGATCCTTCGCTACAACGCTTCGGACCCCTACGTCGACATGGTGACCGCCATCGCGGATGCGTACCGCCATGGGGTCAGAGCCCTGCCGGCCTCCGACCTGACCCCCATCCACCCGAGCACCGTGGCATCGCGTACTTCCGCAATGGCAACCAAGCACACTAACCGCCCGCCCGGCAGACCAGTCCCGGCCCGGCCCCGCTCTGCTCCGGCCGCAACGACTGGTCAGAAGCCTGCGCTCACCCCCGCAAGCGGCTCCACCTCAGGGCCCGGGCTGCCACCGCCCTCGCTGGCACCGCCCGCGGGGCCCCAGGCAGCAGCGACCACCCCCACAACCACGTGCGTGCCCATCCCGTCTCCCCCCAGCACTACTTCGCCCACATCTACACCCAGCGACACGGCGTCGCCCACGTCTGCGCCGCCCGCCGCTTCGCAGACCTGCCTGCCCCCCTGCGTGACCACATCGCCCACCAGCACCGCTTCGCCTACATCCACACCCAGCGGCGACGCGTCACCCACCCCCTCGCAGAGCTGCCTGACCCCCTGCGCGCCGACGACAGCTCCCAGCAGCACTACGTCGACCACTTCTGCTCAACCCTGTCTGACGCAGTCAGCCGGCACATCCTCAACGACCGCGCCCTGACGCAACGAGATCGGCCCCTTCTCAACGCACCAGCTGTCCCCCCACAACGGCCAGCAGCATGACGGCCAGCGCGACAATCACGATGGCGCGGCGAAATCTGGGGGTCATCAGCTGGCCACCTCCGGGACTGGTTCGCTTATCTCACCACGGCTGACAGCAAACCGGGGACGCTGCCTGTGGTGGTACCTCACGTGCATGTCCTCGCTTCGCACGAGATACAGCATGGCAGCAAGGACAGCCAGGCCTGTGGCGATACTGCCCACCAGGATGGTCCAGCGGGGTCCCCATGCCGAGCCGATCCAGCCGATCAGTGGCGAGCCCAGGGGGGTGCCACCCATGAAGACGGCCATGTACAGCGCCATGACCCGGCCGCGCAAGGCTGGGGCGACGCTGAGCTGGACCATGGAGTTCGCCGTGGTCAGGACCGTGAGTGCCGTGAGCCCGACGGGGATGAGTAGGACCGCAAACCACTGGTATGACGGGGCGAGCGCGAGCACCGCCGAGGTGACGGCGAACGCGGCGAACGCCACCAGAAGGACACGCAGGCGAGGGTTTGGGCGGCGCGCCGAAGCCAGCGCTGCCGACAGCGAGCCGATCGCCATGATGGAGCCCAGCAACCCGTACGCACCCGCGCCCTTGTGGAACACGGCGGTGGCCATGAGCGCGGTAGTCATCTGGAAGTTCATCCCGAAGGTGCCCAGGACGAACACGAGCGCCATGATCAAGATGATGTCGGGACGACCGCGGACATAGCGAAGTCCCTCGCGAATCTGACCCTTCCCGCGGTGCGGAGGCGTGATGTGCAACTCACCCCCCCGCATTCTGGCCAGCGCAAACAGCACTGCCACGAAGCTGAGCGTGTTGACGAAGAAGGCCGGACCGGTGCCAAACGCGGCGATGACCAGGCCCGCGACACCTGGTCCGATCAGACGTCCCGCGTTGAAAGAGGCGCTGTTGAGGCCCACAGCATTGCTGAGCGACTCGTGCGGCACCATCTCCGAGACGAAGGTCTGGCGGGCCGGGTTGTCCAGCGCCGCCGCGACCCCCTGAATGAAGGCCAGCGCGAAGATGTGCCAGAGCTGGACCGCACCGGTCACCACGAGAACGCCGGTCAGTAGCGACGTCAGAGCCAGCGCGCTCTGAGTGGCGAACAGAATGCGTCGTTTGGGGAATCGGTCTGCGATCATCCCCGACACGGGCGCAAAGAGGGCGAGCGGGGCGAACTGCAACCCGGTCACGATCCCAAGCGCAACCGATGAGTGCGGGGTCAGCTGGGTCAGGACCAGCCAGTCCTGAGCAACTCGGCCCATCCAGGTCCCGGTGTTGGAGATGAGCGCGCCAGCGGCAAAGACGCGGTAGTTGTAGATCGACAAGGAGGAGAACGTGGGGCTCATTCGCTGGCCAGCCGGGTGAGGATCACGGTCGCCTTGATCAACACCTCGCGCTCGTCCGCACTGATCCCCCTGAGCCTGCTCGCCATCCAGGCATCACGCTTGCGACGAGTCTCCTTGAGCGTCAACAGGCCCTGCGCCGTCAGCGACAGAAAGACCTGGCGGCCATCCAACGGGTCGTCCTGGCGGGCGACGAGCCCACGCTCGACCAACCCAGAGACTGTGCGGCTCATGCTCGGAGGGCTGACGCATTCAATGGTGGCAAGCTCGCGCGGCGTCAGCGCCTTGTCCTCGAGCCGTGCCATGACGCTGAGCTGGTGGGGCGCGACGAGCTGGGTGCTCTCGAAACGGACCCGTCGACTGATGCGCATGCAGGCCAGACGAAGATCATTGGCCAGGTGCGCAAGCGACGGGGGGTGCCCGCTCTGGGCTGTCCGAGTCGTTGGCGTCGTTGGCGCAGGTGTTCGCGTTGTCGTTCCCGTTCTAGGTAGCATGAGTTCCTTCCGGCCTATTTAGCCTAGCTCATTACCCTTGCTAACTATTCCACGCCACGCCAGAACTGCAGAGAACAAGGCAGCCCGGGCGAAAGCCCGGGCTGCCCACCGCGACGGCTGCCGTCACACCCGAGCGTCAGTGGACCCCGAGTGCGCTCTTGATCGGGTCGAGAGCGAAGTAGAGGACGAACATGCCGGAGATGGCCCACATCAGCGGGTGCACCGCCGAGGCCTTTCCAAGCACGATCTTGAGCAGGACGAACACGACGAAACCCGCGCCGATACCAGCGGTGATCGAGTAGGTGAACGGCATCATGACGATCGTCAGGAAGGCCGGAATCGCGATCTCGAGGTCCTCCCAGTCGATGCCCCTGACCTGCTGCATCATCAGGAAGCCGACAACCACCAGAGCCGGGGTCGCCGCCTCATAGGGGACCACCGAGACCAACGGCGACAAAAACGTCGCCAGCAAGAACAGCAGACCCGTCACGACCGAGGCAAGGCCGGTACGCGCCCCCTCGCCGACACCTGCGGCCGACTCGATGTAGGCCGTGTTGCTGCTGACGCTGCCAGCGCCTCCTGCTGCGGCGGCCAGAGAGTCAATGATGAGGATCTTCTGGGCGTTGACCGGATTGCGTTCCTTGTCCAGCAGGCCGGCCTCGGCGCCGATCGCGACCATCGTTCCCATCGTGTCGAAGAAGTCGGCAAGCAACAGGGTGAAGACGAGCAGAATCACCGACACCGCGCCGATCTTGGCGAACGAGCCGAGCAGAGAAAACTGGCCCAGCAAGCCGAAGTCAGGGATGTCGATCAGTTTGGAGGGAAACCTCGGAATGTTCAGTCCCCAGCCGGTGGGATTAACCAGCTTGCCTGACGCATCGAACTGGCCTCCGATGCGCACCACGGCCTCCAGGAGGACAGCCAGGGCCGAGCTGCCGATGATGCCGATGAGGATCGCGCCCTATCACCTTCTTGACCAGCATGACGATGATAGAGAGCAGGCCGATGACGAAGACGAGCGTTGGCCAGCCGGCCAGGAATCCACCGACTCCGAGCTCGACAGGCACGGGACCGACGGCTGGACGGCGGACGATCCCGGAGTCGACAAGGCCGATGATCGTGATGAAAAGGCCGATGCCAACGCTGATGGCGGTCTTCAGCGCCGGAGGAATCGCATGGAAGACGGCCTTGCGGAAACCGGTCAGCACCAGAACCGTAATGATGAGGCCCTCGAGAACGATCAACCCCATCGCGTCGGGCCAGGTCATCCCTGGCAGCTTGGCGATGCCGAAGGTCACGAAGGCGTTCAGACCCAGACCTGTCGCGAGCGCGAGCGGGAAATTGGCCACGACGCCCATCAGCAGGGTCATCACGCCAGCCACCAGAGCCGTCGCCGCCGCGACCATCGCGAGGTTGGGGTGACCCCCACCACCCAGGAAGACGCCTGTCGAGTCGGCCTGAGTGCCAATGATCAGGGGGTTGAGGACCACGATGTAGGCCATGGTGAAGAACGTGGCGAAACCTCCGCGCACCTCTCGAGACACCGTCGAGCCTCGTTGGGTGATCTGGAAGAACGAGTCGAGCGCGCCGTGCACAGCGGTTTTGGTGGCAACAGTCGTTGGCATGGCGCCAGCGTAGAGCCTTGTCCGCGCTCCATCGCCGGGGACACATAGGCTTGACTCTGTGAGCCCCGAAGACCCCCAGCCCCTGGCCAGCGACACCGCTCGGATACTCGAGATCGGGATGGCGTGCTGGAGTGTGGCACTTGTGGTGTGCCTGCTCGTACCGGCTCTGCATCAGGCCGACAGGGCGTGGTGGCCATGGACCTGCGTCGCGGGCATTGCCGGCGGCGGGCTCGCTCTGCTGTACGTCCGCCGCGGCCGTGGCAACGCTGCGGGCGCTCATCTGCCGGCACGATCCCCGCGACCGGCGGACGGCCCCACCAGCGGCAACTGAGGACGGTCAGGCCCGTCTCAGCCGAGAGGGCATCTGCTCAGGCCAGATCGCAGCGTTCAGACCACATCGAAGGCGAACTCGTCCAGAACAGGCTCCTCGGCAGGTTTGGGGTCCTCGCGGATCAGGTCAACCTCGCTGTGCGCACCGCAACCATGGTCAAGGCTTACGACGTGACCGTCGGAAGGAGACCAGGCGTTGGCGCATACGCCAAAAAAAGAGCGAAGCGCACCCGCCATAGGCAAGAAGAAGCCACACGATGAGCAGGGGGCGGTCGCTTTTTCGGCGACCGGCGATGTGGGGCCCGCGTCCCCGCGATACCAGCGTTCGGCCGCTTCCTCTCGGCCTTCTGCGGACAAGACACGTCTGCGGCCCAGCCCAATCTCCCACTGCGCCGCCTCGTCGATGTCCTCGTCACCAGTGGCTTCAAGGCTCAACTCAAGGCGCTGGTCTTCCTCGATGTACGGCAGAACATCGCCCGCCCCGAGGTCGCCAGGTGCCAGCCGTTGGTCATAAGGCAGCCACTCAGGCGAGAGAAGCGCGCCCTCACCGGGCACCAGATTGGTCTCGCAGACCGTGGCCTTCTTGCCGCGAGGCACGCGCGCCACGGTGATCGCCCACCGCCACCCCGGGTATCCCGGCGCGGTGCACGCGAAGTAGTGGGTGGCAACACGCTCGTCATCCATGACAGCACCAAGGTGCTCACCAACCGCGCCCGGTTCGGCGACACCCTGGGCGGCCTCGCGAGCCTGGTCCAGGGCGGCGATCAGGATCGCGTCCGCTTTGATCGCCACGCCTCAGGCACCAGTCTCGAGCTGACCGGCGATCCCACGCAGGACCTTGGCGACCTTGCCCGCCGTGGCCTTGTCGGGATACCTGCCGCGGTGCAGCGTCGTGGAGACGTTGTCGAGGAGCTTGATGACGTCCTCCACGATGACGGTCAGGTCCTCCGGCGACGTGCGGTTCTTGGCGGCCACGGATGCAGACATTGACGGCATCGGGTCCAACACACGCACCGACAGTGCCTGCGCCCCGCGCCTGCCCTGGACGACACCGAACTCCACCCGCGTGCCACCCTTAAGCGTCGCGACACCCTCGGGTAACGCATCCGCGTGCAGGAACACGTCAGCACCCTCATCGTCGCTGAGAAAGCCGAAACCCTTATCGGCGTCGTACCACTTGACCTTGCCTGTAGGCACAGCCCACCTCTTGCTCATGTGTTGGCCGCCGCCCCACGAAGAGGTACGGCGCGATGGCGCACGTTGCGCTGCCCCAAGGTTAACCGTAGTCGACGGAACAGTCGGGTCAGCCATCTGGCAGCTGGCCCAGACGGCGCCGCTGCCCGAAAAGAGTTTGAGGATTATCGTCGCCGTGGCCATACTCCAAACGGTGACCTCCCCTGCACGTGAGCACCCCTCGTTGGTGTCGTTCTGGAACGACCTGCCACGCGACGGCAAGTTCCTTCTGTCTACTGTCGCCATCGAGACGCTGGGCACCGGGCTGGTGCTGCCGTTCGGCTTCATCTACCTGCACGAGGTACGTGGATTCACGATTGAGACGGCCGGCAGCCTGCTGGCGGTGCCCGCCATCGCTGGGATGGCCGTCGTGGGCCCAGCCGGAGCCTTCATCGACCGGCTCGGCGCCCGGCGGATCATCCTCGCCGGCATGGCGGCACAGATGCTTGGCAACGTCCTGCTCGCGTTTTCCGCCACTCCCTTGATGTCCGCCTTGTCCATGGGACTGCTCGGCGCCGCGGGTGGCATCTTCTGGCCGGGCTTCAATGCCATGATCGGCGCAGTGGTGCCGTCGGGCATCCGGCAACGCTATTTCGGGATCAACTTCACCCTGGTCAACCTGGGCATCGGTCTCGGGGGCGTGCTGGCGGGGTCCATCGTCAACGTCCATCGACCTGGCACGTTCGTGGCCATCTACCTGGGCAACGCTTTCAGCTTCCTGGCACCCCTTGCGGTTCTTGTCGGGCCCCTTCGACACGTGAGCGGCAAGGTGGACCACCCGGTCAGCGAGCTGGACGGCTCACCGGTACAGACGTCGTACC
>JGI24140J50213_10000833_pt1 | contig 14152 bp, 8 predicted proteins | sample BarGraIncu00222A_FD_50213 | JGI IMG/M metagenome (IMG submission 50213)
GGCTCATCAAGAAAAAGAAGCCGTGGTTCGTGCAGCAACGCACAAGCGAGCGAGATACGGTGCTGCATACCGCCGCTCAATTGATCGATAAGCCTGTTCCTNGAAGCCTGAAGATCGACAAGCTTGAGTAACATCTNTTCGCGCACGTNAATTTGCGCTTTGCTGAGTCCAAAAACCTCGCCATAAAACGCCAAGTTTTCGTGCACGGTCAATCCTCGATAAAGCGCCAGCTCCTGTGGCATATAGCCGACGCGCGATGAAACGCTCGGGTCTGGAACCTTCAAGTCAAGCACATATACTTCTCCCGACGACGGGCGCAACACTCCGCAGAGTATCTTGATAACTGTCGTCTTTCCGGCTCCGTTTGGACCTAATAGTCCATAGATTTCACCGCGCTTTACGCTAAGCGACAACTTATTTACGGCTTTGAACCCACCAAAGTCCTTTTCGAGGTCGCGAATGCAAACATCATACGTCATGGTTGAGTTCCAAGAATGGGCCCTAGCGATAATCGCTGAGTTTTTGGGCTTCTTATACCATGAAAACCATTACACAGGCCCAATGACTATCTTTTGTATCGTTGTTACAACCAACGTCTTATTTCGCTTAAGACGTTTACGCTTCACTGCAGAACCGCATTCGGGAGTGGTCTCCTCTCAAACGCGCGAATTCATGATGCAATGCTGTCTATGCTGAGACTTATTGCTCTGAAAAATAAGAACTGTTATAAGAAAGAACCAATTTTGAACCTCTTGTCGCAGATAAAGCGCTTTCAAGGACAAGAGCGCACGAAATTTAAAGGTGAGCTAAACGGTAATTGAACTCCTCGCTTTTGGCTTCACAGCATTCTTGGTGGGTTTCTCTGGTGCTATCGTGCCAGGCCCAATGCTCACAGCCTCAATAACGGAGGCGGTCAAAAAAGGTTATCGGGCCGGTACGAGCGTCGTTTTCGGTCACGTAATAGTCGAGACTAGCATGATCGTGCTGCTCGCTCTCGGGCTTAGCCAGATTGTAGGATTAAAGACACCTTTTATCGTCATATGCATAGTTGGAGGGGCAGTTCTTGTCTTTATGGGCGTTAAATTGATAAAAAGCGGCCGAAAGAGTGCTTCCATCGAGATAACCGAAGAAGAACCGAAGTTCGCCCATGGCCCTATCTATAGTGGGATAATAACGAGCTTGTCTAATCCGTACTTCTTCATGTGGTGGTTTACGGTCGGGGCTACTTTTGTGTTCGAAGGTCTGAGACTTGCCGGGTTAGTAGGGTTAGCTACATTTCTCATTGGCCATTGGGCGTCAGATTTCTCCTGGTATGGGTTCGTTTCTTTCTGTACGGATAAAGGTACGGCCGTTGCAGGAGACAAAGCCTATCGGTTTATACTGATAGGTTGTGGAGCTTTTTTATCAGTACTAGGGTTAGTTTTCGTTTACAGCGGCTTTGCTACTATTTGAACGCTCCGCGAAGAATCTCTACAAACGAAAACCAACTGAACTGTGACTTAATGAATGGCAGGAGCGTTTGTAAGCTAATTTAGGTCAAACGCAGCTTTGCAGCGAACGGCTTCAAGCTTGTCGTGCTAGCTGGCGGGTACTCTTCCAATATACACCAGCTCATTTGAAACATTAATTGAGGAATCGAAAATTATTTCACGCAGACTGCTAAACGTGCGCCTGATGGTTGTCACGTCTGCGATTGGGCTGCTTGTTGTGGCAATTCTGGGTTTGATTTTGCTTTACGTTCTGGTAAAACTCGGGGTCAGATTTGGAAAGTATTTGGCAATTAATTCGATAGTTGGCATCATTGTCCTAATTATAGCTAACTTTTTTTTAGCTCACTATGGGCTAATGGTTCCTATTAACCTTGTTGCCATCCTTGCGTGTGCATTGGCTGGAATTCCTGGAGCTTTGCTCGTAATACTGTTGGTCCTGCTTGGCATTCCTGTTTGAATGCCCGTGAATGACTCTCGATTTGTGATCAAACAATCCAGCGGCGATTTTTTCACACTACTATATTTTTAATAAGATGACAGTTGTTTGCTGCACACTATTAACGATTAAGATCTGCCAATTTAGAGGATGGCTGAGTGGCATCTGAGGTTTTTTGATTGTGTAAAGATTATTCATTGAGGCTAAGTGACTTTACTTCTTAAAACGCTGCTCGTCGGATGATACGTAGGCCCCACCATAGCCGCGGATGAAGATCTGCCAACGTTTCTATCCCACTATTGAAGATGGCGCGTAAATCCTCAGCACAAGCTAACCTTTAATACCCGCAAAAAAAAGAATACTCAGCGTTGCAGCTGCGTCAGACCATCCTATGAAACTTGTTGCTTGTGCGCTTATCGTGTTTGCTTTTCTGATACCCCTTCAAGGCTCGGGTGACGTGCTAGTTTGCCATGGCAATTTGACGAGTTCGGTACACTCCGTTAAAACTCGAGAGCTCACGATTCCTGCCGGAATTCAAAATTTAGAAGTGCAGCTCCCTAGCGCGTCGAATGCCTCGCTCTTCGCGTACTCGCTAAAAATAGAGTCCTCTAATATTTCATACAGTAAGAAACCCGATGCCGTCACGGCAACGAGTGAAGGAATTAGCGCCACGTGGGTTAACCCACCCACACAACTGCGCTACACAATGGACACCAATCTAACGATTGACGTAAAAGCCGATGGATTGAACTCAGAATCACAGTTACCCCTCAAGCTTCCTAGCAGCAACGAGAGCGTTGCTAAATATTTAGCCCCCTCGACCTTTGTTCAGTCTAACGACCAAGAGATTGCAAAAACAGCGAAGGCAATCGTCAACAATACGACCTATGAGAGCGCAGCGGTAACGTCCATCATGCTCTGGGTCAGTGACAACCTCAAGTATGACCTCAACGCGACACCACATGACGCTTCTTGGACTTTTCACAACAAGCGGGGAACGTGCGAGAATTATGCACACCTTTCATTGGCACTATTGCGGAGCGTAGGAATTCCAGCTCGCTACGTCAGTGGCTACCTAGTAGGTGGAACGATTAACCTAAACGGAGATATACTGACTTCTAGCTATCAGTGGAGTCCTGGACCGCATGCTTGGATAGAGGTGTACTACCCAGACTTAGGATGGGTGCCATATGAGCCGCAAAAAACCTTAGGCTTTGTTGACGATCATCATATACGAGAGGCCGTCGGCAAAGACTCAGCCGATATATCAAACAAGCTGACGTATACGTCTGCCGTCAGTGATATGAGACACGTCGTCATTAACGACTCTTCAGATGCGATCGTAGTGCAGGATACTTCGGATTTGCATGTAATTCACACATCTAGTGCCTCAAACCAGCAAGTCCTATCACAAGAGATGGCACATGGCGGGACGGTCAACGACCACATAAACGCGTTTAGCGGCGAGGGACTTTTAGTTAGACTCGCAGCGCCAATCATAGCCGCCGTCGCAGCAGTGGCAGGCCTTAGTCTTTTATTCTCTCGAAGACGTCGCGGTTAAGTCGTCCATCAATATCATTGTAGTGCTACATCGAGGGCCCACGTGATGAATTGTTTTGCAGGAAACTCGTGAATTGTTGACAAGATAGCGAGTCCTTGGTCCACAGGCTTCACTATCAAAACAGCGCCGTCTTCAGACTGTAATATCACGTCGTTCTCCTCTACGCCTATCAAGTAGCCATCTGTATAGGCCTCATAGACGTTGAGGATGTGCGCGGCTGGATGCTGCTTCCTGACATCTATTTTCATCGGAGTGTCTCGGACGAGATGCTTAACCCTGTAAGGCAGACCAAGCCACGCAAAGTCGTAGTCGTCGACATACGGACTGAACGCTATTAACACACCCCCCTTTCGCATAAACTGCTGCAGGGGCGTGCCTACGCTTCTCACTGATTTTGCGACTGTGCTATAGGCCGGATTCCCAAAACCAACGGGAAGAATCGCCACCTTAAATTTCGGAGAGTACGCGGTTCCAATCTGTAACGGCGACACACGCACACATGCTAATCCATATTCAACAAACAACTTCTCAAAAAGAAGCGGACGATCCCAAATGAGCGCGATCTCACTCATTGTGCAAAAGAGATTTCGCGTCTACTTAAGGATTGTTAAAGGTCGTTCGGTGGGACCACCGCGTTAAGTTATTACGCCGATAGTCAAGTCCGCTTCCACCTATCGACTAATTCAGATAGTTCTGCAACGTCAGTTATCTCCTCAAGCCAGACCTCGTTGAATCGGGTGCGCAGTGCGGGCGAGAGCACGTTTCTCGAAGGGTGGATTTTCGGCGGATTTATAGAAAAGAACAATCTGAAATTTGGATGCAGTTCAAATAAGGTTGCCTCTTCGTCTGTGACGTAACCGAAGTCTAGCAGCGTGTTGAGGTACTCAGAGAGAGGGTTAAGGTTCGCTTCGTCGATTAAAAGCCACGCACCGCTTTTGACGGCTTTAAAGAGAAGGCCTCGCTTGTAGCGCCACGTGCCACGACGATCTTGCGTAAAGCCGCCCAGGAGCTCCTCGATGCCCGAATCTGATGAAAGGTTCACATAGTACAGGTCCGTCTTCTTCTGCCGCGCCAGGTATCTTACTAACGTGGTTTTTCCGGAAGCAGGGTAGCCAACTAGAAGAATGGGCTCATCAAACTTGAGAGCTTTAAGCATGCTCACGAGTGTGTGTCTCTGCGTTTCGGTCGGTACGATTCGAGCTTCTTCACCTGGAATGAAGCGGCGACCCCTAGTCACCGGCAAGTCAGCGAGTAGCTGCCCCAGCTGTTCGGAGGGGTTAATGAACGCGTCTTCACTGCTGCTGCCCTCTGCTTTGATGCCGAAGATGGTGTCAATGAGCTTTAGCAGGCCTTCGCGTTCGTCGCGGTTTCGCACGCGTGCTACGCAGATGTCAGCCAATTCTGTACCAAGGAGTCGCATAAATGCGGGTTCGGGCACGTTCGTTTGTATGGCGGGCTCCAATCGCCTTCCAAGCCGTATCAAATCTCGCAAACTGAAGATGTATGGTTCCTTTTCCTCCTTGCCAATAACTTTAGAGTTAGCTTGTTCCTGTAAGGTAACGTGAAAAAACGCGATTGAGTAGGCCAAATGAGCGGGGATACCAAACAACCCGCTTAGAATTTCAATCAAGTCCTCTTCACTCAGCTCCCTTTGGTATTGGACCTTGAACCGAGACACAAACACCTGTGAAAGCCGTTCCCGTTGTGCGTAACTTGACGGGTTCGCTGTGGCAAACAGCCGGAATTCGCCCGACGGCTCGACAACGCGTTGATCGCCATTCTCAGAATAGACGAATTTGCCCGTAATTAAGTAATCATTAAGTATCTCGAGTACCTCAGACGCCGCAAGGTTTAGCTCTTCAAGAACAAGCCAAGTTCCGCGTTTGGCTGCCTTTAAGATGATTCCATTCTGCCAGACGAACTTTCCTTGGTTGTTTGGTTTTATACCGCCTATCAGTTCTGACTTCGAGATGTATGGATTCAGTGTGTACGAAATATGCTCGTAACCCAGGGTCTCAGCTAACCACTTTATCAAGAAACTTTTCCCGGTAGACGTCGGGCCCATCAGGAGAAACGGATGGTTCAAAAGAAATGCTGAAGCAATTGCATTAAGCATCTCATACGCAGTTTTTGTTACTATGCACTGCTGAGCACTAGTGTGCAGCGTCTTTTTTTGCATCGAGAGAGGCCCTACTTGCAGGGAGTTCCCTTTCAACTGGACATAAGGCGAATAAGTGCCAGAAAGCGGCGCAGAAAGAGACTCATCAAGTTCGTCACCCAGCTCGCGAATCGTCTCTTGAAACTCTCCATTATCAGAGCCTAGGAGCATAGCACGCGCGACGCTACCGAAAAGGTTCTGGGCCTCACTACGAACTTCAACAGCATTGTCATCTAACACTTGTTGGAGTGCGTGCAGATTAACGGCCATGTCCTTGTCGACGCATCTCGGGTACACTCTCGCTAGCGCTTCGACGGCCGCCTGGCGCACGTCCGAATTGTTATCAGTTAGGAGCTGTTCCAGCGGTCTTATATCAGGCTCTTTGCCACACTCAATGAGTGTTGCATAGATATCGCCGAGAGCTTTAGCCGCTGCTACGCGATTTTTTGCGTGTTTGTCACTCGTGGAATTCTCTAGCTTTTTGACCCTTACGGCGGACTTTTTTGCGTGAATAAGTGCAGGATAAACCAGGCCAAATGCTTTGATTATGGCTTGGCGGACCTCGATGTCGTCATCGGTGAGCAGGTTTTCTAATAGGGCAACGTCTGTCGGGATCCCGCGTTCAATGCGTGCTGTGTAGACGCGGCTCAGTGCCTCTACTGAAACCCTGCGGAGCTCATCGTTACTTTCCGTTAGGACGTGTTGGAGTAACGAGACGTCGGTCGGGATCCCGCGTTCTATGCGTGCTGTGTAGACGTCACCTAGCGCGTTCACCGTTGCTTTGCGCACCACCCACGACCTATCTTTAAGGGCGGCTTCAAGCCCTTTGAGATCGACGTCTACGTCTCTTTGAATGAGGGTCGGATATATATTGCTCAGCGCTTCGACAGTCGCTTGCCGCACAGCCCATGCATCATCACGAAGCAACGTTTCCAATAGATGCCAGTCAGTGTTTTTTCCACCTGCAATGCGATCACCATACAGAGTGGCAAGAACGACGACGGCCGCTTGGCGCGCAGTCCAAGCCATATCAGTCAACTCCTCCTCTAATTCCTCCAAGATGACGTCGCGCAAAGAATCATCAAAAAGCAAGTCGTAAGCAATTTTTCGTGCCATAATCCGGGTTTCTCTGTCTGTCGCATTCACCAAACTGGCAAGCATGGCAAGCAACGTTTTGACAGTCGGACTCTCGTTATAGGTCTCAAGAATCTGCAAAAACGAGTTGAGGCCCCCTGAAATAGACGTGACGAGTGCAGGGAGCCGAGGAGTAAGTAACGTCAAATCACGAGGTTCGAAATCTGGCAACACTGCTTTAATGTAACTATCTTGTTCGATTATAGATCGAACTATCCCCTCACTCTTTGGCTGTATCTGTGTAAAAGCGTAGTTACACACATCAACAAAAGCGTCTTTTTCTGACAACCCAGAGTCCAAAAATAACACAAGCGCCTCAGTTGCCCGTTTTAGGTCCCTTATTGTGAAAAGTTCGGGAAAGTCTTGCTTGAGCTTCAGATAAACGTGAGCGATTAACGCCCCAAGTTCCTCACTAAATCGATCATGAATGGTTTGAGAACGCTCTTGGGCATCGTTTGAACCATTATAGTTCATCGAAGTATTGTTACGAATCTGAGGTCACCCCTTTTGCTAGCACACTGCCCAGAGTCAAAGGCAAATCGTCAACCGTCGCGACTTGTATCGGACGGTCATACCTTGTGCGTATTGATGTAGCACCTTCCCCTATGCCGATNCCTACTACGTGGATAGATTTCGTTGCTGCAACGTCCTGTAGTTCTTTAAACGTAAGACCGGTACTATTGACATTCCCCTCGCCGTCCGAGACAACGATTATAAGACGATAAACATCTTCGGGCTCTCGTTCGAAAAGATCTATTCCCAAAGCAAGAGCGTCCGCATCCGCCGTCGCCCCAAACGGTATGAACTGAGATACGTCCTCAAATACTTGCTCGCGCTCATGCTGAGTAAAATTGTCGCCAAACGGCTTATGGACTATTGGCGCGTCCGCAAAGCCGATGATTGCGTAATCAATCCCGATATAATCGAACGCTTCCATAAAGAGCAAGACACCTTGTAACGCAGCAGTTCGTTTTGGCTCCTGCATTGAACCTGATTCGTCTAAGAGTAACATAATCCGGTGATCTACGTGAGTGGGCCGCCGGCGCTTTAAGAACACATCGAAGTCTTTAGTTGTTGTTGGAACCCCTTGTTGTATCTTTCTCGTCACATCCATAACTCGGCGTAAATCCGGTTTCTGACCGGAAGAGTAATAGCCTTCGTACTTTGGCTTTCGGTTTTTTGCAAGCACGTTATTCAGCGTTCCAACAAGCGTTTGTAACAATCCTGATACCGCAGCAAACGCCTTGTTATATTCGTTCTTGTCCGAGATGCTTTTGCTTTGAAGGTGCCGACGCTGAGCGACAAGATCCCTGCGGGTAATTTCAGAGTGCGGCTTTTCTGAGGAAATTCGTACGTTTTCACTTCGGTCTCTTTTTGCCCCAATTCTTTTTTCAACAGTATTGGCTTCAAGTGATTCAGGCACAGTGCGCTTCGCAGATAGCCGATCGGCGAGTTCTTTTGAATGTTTCTCCAGAATCTGTTGCGCCTCTTGCTCCAATTGCTGAAACTTAATCTCCGATGGGTTATCGCCCTCGCCCAGAGGTCGCTGCCCACGCTCAATCGTTAGCGCTATGTTTTCGATAGCTTTTTTGAGCAGCGTTTCGTACGGTTCTAAAATATACTTCTGCACGTTTTCAGCTGCTTCCCACGCAAAACGACGTTTCTCTTGCTCTGAAGCGCGGCCACGAGGGTGATGGATAAAGATAGATTCAAAAAACTGAACGGTGGTCTCGAAGACTGTCCGTACTTCTGGGTTGATAAAGAGTGAAGGAGGCTTACCAAACCGCCAATAGTACAAGACGGACAACAGATACTCAAGATGGGGGAGGACCTGATACGCCTGAATTGTTGAATTAGAGCTTTTTTGAACCTCCTTTTGTAGTTTGTAGCTGTAGGATGTGGTGCTTAGGTCTTCAGAGAGCAGATCGTCGTAAATGAGATCCAAATATCGGGAGGTCCCGGTGAACGTCGCTTTGATCCAGTTATTTGCTCGCGGATCTTCAAATGTATTCAGAAGCAACCGCAACGATTCGGTCGAAAGGAGTTGCCCGAAGGTCGGATTTTTTTTGTCCACTCGCGTTATCTGATAGTGACCGATCTCGTGCAACAATGAACCTACGATTTTGTCCGGTGGTGCCGTAACGAGGTCGATAAGGGGGAAGGTTACAGTGTTGTTTTCATAGTCATAGGCCCACCCTTCTCCGGGAATGACGTTTATATCAACATCCTCTCCTAATCCCGTAGAGATTATCGTTATCAAGGTGTGCATCTTCTGAAGGAGGAGGACCTGATCCATCTTGTTTTTTGCAGCTAACTGTGCTATTTGTCTTTTTTGTGTTTCTGACAGCCCGACTCCTCGCGTTTGCGACGGTGGTACCAACGTGCCTAAAGAAACGGGCTCAGATAAAGCGTTAGGCTCCGCTTGCGTGCGCAACCTTGAATTTTTTTCAGTCAACGATACCTCTAGGACATCCAACCAGCCCTTGTCTGCAAAAATAGCATAACGTTCTGGAGTTCGCAACACGTTGATCTGGTCTACAAGAAGGGGCAACGACAGTCCCCGAAGAAGTTCTTTGTCGTTTTTTTCTCGTCGGACCAAACAACCGAACAAGCACTCGAACACACCAAGTCGGAACCCGACTGGTACCCCGTCGCGCAGTAATGCATAGCTTACATAAGCAACGTCGTTTTCCAGACTCGCCAAAGCAACGTTATCTGCTTCATCAACGAGAGCACGGGCATTAGCCGTTAAGGTTACATTTAACGGCGGCCCTCTGGGAGATCGGCTCAGTGCGACCCACGTGGCGAAATCCCGTTTAAACTGAGCGATCGCCTGTCTTAACTGTGCATGCAACCGCGATGGGACACCTGCAACGTAGTTCTCACTGGAGTGGTACTCCACTTGTCGGCCTTTGGGAAGTACCCGTATCAACAGCTGTGGAAAACCCTTCTCCTCTTCTGTTGGCTCAGAAAATGCCGGATAGCGCACCATTTATGCCATCGAGGCTCCTGTTTCATTTATTCACGTCAGAAAAAATCTCCATGTCTAAAGTGAGCAAAATCTTGGCGACTACATATTCAACGGCGCTATGCTACAGCACATATATTCGCCGTAGAGAATATAATGATAACGAAGCCGTGTGTGCGCGAGTGGGGCTTATCAGATTTTTTTCCCCCACGTTTCGCTCGAAATTATTTAAAGTATAACTTATTGACGCGTGATGTCTCAAAGCTGATACCAGATAGCCTAGCAGCGGGAGCCAGCAAAGCCTAAAAAAGACACTATAGTTGTTACTCTGTTGTACGCAACTATATCTTCACTCGTTCTTGGGGACCAAGAGACGTTGTTTTAACCGCTTATTTTTGTCCACCTGTATCTTTAATGTTGACTTTTACGGCTTTCACCTTTTCCACAGGCTCTTTCCTTGGCATAGTGATTTCTAGTACCCCATTATTGAATCGCGCTTTTGCTTTTTCCGGAACTACAGTGGCAGGCAAAGAAATCCTTCGTTTATACGCGCAACCCCGCTCTCGACAAGCATACGACTGCTGTTCACCTTCCACCTCAGCTTGTGGTTCAGCAGAAATGTCTATAGTGTCGGGCATAAGGTCGATGTCAATGTCCTCTTTCTTGACCCCTGGTAGATCCGCTACGAGATGAAGTTCTGTGCCGAGGTCGATTACATCTATTTCAGGCGTCCTCGTTGGGCCCCAATGCCTTGGCATTATATCGGGGACGTACGTTTTGTATAAATGCTCAGCCTTTGAGCGTTGTTCCTCAGGAACGAATCTTTGGTAAAGATCTTCCACTGTCGCAAGCGCGGCATCGAGCACGCCCCCCACGTTTGCAATAACCTCTTGAATCCTATCGTCTCTTGTTGTCATTCTGATCCCTCTAATTAGCTAATCTCCCGTGTGAGCCCTCCTAACTAAGAACGCTCACGTGCACCTACAAATCTGCTTTTCTTATTTATATCCTCACCCCTTGTAAGAGTAAATATGTTCGGCGCTCAGCGACCTGCAAGTACCATAGCACCTTGAAGGAAGTCGGGGCAAAAAAGGCGTGCTCGTTGGAGGGTTAGCTTTGTTAGAAGCCTTGGAGAGCGATAACCAAGCATAAATATCATACCATATAGAGTCTAAAACCTCTTACAACAAAAAGGAGATGATATCTATGGGAACAGACCATGCGTATGTTTTGCCAAAATTGCCCTACGACTACAACGGTTTAGAGCCATATATCTCTGAGCAACAACTTACGATTCATCACGATAAGCACCATCTCACGTACGTAAACGCGGCGAATGCGGCTTTTAAAAAGCTTGAAGAAGCACGAAAGAACAAAGCAGAAATTGACGTTAAGGCAATGCTGAAAGAGTTGTCTTTCAACATAGGCGGCCATCAACTGCATTCTATTTTTTGGCCCACTATGGCGCCTGCTGGAAAAGGCGGCGGTGGGGAGCCCACAGGTAAGCTCGCAGAAGCTATAAACGACACATTTGGCAGCTTTGCCCAGTTCAAGGCGGAGTTTAGCAAGGCAGCAGCAACCACTGAGGGTTCCGGATGGGCTGCACTCGCTATCGACGTGAAGACTAAACAGCTAGCCATAATGCAGATAGAAAAGCACAACGTCAACGTCTATACCGGCTTCTACATTGTTATGGTGCTAGACGTTTGGGAACATGCCTACTACCTAGATTACAAGAACGAACGGCCGAAATTCGTTGAGGCTTTTTGGAATATCGTGAATTGGGAGAGGATCAATAAGCGTTTTGAAGAGGCTTTAGATAGTACGTTCGCGGTCCTCTAGACTTTATTACCACAAGGTGAGCGTTAGACATGCGCAGTCTAAACGCTCCTTTTTTTGATAATACCGCCTACATCAGGTCTCACACGATTGTTCAGATCACTGCATATCACGATTTGTTTTGCGTATAATTGTAAAACGTGATTCTCAAGCAATTTAGCTTAACGAGCGGTGCCCTATCTCACCATTCAACGGAGCTGCCGCCACCGTCAGATCCTCTTTGAATTGTGATTTGCTGCCTAGTATGCGAATGAAAAGCGTCATCGTGACTTATGACGATGACTTGGCTTAATCCTTTAATTGCACCTATTTGGCTAGCCAAGTTGTTACGGCGTTCCTCATCAAGATGTACAGTAGGTTCATCAAGAATGAAAAGGCCGAGTCCGCCGATAACTTCCTGAAGCGCTAGGCGAACGCTCAGGCATGCTGATATTTTCTCGCCGCCACTCATTTCGTACAGCGAGATTACATTTTCATTTATTGTTTTGAAGATTAGGTAATCTTCCTGCCAAAACAGTTGAGACCCTGCACCGGCGAGACTTGACCAGTACCGCTCTGCGTGCTTGCTTATCTCTCTCGTGTAGACGGGGCGTAATGAACTCAATTTCTTAAAACTAGCGCGAACCTCGTCAAAAAATTTAGCGTCGGATTCAATTTCAGTAAGTTCGACTTCAGCGACCATTAGATCTTCTTTTTTCTCTTTAACGTCGCTTTTGATTGACTTTTCTTGATCAATCTGTTTGAGTAATTGCGTCAGGACGCCTTTTTTTTCGTTGAAAACTCGTTGTTTCCCTTCTAGCTCTTCAATGATTCGCTGATGTTCCTGTTTGTCGTAGACCGCTTTGGTTTCGAGGACTTTGCTATCAAATTCGGCTCGTTGGGCCTCCAAATCCTGAAGTCTGCTGCATAACTGATCGTAACTGGTCTCTAAGTTTTCCAGTTTCTCGGCGCTACTTTTAGATGCTAAGTAAAGATCATACGCTGGTTTCACTTCCTGCAGTTCCTGGGCAAGTCTCGTTTCATTTTCTTCGTTCCCACCTGCTTTAGAAAGCTTCGCCGTTTCACTATCGATGCGTTCCAGCGCCCGGGTGAGTTGATATTGTGTTTCCTCGACGTCAGAGATCTCTTTTAGTGCTGCAGGTTCATCAAATCTTTGAAGATTGTACCATATCGAGTTGAACTCGTCAGCAAGTGGTTTCAACTCATCAAGAAGTGCTTTTGTGTTTTTGATTACTTCAGAAGAATCACTTGTAACGTCAGTCTCGGCGACCAATCGCTTAATTTCGGTGTTGACGCTGTCCACTTGCCCCTTTAGAAGCCCAAGCTCGTGTTTCTTCTTTTCGAGTATCCTGAGTTGCTTTTCGGCTTGAGCGGCTTGCTCAATTGCTGCCGATTTTTCTTTCTTTCGTGACTCCAGTTTGACCAGATCTTGTTGAAGTTTCTCCAGCTTTTGCCGCTGCCTTTGCCCGAGCTCCAAAATTGACTCACAAGTTTCGTGGGTATAAGGGCAGATCCCTTCTAATAGATCCGCCAATTCTTTCTCAAATTGCCGCTTTAAGCCATTTCGTTCGCCCAGTAGCGCGATTATATCATTATACTCCTTGTTTAAACCCTCCAACTGATCAGCTTCTGTTTTTAGAGCGTCATAACTTCGCAGTTCTAGCTCAAGTGCGTTGATTTTAGCGTCGTATTCGTTGAGTGTTTTGTGCTTCTCGTCTAATTTGTCCAGGAGGGTTTCATATTTCCGTTGGTTACTCTGTAACGTCTCTAATTCAGCCTGAAGCTTGTTGTAATCGTCAGCGTGTTTTTTGAGCCCTTCGGCTCTTTTTTTGAAATTTCGAAAATTATCTAAGTCAGCTATTTTGTTGTGCTTTCTATTTTCAAGACGATCATATTCACCTTGTTTGGCGAAATGATCTTCCTGAAGTTTCGCAATTTGTCGAAGATACTCCCGTACCGTTTGAAGCTCAGTTGAGATTTTGTTATATCTTCGAAAATATTGGTAATTGGCTTCGACTATCTCATTTGCGCTGCGACTGTCTGCTAGATCTCTCTTGACATTGCTCTGGTTCATTTTCAGAGCACCTATTTGAGTCGCTGCATCACGGAGCTCGCGTTCGAGGTTGATGATTGTTTCACTGAGCTCGTCTAGGATCCGTTTGTGGGCCGCTATTGAAGTTATTTCTTTTTCGATGTCTTTAAGCTCGTTTTTTAAGATAATCGATTGATCTTCGTGTTCCTCCAGGCTCTCGATTTGTTTCTCCAGGTGTTCAACGCTTGACTTGAGTACGCGAACGTCGCCGTCATGCTTAATTGCCTGCTCTTTGAAGTTGTTCTTGACGTGCTTGGAATCCTCAAAGGCTTGCCTGTAACGGTATAACCCGAGCACCCTGTCAAAATGGTCTTTACGAGCCTGAGCGCTGTACTCGAACTCATCGATGATCTTGCCTTGTTGAACACAAACGACATTTGAAAACAAACTGCTGGCTGAATCATTGTAGACGCTCGAAATGCCAAGCTCGTCTATGATTCGCTGGTGGATTTCCTCCTTTCCGAATAGTTTGGA
>JGI24140J50213_10000834_pt1 | contig 14146 bp, 12 predicted proteins | sample BarGraIncu00222A_FD_50213 | JGI IMG/M metagenome (IMG submission 50213)
GGAACGTGTTGACAAACGATCAGGGAAAAGAGACGATTGGAATTGTTGCTTTTAATGAGATGATCAAAAAAGATCACCGGGTTGAAACTGTAATGCTGACATTGCGTGATGGCCTAATGATCATCAGAAAGAAATAAACCGGCAAGAAATAATCTGCTTTTTCATAAAAACTAAAAATGCCTTCGAATATTCGTTAGAATTATTCTGAAGGCATTTCCATTAAGCTAACTATCCTATTCATCTATCCAAATATTAAAATTGACCACCCTACCTGTCAATTTCAATCTTGATGTTCGGTAATCTCGTAACAAACACGTTGCAATATTATATACAAAAATTCTTTAACACAACAAAAAAAAAAGTTATTGTATGAACCCCCCCTTTTTTTGGATGAAATCACGGTTTTTGTTAATATTCCTTAAAATTTGTTTCTCCAAAAATGAATTTTGAGGTGAAATCGGAAGAAAAAGGACTCAAAAAGAAGCGTAAAAACGCAAAAAGAGTTGATTTAAGTTTTAGTACCTTTGTACGCTTAAATATCATACCGATATGGTTCCAAAAATAAGTATCATAATGGGCAGCACCTCTGACTTACCGGTCATGGAAGCAACTGCAAAATTTTTAAATGAAATGCAGATTCCTTTTGAATTGCATGCATTATCGGCTCACAGAACCCCTGAAGCTGTTGAACAGTTTGCCAAAGGAGCCAAAAGTCGCGGTATACAGGTCATTATTGCTGCAGCAGGTATGGCAGCCCATCTCCCGGGTGTGATTGCATCTATGACTTCACTACCTGTGATTGGTGTTCCCATCAAATCAACGCTCGGTGGTATCGATGCCGCATTAGCTATATTGCAGATGCCTCCAGGAATTCCTGTAGCCACGGTTGCTATCAACGGAGCATTAAATGCAGGCATCCTTGCCGCTCAGATGCTGGCAATTTCTGATGCTGATCTTTTCGCGAAATTAGAAGGATACAAAGAAAGCCTTAAAAAGAAAATCGTTCAGGCGAACGAAGAATTGCAGGGAGTTAAATTTGAATTTAAAACTAACTAAATACAGTTAACACTCACCTTCTTGCAAGGGATTGAGTACTATTTTTTCTATCTTTGCAAATTATTACAATTTCCTGGCTAGTTCCGTTGATTTGTTTTTTAAAGTCAGGTAGTTGAATTTCTATAATCCCACAAAAAAGTTTTTCAATGTATACCATCACTGTTAAAGACAAAATATTTTCCCCTTTTATCACTGCATCAGAAATCGATCAGGCAATCAGTAAGATTGCTGTCGCTATGAATGAAGATTTAGCAGGTAAAAACCCTCTGTTTCTGATTGTTCTAAACGGGGCGTTTATGTTCGCGGCTGATTTGGTCAAGAAACTCAACTTCCCCTGTGAATTATCCTTTATCAAACTCGCTTCTTATTCCGGAACTAAATCTTCGGAAAAAGTAAGAGAACTTATCGGTCTCAATGAAGACCTTATAGGTCGTACCGTAGTTGTTATCGAAGATATCATCGATACAGGTATAACACTTGGCGATCTAATGGAAACTGTGAAATCAAAAAACGCTGTCGAGGTCAAACTGGCTGCACTTTTATTTAAACCCAAGGCATTTCAAAAAAGTTATCCTATCGATTATGTAGGACTTGAAATTCCGAATGACTTTATTGTAGGATATGGATTGGATTATGACGGTTTTGGAAGAAATTATCCTGACATTTATAAAATTGTAGAGTAAATATTATCAATATATTGGATCTTTCATTTTTATATCAAACCTCTAAGTTATGCTAAACATTGCACTTTTTGGCCCTCCCGGCGCGGGAAAAGGAACACAATCCATGCTATTGCTTGAAAAGTATAATCTGACGTACATTTCAACAGGAGACATTCTCCGGGCAGAGATCAAAGCGAAATCAGAACTGGGTATTGAAGCAAAAAAACTCATCGACAAAGGAAACCTCGTCCCTGACGAACTCATCATCCAGATCATTGAAAAAAGAATCATTGAGAATGCAGACAGCAATGGCTTCCTCTTTGATGGTTTTCCGAGAACAATGGTTCAGGCTTACATCCTTGAAGCATTACTGCTGAAAATTAATGCCACTTTAAACTGTATGCTTTGTCTTGATGTTCCCGAAGATGAACTGATGCGACGTTTACTTGAGCGCGGTAAGATCTCGGGGCGAAGTGATGACAACGAAGAGGTTATAAAATCAAGACTTATTGAATACAATACCAAGACTTTCCCTGTTATAGACTTTTATAAAGCACGCGACCAGTATATTCCTATTGATGGAACTGGTACTGTTGAAGAAGTTTATGAACTGCTGACAGACTCAATTGATGAAACACTCACAACAGTCTGGCTGAATATCGTGTTATTGGGTGCTCCAGGAGCAGGCAAAGGAACACAGGGACGTTTACTTGCAGAAAAACATAACCTCTATTATATCTCAACCGGTGCCAAATTACGCCGCGAGGTGAAGATGGGCACTGATATTGGAAAGAAAGCTAAAGTCTTCCTCGACAAGGGAGAACTTGTGCCTGACGAAATCATTATTCAACTGATTGAAAGTGAAATCCAAAAACATGCAAATGTTCGTGGATTTGTTTTTAAAGGCTTTCCACGAACCATGCTTCAGGCATATATCCTTGATGGACTCCTGAGAAGATTGAACTCATCTGTTTCAATTGCATTGGAAGTGAAAGCGCCAACCCTCGAACTTTTCAAGCGACTCCATTCACGTGGAAAGACAGAAAAAGCTCGCTCATATGACATGAGTACTGAGCTGATTATTGGTCGTCTTGAAGAGTATGAACAAAAAACCGCCCGAGTGGTGGAATATTATAAGAAACAGGGCAAATATAAAGCGATTGAAGGACTGGGCTCAACAGACGAAATCTTTGAAACACTCACAACGACTGTAGATACAGCATTCCATAAAGCCCGCTAAACTTTATCCATGCCCTGGTTTATCATACATTAAAATACTAATTATAAAAACGCATGGCATCATCAAATTTTGTTGATTACGTAAAAGTATTCTGCCGTTCCGGAAAGGGTGGTGGAGGATCTGTACACTTTTACCGTGGACGGGCTATACCCTTTGGAGGCCCTGACGGCGGTAACGGAGGCCGGGGCGGACACGTTATACTGCGAGGCAACAAGCAGTTATGGACTTTATTACATCTCAAGTACACCAAGCATATCATGGCCAAAGATGGTGAAAGCGGAAAAGGTGCCGAAAGAACCGGCGCCGAAGGAAGTGATTACGTCGTTGAGGTTCCTTTAGGTACTGTCATTCGCGATGCTGAAACCGGTGAAGTGAATATGGAAATCACCGAACATGGAGAAGAAAGAATATTGCTACCCGGAGGTCGTGGCGGTAAAGGAAATACACATTTCAAGTCAGCCACGATGCAGTCTCCCAAGTTTTCCCAACCCGGTGAAGAGGGACAGGAAGGCTGGAAGATCATCGAGTTAAAGATCCTTGCAGACGTTGCAACCGTTGGATTTCCAAATGCCGGAAAGTCAACATTGCTTTCTGTTGTTTCTGAAGCCAAACCTGAAATCGCAGACTATCCATTTACGACATTGACACCAAACCTTGGAATGGTGGCTTATCGTGATGACAGGTCGTTTATCATGGCTGATATCCCAGGTATTATCGAAGGGGCTCATGAAGGTCGTGGACTTGGACTTCGTTTCCTGCGTCACATCGAGCGCAACTCAGTATTACTTTTCATGGTTCCTATTACAGCAGAAAGTATTACGAAGGAATACAATATTCTGTTGAATGAATTGAAAATGTATAATCCTGAATTGCTTGATAAACCTCGTCTGCTTGCCATCACAAAATGTGACCTGGTTGAAGAATCCGAGTTGAAAAAGTATAAACGAAAAATACCCAAGATCAAACATATGTTCATTTCAGCACATACAAATATGAATATTCTTAAGCTGAAAGATTTGATCTGGAGTACAATCAACAATGAACCGGTATAATCCTGAAGGGATGAAAGTATTATAGGATAAAATATCGAATTAAAAAGAACCCCGAAGGGGTGAAAGTATTGTAGCAAAACAATAAAAATACTTTCACCCCTTCGGGGTTCCTATTTCTATAATATTCTGTTCTACAATACTTTCATCCCTTCGGGATTGTGCTTAATTATGGCTGACCCAAAATTATCCAACAATAAAAGAAACTCCTTATATCACATTCATTCTACACGTTCTATTTTTAGCAGCTTCATTCCGGCTCTTGAAACAATAAATCCAACAAGAGAACCATAGATTGCACCGCAAAGAATATCTCCGGGATAATGCACTCCCAGATAGACTCGGCTATAAACAATTAATGTAGCCCAAAGCAGTAATACTGGAGGTAACCATTTGTACTTTTTGCCAAGGAATTGAATCAAAAACAGGACTAACGCAAAATTATTGGCAGCATGAGAAGAAACAAATCCATATTGCCCTCCTCTATCACCATTTACGAGATGTACCAATCCGTCTAATAGTGGTTCATGACTGGGACGCAAACGTTGAAATGTATTCTTAAACAAATAAACGGAACCCATATCACTCATTAAAATAGTCAGTGTAACCAAAGCAAGAATCATCCATCCTTTCTTTCCATAGGAATGAAAAATAAGGTATANGAAAAANATNTANAAAGGAATCCAACTGAATTTTCCACTGATAAAAAACATGATNGGATCAACNATCGGACTGTTCCATCCATTGATAGCGAAAAAGATTGCCCGGTCCAGACTTAATAATTTTTCCATAGGATGGTTCGCTGAATTTAATACCCAAGCTTCTTACCGGTCATCTCACTGATGATAACTTTGTAAACACACACTTCACGGATAGCAGGTGCATTATAAGAAAACTCCTTTCCAACATATTTCTTCATAACAATGTTCATTGCTTCGATCTTAGCTGCTGCATCATCGATGAATTCAATATGACCATAAACCAGTACACTGCGATATTTCATTCCATAACTACAAGCTACAGTTTCGTGCTGAAATCTCAACTGATGATCTGTACTGAACGCAATGCAGACATTTTTGTTTTGCCGAAGAATATCTGTCTTTTTCCCATCCTGAGATGAATGCAGATAAATCACACCATCCTTTAAACCAAAGTTTAAGGGAACAACATAGGGCATATTATGCTCATCAACCATACTTACATAACAAGCTTCACATTTGTCAATGATCTGAAACATTTCAGGTACATCGGTTATCCGACTGCTTCTCATAACGATATAATAATAAGGTCAAAAATATTAAATGCCATTCAGATTGATGGATATGAGTGGGTTAACTGTAAAGATTCCAGAGTTTGATTGTACAAATTGTACTCCAACCTCGAAAGGGAAGACAAAACGAAGAAAGTGTACATCTGCTGTTATCTCGACTCCCTTACCACCAATGACATTTTTTAATGTCGTGTCATAAAAGAAATTACCTTTTATTCTTTTGATATAGGCGATAGGTCCCAGGCTGAGATCGGGGTACAACAAGGGAAGCGAATAATTGAATGAAAGACTTACATCAGAATAAGGATAAGGGGTAGGATTACCACGGGGAAAGATAATGGCATTACTAAAACTTGTTCTCCTTGCAATATTTCCAAAAGCCAATAATCCACTTTTGAGGTCCTGATAACCCATGTAAATTCGAATTCCATCATGCTGTAATATTCCTGGCAAATAAAGTGTTTCTTCAATAGCCAAAATCGAACCACTCTGTAATCCCGTAAATGGAGTAGTCCCGTAATTAACATTATTAACTAGTCCCCATTTGGGCGCCAAATCGCGTATACCATATTTCCGATAAACAAAAGAATATAACTGATATTCCAATGTTGTTTGGGAATTCCGAAGTTGAGAAGGTGTAGTAGACAAAACAGGATACATATCTTTCAACGTAGTCTTTATTTGAGGTTGTAATCCAAAATTAGTTGGCCCTGAAGTAAACCTCAAAGGCAATTTGACTGCTGCCGAGAAATCAGTTTCACTATAATTATATTCTTTCCATGCATAACTATTTTGAGAAATCGATTCTGGGTATGCACCTGTGTTCTTACCTTTTTCAACAGTAAAATCGAAAACCGGTAACAGTGCCTGATAACTGATGGTTGCTGATGTCCTGGCAAACCCGTTTGCATCTTTAAACTGCTGTTGAAGTGCAATAAACATCGTACTCAATACATCCTGACTCATCAAACTGATTCCTGATCCAATATTATAATTGGTCGTATTAAAGTAAAAAGGAGACCAGCTGTGAAGATTTATAGCATGAAACAACTTGTGATAGGGTTGTGAAACATATTCTTTTTTTGGACTAGTCGAATCGGTTATAATAGCCCCCTCCTGCTTATTGAGCATCTCAGAATAAAGTCCCTCCGGTCTTTTTGTGGGGACTAAATTATATTCAGCCCATGTTTCTGACGAGAAAGGAATTTCTGCAATCCTATAACCCTGTGAGTTATAATCTGAATAGGCCAGATGCTTATGGTCGGGACTTGCATCAATATCGACTGCTCCAAATTGAGCATTGGTGACCTGATAAATCTTTTTGTTTTCAATATTCAAGGCGAAAACATTGTCAACACCTGTGAATGCTCCATTGAAAAAGACATATTTCCCAACAGCATAAGGACTTGAAATTTCGTATTCAGATGATGGGATCAGTGTTTCAGAATTTCCTGAAGCAATATCAATCCTGACCATTTTTTTGCCCTCCTCATTCATGATCACACAAAAAATCTTTTTTGAATCTGCAGACCAGGTTGGTGTGATATAAAAATCTCCATCCGAACTTATGACGGTCTTTTTCACTTCACCTGTATGACTATCTAACAACAGGATTGAATATTTATTAGATTCGCTCACTTCTGAAACAGCAAGCAAACTGCCATCGGGCGATACTGAAGGTGAGAAATAACGGGTCTTATGTGTTAATGTTGTCCATTTACCTGTTTTCAGATCTGCATATTTGATAATAGAATAACTACTGTTTTGCCATCTGGCATCAATATCCTTTTCGGTCCAGAATAAACGGTTCGTCTGAACATCCATGTTATCAGCTGTAATACTGCCCGGTTTATTTTCGCCCATTACTCCTGTGTGATCAGATCCGGAAAGACTGATATTATCAGAAGAAAACATACCGGGAGTGATTATTTTTTCTTCAATGCCATTGCGATTGACAACCACAAAATGATCGATATCATCAATAGAAGTCCGTTCAGTTATCCAAGAGTTGTTATTCAAATAATGAGGAAATTTGTAGCGTGTAAAGCTCCTCTTTTCAGGCGAAATAATCTTCTCATTCTGACTGAAGTCTTTATTGGCTCCCCATTTCCCTTTCAGATCATTCATTGTATTTACGTACAAACTCTCTTTGTTCATCCCCAATGACTTTTTGAGTCCCCTGTTGAATGCCCAGGGCAGATAAGGATTCCGACCAACAAAACGAAGCGTTTTAGACCAGACTAAGGGGTCTGACTTGATCTCTCTGGCCCTGGATACCATTTCGTAACCCAGCATGTAATAATCAGGGATATAATTCCGGTATGAACCATTGACGGCCTTATCGTAACTGTAATTTTTATTTTCAAGAATCTCTGCACGAAGCTCCATGCTAAATGATGGAACCCGACCACGACCACTGTTGCTCAGACCTGTTTCGACAGATACCGCATCACCCTCGATAAACCAAAATGGGAGATAAAGTCCTAATACAGCTGCGGCAGCCTGCTCACCCAACACATAACCCATCACTTTTGTGAGACCCGTGTTCATAGAAGATAACTGGACTGAATGGCGCAGTTCATGGATTGCAAGTTGTTCCATCCAAGGCTGTGCATAAGTATTTTGAGGTGGGGCAGTATACAATTCCAACCGCCTTGGCGCCCAAACAGAGAAAGCATTGGCAGTGATATCCTGTGCATGTAATACAACAGGCATTTTGGGGACTTTTGCCCCCAGCGTTCTCGGAGTGAATTTCTTTGAATTTTCAAGTAAATTCACAAACTGTTGAGCCTTACTCTCAAATTGTTGAGGATATATCAGTCTGAAATTTTCCGAATTAATCTGTCGCCATTTTGTTGAACCGGGATCCTGACCAAGACTGTAAAACTGTGCTGCTCCAAGTAAGGGAAGAAAAAATAATATCAAAAAAAACAATCTGCTCAGGTACTTCATCAATTGGTGGCTTTTATCTGTTTTAAAATAAATTAATTCAATTCAAATAACTTTAGATGATTAAAATCATAAATCGTGCAAAAGTAGGCTTATTACTGACATCATGATAGAACGTTTTTCACTTCCAATTTGAAACCGGTCCCATGTACATTGGTTATCATTACTTCCGGATCATCTTTCAGGTATTTTCTAAGCCTGGTAATGAAAACATCCATACTGCGTCCGATAAAATAATCATCTGTTCCCCAGATCTTGATAAGTGCCTTTTCTCGTGTTATCAGCTGATTCACATTCAGACACAACAACCTGAGTAAAGCTCCTTCTTTTGGTGTGAGAGAGATCTCGGTCCCGTTAGTTGTTAGTTTAAAATTGGTTGCATTAAAACGATACTTACCAATTTCAAAAACTTCGAGGGGTGCCACATCGGGTTCAGACTCTACACGGGTACATCGTTTCAGGATCGCATCAATCCGTAGACTCAACTCCTCAGTGCTGAAAGGCTTGGTGATGTAATCATCACATCCTGATTTGAAACCACGTATACGATCATCAGGCATTGACCTGGCCGTCAGAAAAATTATTGGCACATTTTCGTTGAGTAATCTGATTTCTTCAGCGAGTAAAAATCCATCACGCCGGGGCATCATTATATCCAGTAATACTAAATCAAAATTTCCATGATGAAATACCCGCAATCCCTCTTCTCCATCTCTTGCAAGTGTAACCTTGAACCCTTGCAAAATGAGAAAGTCCATCACGATCTCACTAAGATTTTGATCATCTTCAACCAGTAACAGGCTGGCTTTCTTCTGTATCTTGTTCATTGGTTGTGCTATTTTGAAAANTAAANGGAAAAAACAATTCAAACCTGCTCCCTTTTCTCAATTCACTGTAAACATTTACAGTCCCACCATGAGCATTGGTTAGTGTTTTAACATAATATAAACCCAATCCGAATCCNTTCACATTATGTAGATTNNTGGTTGGAACTCTGTACAGATTCCGAAAAATGTGTTTCTGNTGTTCAGCGCTAATTCCTAACCCCTGATCTTCAACAGAAACATAGAACCCTTTTTCATCCGACCATGTTTTTACAGTTATGTGTGGCTTGTCCGGAGAATACTTGTTTGCATTATCAAACAAATTACTTATGATATTGTTAAAGTGAATCTTGTCGACTCTTAAAATATATTTTTTGGCTTTCAGACTTATACATATATTCCCACTCCGAAGTTTCACAGTCAACATAAATCTTTGAACTAATTCTTTGATAAGTTCATGAACATCAGTATCCCGCAATCTTAGTTTATATTCCCCCTTTTCGAGTACAGCCATTTGCAGAACCCGTTCCACCATCAGGTGGAGCCTATTATTTTCATCATAAATCATCGACGCATAACGAATTACTCGTGTAGGATCTGCACTTATTTCGGGTTTAGTCAACATTTCTGTTGCAATTGAAATGGTCGAAATAGGAGTTTTTAATTCATGGGTCATGTTGTTAACGAAATCGGTTTTCATATCACCCAGTTTCTTCTGTTGTTTAAGTGTATATACCACGAAAGCGAAAAGTGCAGTCAATCCCAACAACAAAAACTGTGAAAGAATAATAAGTGGCATCAGTTTACCCTTTACGATATTCCTCTCCTTTTCAAAATATACCGCAAGAACGTATGAATTTGAATGATACAAACAGGATAAAGTAATCCTGTGAGGACTTAACAATAGTCTCTTTGCTACGGCCTGGGGTTGTTTATATACAAACTTCTGATTGACGGAATTGAAAATACCATATTCATACGGAGATTCAATTTTCATATCCCTTAACTCTTCTTTTAACAAGGTATTAAGCCGATTTGTGTCGATCGAAGCCAGCATATCGGCAGTGTTAACATCACATAGTTCAGCACATTGCATTTCTGTTGGCACAAAAGCAGTTTGCCTGACAAACAATCTGTTCACCACATCCTTCAATACTATCTGGGTCTGGTTGCTAAATTGATCCTCCGTAAGTTGCAATGCCTTCTGAAACCAGAAAAACTGAATTAAAGTAATTCCAATTAATCCGATGGTAGCCAATACTATGACAGTTATGAAATACCGCTTATTCATAATTTTAGAATTGTCTGTAAAAATACAGAAATAGTGATTAACAGACAGTGGTTCTTTTTCTGTATTTTTGCCTATTATTTCGAACGTTATGGAAACTATCCGCACAACCTACCTTGGCGAATTACGCACAGAGGCAATTCATGTTCAATCAGGCGAAGAATTGATCACCGATGCACCTGTCGACAATCAGGGAAAAGGAGAATATTTCTCTCCTACAGACCTCGTTGCTACTGCATTGGCAAGCTGCATGCTGACCATCATGGGCATCATTGCACGACGTTACAATTTTAATATCGACGGGACAAAAGTAAAGTCAACTAAAATAATGTCTGACTCCCCAAGACGAATCGGAGAAATCATCGTTGAGCTTGATTTTCCTGAAATTGCATACTCGGATAAAGAAAAGGCCCTCATCGAGCAGGCTTCCAAAATTTGTCCCGTTGCAATGAGCCTTCACCCTGATGTTAAACAAACCATCATTTTTCATTTTCACGATTAATCTTCCTATACACATGAATGTCTAATCAACATTCATACGCTGTCTTTCAAACTGAAAGAACTAATTTACAATTTTTATCATCATATATTTACAATCGCCCTAAGCAAACCTATCAAAAATTGAAAGTCGTAAAGAATAATTTCCACTATGTGGCAAAAACCTTCCACGGATTAGAAGAAGTCCTGGAACGTGAACTAATTGGTCTTGGTGCCAGAAACACCAGGATTTTAAAAGAAGCAGTGAGTTTTGATGGCGATAAAGCCCTGATGTATGCTGCGAATTTCAGATGCCGGACTGCCCTACAGATCCTGCGTCACGTAACATCATTCAGTTTTAACTCTGAAAATGAATTCTCCAAGATCCTCAGTGAGATCAGATGGGAGCAATACATCAAGCCCGAACAGGTGATGTGTGTTGCTGCCTCAACAGACAATTCATACCAGGGACAGAACCGCAATATTGAAATGAAGACCAAGGAGGCTGTCCAGGAACGTTACAGATCTATCTATGGACTGAAACCGGGTTATAGTAGCAATCATTATGATTTGCAGATTACAATCCATATTGAAGACGATATTTGTATCGTTTCTGCCAATAGTTCAGGAGATTCCCTCAATAAGAGAGGCTACCTGATTTCGGATACCGGAAAATCATACAATGAAATTCTTGCTGCAGGCGCTGTTTTATTGAGTGGTTGGGATCAAAAGTCCGACTTCTTCGACCCTATTTGTGGTTCGGGAACCCTTCTGGTCGAAGCTGCCATGATTGCCAACAACATTCCATGTGGAACCTATCGCAAAGATTTTAGTTTTAAACATTGGAAAGACTTTGATCAACATTTACTGGATAAGGTGATGGAAGATGGATTCAATGAACAGACCGAAGCTGATATTCAGATCATTGGTTCTGATCCTTCAAAAGAAAACATCGACTCTGCCATTGAGAATATCCGCAGCGCCAAACTCCATAAAGACATTTTCCTTTCTCATACCCAATTGGAAGAACTGGATCCTGAAATTGATAAGCCGGGTATGGTGATGACACAACTTCCGGTTGCTTTAGATCCTGAAAACAACGAAGCAGAACTGTCTCTCTATGAAAAAATCGGAGATAACCTGAAAAGAAAATTCGATGGATTTCATCTATGGATGCTGTGTTCAGATGACGATGCGCTCAAGCAAATAAATCTTAAATCCCTCAAAAAGATTGTTATATCAAGAGGTCAGGCAAACTTTCATCTTGAAAAATTTGAGCTATCAGAAGATTCGGTCAGGGAAGAAGAAAATGAAGTTACCGAAACAATCTAATGGAACGCAAGACCTTCTTTGTTGATGTTCTGCTACCGGTTCCGCTTCCAGGCACTTTTACATACAGGGTGCCTTATGAGTTGAACGACAGCGTGAGTATTGGCATGAGGGTCGTCATTCAGTTTGGACAAAAAAAGATCTACACCGGCCTGATTCGCAAGATCCATGAAGTGGCTCCTGCCGTTCATCAGGTCAAATATATTCTTTCCATTCTCGATCAATCACCCATCGTGAATGAAAAACAACTCGATTTCTGGGACTGGATCGCAGGATATTATCTTTGCTATCCGGGAGAGGTAATGAATGCAGCGCTTCCTTCTGCACTCAAACTGGCAAGTGAAACAAAGATTGTGCTTGCTCCCGATTTCGACAGAGATTATGCTCAGCTCAACGATCGTGAATTTCTCATTGTGGAGGCTTTGGAACTCAGACAGGTCATCACAATTACCGATGCTTCAAGAATAGTCGACACTGCCAAGGTGATTCCACTGATCAAAACACTTATTGAAAAAGGGGTAGTTTTGACCCAGGAAGAGTTGACGGATAGGTATAAACCCAGACTGGAAACCTATTTAAAGCTCAAAGGCGAATATGCCGTCAACGAGGAATTACTGCATGAAGAATTCAATAAACTAGGGACACGCGCTTTTAAACAGCTTGAACTGCTGATGCGATTTGTTTCCTTATCGCGCTGTTTCTCACTCAACGAAAACGAAGTCACCCGCACCGAATTACTGAAGGACTTCAAAAACGGACTCGGGCTTTTAAAAGCGCTGCTCGATAAAGGCATTCTCGAAACTTACAAGAGAGAAATAAGCCGCCTGACCGAAAAAGATGCCGATTCCCTTGCCAATGAAATTGTGTTAACAGACATTCAGCAACAGGCGCTGGACGAACTCAACGAAAGTTTCAAGGCAAAAGACACTGTTTTACTGCATGGTATTACCGGATCGGGGAAAACAGAACTATATATCCGACTGATTGACGATGTGATCAGCCAAGGCAAACAGGTGCTCTATCTGCTGCCCGAGATAGCCCTTACATCTCAGATTATCAACCGTCTCAGAAAATACTTTGGACCAAGAGCCGGAGTGTATCATTCAAAATACAACGAACAGGAACGGGTTGAAATCTGGAACAGGGTACTGCTTGGCAATCTGCATGGAGAACTGGGTCAATACAGTGTGATTCTTGGAGCGCGTTCTTCACTCTTTTTGCCTTTCGAAAACCTGGGTTTGGTCATCGTTGACGAAGAACACGACACCTCTTACAAACAGATGGACCCGGCGCCACGTTACAATGCACGCGATGCCGCCATTATGTTGGCCAGAATGCACGGAGCCCATGTATTACTGGGTTCTGCAACACCATCTATCGAAAGCTACTACAACGCACGTGAAGGCAAATATGCGTTGGTTGAGCTGAATAAACGTTATGGCGGAATGTTGTTGCCTGAAGTGCTCTGCGTCAACCTGAAAGAAGCGACTAAAAGCAGACAAATGCAAAGTCATTTTTCGACTTTTCTGATCGATCATATCAAATTGGCCATCGAAAACAAGGAACAGGTCATCCTGTTTCAGAACCGCCGTGGATTTTCGCTCCGTATAGAATGTGATTCCTGCAACTGGATGCCGCAATGTGTGAACTGCGACGTCACGCTGATCTATCATAAAAAAGAAAATCATCTCCGTTGTCACTATTGCGGTTTTACGACCAGAGTTCCCGAAAAATGTCCGTCCTGTAACAATACTTCACTAAAGATGAAGGGCTTTGGAACGGAAAAAGTGGAAGAAGAACTTTCGTTGATGCTTCCCGGCGTGCACATAGAACGCATGGATCTGGATACAACCCGCAGCAAGACTGCCTATCAGAAAATCATAGCCGACTTCGAGGAAAAGAAAATCGATGTGCTGGTGGGAACCCAGATGGTTACAAAAGGACTCGACTTTGATAATGTCAGCCTGGTGGGAATTTTGAATGCCGATAACATGATCAGCTA
>JGI24140J50213_10000835_pt1 | contig 14134 bp, 14 predicted proteins | sample BarGraIncu00222A_FD_50213 | JGI IMG/M metagenome (IMG submission 50213)
CGCAACGCCCTGCTCGCGGTCAAGGACCTGCAAGCCTGGTATGGCGAGTCGCACATCCTGCACGGCGTGAATTTCGACGTGCACGAAGGCGAGGTGGTGACCCTGCTCGGCCGCAACGGCGCCGGCAAAACCACGACGCTGAAGTCGGTCATGGGGATGGTCGGGCGGCGTCAAGGGTCGGTGCGCTTCGAGGGCCAGGAACTGATCGATCGCTCGTCGGATCAGATCGCGCGCGCCGGCATCGCGCTCTGCCCCGAGGAGCGCGGCATTTTCGCCAGCCTCAATGTCGAGGAAAATCTCCTGCTGCCGCCGGTGATCCGACCGGGCGGGCTCTCGCTCGAGCGCATCTTCGAATTGTTTCCCAATCTCTACGAACGGCTCGGCTCCAGNCAGGGCACCAAGCTATCCGGCGGCGAACAGCAGATGCTCGCCATCGGCCGCATCCTGCGCACCGGCGCCCGGCTGTTGCTGCTCGACGAGCCGACCGAGGGTCTCGCCCCCGTCATCATCCAGCAGATCGGCAAGACCATCCGGGCGCTCAAGGAACAGGGCTTCACCATTCTCCTGGTCGAGCAGAATTTCCGCTTCGCGGCGACGGTCGCGGACCGTTACTACGTCATGGAATATGGGCGTATCATCGATCAGTTCGCCACCAGCGAACTGGACGCCAATGTCGAGAAGCTGCACGATTATCTCGGAGTGTAACAAAAAGGTGCCTCAGGGCACGAAACGAGGGGGAAACGTCAATGAAACGGACGATGAGTTTGGCGGCCCTTGCCATCCTATTGGCCTGCGGCGCCGCCAGTGCCCAACAAATCAACGTCAAGATCGGCGTGCTCACCGACATGTCGAGCCTTTATGCGGACGCCACCGGCCCCGGCTCGGTCGCCGCCGCCAAAATGGCGATCGCCGACTTCACCAAGACTCACCCCAATGTGAAGGTCGAGCTGGTCAGCGGCGACCATCAGAACAAACCGGATGTCGGTTCGCAAATCACCAACCAGTGGTACGACGTCGACAAGGTCGACGTCGTCGTCGACGTGCCGAATTCGGGCGTGGCGCTGGCGGTGAGCCAAATCACCGCCACCAAGAACAAGGTGTTCGTCGTCTCCGGCGCTGCGAGTTCCGACCTCACCGGGCCGAAGTGCAATGCCAACACCGTGCACTGGACCTATGACACCTGGATGCTGGCCAACGGCACCGGCAAGGCGATGGTGAAGACCGGTGGCGACACCTGGTTCTTCCTCACGGCCGACTATGCCTTCGGCTATGCGCTCGAGCGCGACACCGCGGCGGTGGTGGAAAAGAACGGCGGCAAAGTGCTCGGCAAGGTGCGCCATCCGCTCAACACCAACGACTTCTCGTCGTTCCTGCTGCAGGCGCAGGCTTCCAAAGCCAAGGTCATCGGGCTCGCCAATGCCGGCGGCGACACTATCAACTCGATCAAGCAGGCGTCCGAATTCGGCATCGTCAAGGGTGGCCAGAGTCTCGCCGGCCTGCTTGTGTTCGCCACCGACATCAATGCGCTCGGCCTGCAAACCGCCCAGGGCCTGTTCCTGACCGAGACCTGGTACTGGGACTTGAACGACGCCAGCCGCGCTTGGACCAAGCGCTGGCACAAGGAGCGTGGCGCCGACAACAAATATCCGGCCATGAACCATGCCGGCGTTTATTCCGGCATCACGCACTACCTGAAGGCGGTCGTCGCGCTCAAGAGTGCGGCCGACGGCAAGGCCGTGGTGGCGCAGATGAAGAAGATGCCGACCGACGATCCTCTATTCGGCAAGGGCAGCGTCCGCGCCGATGGCCGCGTCATACACCCGGCCTATCTGTTCGAGGTGAAGAAGCCGGAAGAGTCGAAATATCCCGGCGACTTCTATAAGACCCGCGCTACCATTCCGGCGGACGAGGCCTTCCGGCCACTCAAGGAAGGCAACTGCCCGCTGGTGAGCGGCTAGACTGAAGCGATCCATAACAACAAGGAGGAATGCACTCATGAGAAAAACCATAGGGCTGGCGGCGCTTGCCGCCGCGCTCGCCTGCGGCGGGGCCAACGCCCAGCAGGTCAACGTCAAGATCGGCGTGCTTAGCGACATGTCGAGTCTTTATGCCGATATCGGCGGACCCGGCTCGGTCGTCGCCGCTAAAATGGCAATCGCCGACTTCACCAAGGATCATCCCAATGTGAAGGTCGACCTGATCAGCGGCGATCACCAGAACAAGCCGGACGTCGGCTCGCAGATCGCCAATCAGTGGTACGACGTCGAAAAGGTCGACATGATCATCGACGTGCCGAATTCCGGCGTCGCGCTGGCGGTCAGCGAGGTCGCCAAACAGAAGAACAAGATCTTCATCGTCTCGGGCGCGGCGGCTTCCACCCTCACGGGGCCGAAGTGCAATGCCAATACCGTACACTGGACCTATGACACCTGGATGCTGGCCAACGGCACCGGCAAGGCCATGGTGAAGACCGGCGGCGATACCTGGTTCTTCCTCACAGCCGATTACGCTTTCGGTCACGCGCTCGAAGCCGATACCATAGCGGTGGTCGAGAAGAACGGCGGCAAGGTGCTCGGTAAGGTGCGCGTACCGCTCAACACCAACGATTTCTCGTCGTTCCTGCTGCAAGCGCAGGCCTCCAAGGCCAAGGTCATCGGTTTGGCCAATGCCGGCGGCGACACCATCAACTCGATCAAGCAGGCGGCCGAATTCGGCATCGTCAAGGGCGGCCAGAGCCTGGCCGGGCTGCTCGTGTTCTCGAGCGACGTCAACGCGCTCGGTTTGCAGACCGCGCAGGGTCTGGCGCTGACCGAGACTTGGTACTGGGATATGAACGACACCAACCGCGCCTGGACCAAGCGTTGGCATGCGGCGGGCGCCGCAGCAGGCAAATTCCCGACCATGATCCATGCCGGGGTCTATGCCGGCATCTTGCACTACCTCAAGGCGGTCACCGCCCTGAAAAGCGCGGCCGACGGCAAGGCGGTGGTCGACAAGATGAAGGAGATGCCGACCGACGATCCGCTGTTCGGCAAGGGCTCGGTCCGCGTCGACGGCCGCGTCATTCATCCGGCTTACCTGTTCGAGGTGAAGAAGCCGTCGGACTCGAAGTATCCCGGCGATTTCTACAAGGTGCGCGCCACCATCCCGGCGGATGAAGCGTTCCGTCCGCTGAAGGAAGGCGGCTGTCCGCTGGTCAGCGGCTGATCATGACGGCAATCGAGGGGCGGGCCTTGTGGCCCGCCCTTTCCGCCTGACGGAGCGTTTGCGTGTTTGAAATTTTCGGCATCCCTTCGACAGCTCTGTTCGGACAGCTCCTGATCGGGCTGATCAACGGCTCGTTCTATGCGCTGTTGAGCCTCGGGCTGGCGGTGATCTTCGGCATGCTCAACATCATCAATTTCAGCCACGGCGCCCAGTACATGATGGGCGCCTTCGCCGCCTATCTGCTGCTGCAATATTCCGACATCGGCTATTGGCCGGCGCTCATCGTCGCGCCCGTGCTGGTCGGCATCACCGGCGTCATCGTCGAGCGGCTGTTCCTGCAATGGCTCTACAAGCTCGACCACCTCTATGGCCTGTTGTTGACCTTTGGGCTCGCGCTGATCATCGAGGGCGTGGCCCGCAATCATTTTGGCTCGGCCGGCATGCCCTACACCGTGCCGGAATCGCTGCAGGGCGGCCGCAATCTCGGCTTCATGTTTCTTCCCAATTACCGCGCCTGGGTGATCGTGGCGTCGCTCGCGATCTGCTTCGTCACCTGGTTCGTGATCGAGCGCACGCGGCTCGGCGCCTACCTGCGCGCCGCCACCGAGAATCCGAGCCTGGTGCGCGCCTTCGGCATCAACGTCCCGCGCATGATCACGCTGACGTATGGCTTCGGCGTCGCGCTCGCCGCATTTGCCGGCGTGATGGCGGCGCCGATCTACAACGTGTCGCCGCAGATGGGCTCCGAGCTGATCATCGTCGTGTTCGCGGTGGTGGTGATCGGCGGCATGGGGTCGATCCTGGGCGCTATCGTCACCGGTTTCGGCCTCGGGGTGATCGAGGGTCTGACCAAGGTGTTTTTCCCCGAGGCGTCAAACACCGTGATCTTCGTCATCATGGCGATCGTGCTGCTGGTCCGCCCGGCCGGCCTGTTTGGGCGGGGCAGTTGATGGAGCGCGCCGTCGATCCCTTGCAGAGCGCACAGTCCACGGTGCTTCCGGCGAGCAAAACGATTGCCTTCGCCATCATGGTGGTAGCGCTGGTGGCGGCGCCGTTTTTCACTTATCCGCTGTTCCTGATGCAGGCGATGTGCTTCGCCCTGTTCGCCTGCGCCTTCAACCTGCTGATCGGCTATGTCGGCCTGCTGTCGTTCGGCCATGCGCTCTATTTCGGCTGGGCGAGCTATCTCTCGGCCTATGCCGCGAAGGCCTGGGGCTTCACGCCGGAACTTGCGATCCTCACCGGGACCGCGACCGCCGCACTTTGCGGTCTTGCCGCCGGCTCGCTGGCGATCCGCCGCCAGGGCATCTATTTCGCCATGATCACGCTGGCGCTGGCGCAGATGATGTATTTCTTCGCGCTGCAGGCGAAGTTCACCGGCGGCGAGGACGGCATCCAGGCGGTGCCGCGCGGCTATCTNTTCGGCCTCATCGACCTGCACAACGAAACGGCGATGTATGTCGTGGTGCTGGTGATTTTCCTCGCCGGGTTCCTGTTNATCTACCGCATCGTTCATTCGCCCTTCGGCGAAGTGCTCAAGGCGATCCGCGAGAACGAGCCGCGCGCGATCTCGCTCGGCTACAAGACCGACCGCTACAAGCTCGTGGCCTTCGTGCTGTCGGCGACGCTGGCCGGCTTGGCGGGCTCGACCAAGGCGATCGTGCTGCAATTGGCCTCGCTTACCGACGTCAATTGGCCGATGTCGGGCGAGGTCGTACTGATGACCCTGGTCGGCGGGCTCGGTACCATTTTCGGCCCCATCGTCGGGTCGTTCGTAATCCTGCTCATGCAGTACAAGCTCGCCATCGTGGGCGAGTGGGTGCTGGTGATTCAAGGCGTGATTTTCGTCGCCTGCGTGCTGTTGTTCCGCCGCGGCATCGTCGGCGAGATCGCCAACCGGCTGCGCATCCGGCTTTGACAACGTCGCGGCCAAACGGCGGCCCGCCTCGATAAGATATTGAAATACCGATTATAATTTGATTGGTGCGGCCAAGAGGACTCGAACCTCCACGCCTTGCGGCGCTAGCACCTCAAGCTAGTGCGTCTACCAATTCCGCCATGGCCGCATTGGAAATGGACGAAAAGCCTTGCAAAACCTCGCGTCCCGACGAAGCGCGGTTGCTGTAACAAATAGGCTCTTGAGGGACAAGGGCCGCTAAAAGCGGCCCTGGCGCTCAGCGCATGTCCGTCTGGCGGGGCATAATCTCGCCGACCTCGACCGCGATGCGGTTGCCGTTGACCACCACTGTTCCCTTGGCGATCGGCATGTTGTTGGCGAGGATGTGGACGGCGTCGTCCTCGGCCGAGTCCAGCTCGATGATGGCGCCGCGGCCGAGCCGGAGCGCCTGGTGAATCGGCATGGAGGTGGTGCCGAGCACCACAGTGATATCAACCGAAACCTTGTCGAGTGTGGCCACGTTTTTAATTCCCATTGCCTCCCGCGCGCCTGCGGGCAGGCTTCAAGTCACCATGGTATGGTGAACGGATGGTTAACGCGCGCAACGAATTGACGGTTGGGCTTACCCCGCCGCCCGGATCGGCGGGCGTCGAATGGCGTGTGAGCGATGCCCTCGTGCCCTATGAGGCGGCGGTGGCCTTCATGCAGGCGCGCGCGGCGGCCATTGCTGCCGGCAAGGAGCTCGAGCTGGTCTGGCTCATCGAGCACCCGCCGCTTTACACGTCCGGCACCAGTGCCAAGCCGGAAGAGCTGATCGAGGCGCGCTTTCCCGTATTCGAGAGCGGCCGCGGCGGCCAGATGACCTATCACGGCCCGGGCCAGCGCGTGGCCTATGTGATGCTCGATCTCAAGCGGCGCGTGCCGGATGTGCGCCGCTTCGTCGCGACGCTCGAGGAATGGATCATCCGCACGTTGGCGGCGTTCAATGTGCGCGGCGAACGGCGCGAGGACCGCATCGGCGTCTGGGTGCGCCGGCCGGAGAAAGGCGAAGGCTATGAGGACAAGATCGCCGCCATCGGCATCCGCGTGACTCAATGGGTGACGCTGCACGGCATGGCGCTCAATGTGGAGCCGGACCTGTCGCATTTTTCCGGCATCGTGCCGTGCGGGGTGAGCGAGCAGCGCTACGGCGTCACCAGTCTTGCAGATTTGGGATTGCTGGTGACGATGCCGGAAGTAGACAGGGCGCTGCGGCGGGAATTCGAGGGATTGTTCGGGGCCACCGTCGATCAGAACAACACCGAAAACAATTCGCCCGCCCGGCGCGACTTGAGATCGTCCTCGCTGCCCGCGCGCTGATCGAGCGCATCGACGCGCGCTCCCATCGGCCCGCGCCGGCAGGCTTCGATCATGGCGGCGACGGCATCGGCGTCGCCCGCCAGCACCGCCTCGACGCTGCCGTCGCGGCAGTTGCGCACCCAGCCTTCGAGGCCGCGCCGGAGCGCCTCGTGCTCGACAAAGGCGCGGAAGCCGACGCCCTGCACGCGGCCGTGCACGACCATGTGGCGGACGACTCTCATGCGAGTTCGCCGGCGTCGATGACACGCGCGCCGGTCCAGCGCGAGCTGGACCAGCGCTCGACCGAGCGAACATAAGCTTCCGGCAGTTTCCAAGCGCGCGCAGAGGCCGCGATCATCTCCACGTAGCCCGGCTTCGGCCGCCCGGGCGCACGGCGCCGCAACAGGTAGATCATCGCCGGCACGTGCCGCGCGCCGCTACGCACCGGCAGGCGGCGCACGTCATAGAGGCCCTGGTGCAGCAGCTCGTATGAATGCAGCGCCGCCAGGTCGCGCGTTGTCAGCCGCCACAACACGCCGTGCACGACATCGCCCGCGCTGGGCTTGACCGATCCCCAGCCGTCGATGCCGACGAAAAACCGGTGGCCCGCAAGCGTCGCCGGCCCCACGGCACGCGCGCCCGGGCAGCGCTGCCCCCATGGCGGCGCGGTTCATGTTGGAACCGTAGGCGAAGTAGAGGGTCATGGAGCCGGGAATAGTGCCACACGCAAGCTTACGCAAACTCCAAAATCACCGCGTCGACCGCCAGGCTATCGCCCGGCTTGGCGTTGATCTTTTTCACCGTGCCGTCGATCTCGGCGCGCAGCACGTTCTCCATCTTCATGGCTTCCACCACCGCCACGGTCTCGCCGGCCTTGACCTCCTGGCCTTCCTTGACCGCGATGGAAACGACCAGCCCCGGCATCGGGCAGAGCACGTGCTTGCCGGTGTCGGCGACCTTCTTCGCCGGCATCAGCCGCGCATAGCCGGCCTCGCTGGCGGTGTAGACAAAGGCCTTGGCCTCGACGCCGCGGTAAGCGAGCGCAAAGCCGTTCGGAAGGGGCCTAACCTGCACCGCGACCGGCTCGCTGTCGATGGTGCCGCTCCACAGCGCGTCGCCCGGCTTCCAGTCCGATTGCAGATGGCGGCGGCCGCTCTTGGCGGGCCCGGGAAAGCGCACCTCGATGGTTCCGTTCTCACGTTTGACCTCGAGCCGGTATTCAGTTTCGCCAAGCCAGACCGCGCGNTGGCTTTCGCGCGTGACGCTGCGGCCGTCCATCTGGCCGGAAATCCGCCGCTTGCGCTCGCCCAGCACGTGGTCGATCGCGGCAGCGACCGACGCCAGCACGTGCGCGCGTTCGCCGTCCGGCGCGTGCGGGTGGAAGCCGTCGGGAAATTCCTCGGCGATGAAGCCNGTGGACAGCTTGCCGGCGCGCCAGCGCTTATGCGCCATCAGCGCGGCCAGGAACGGAATATTATGGCGGATGCCGTCGATGACAAACGCATCAAGCGCGTCGGCCTGCGCGTCGATTGCCTGCTCGCGCGTGGGCGCGTGGGTGACCAGCTTGGCGATCATCGGGTCGTAGTAGATCGAAATCTCGCCGCCCTCGTAGACGCCGGTATCGTTGCGCAGCGTGACGCCGTTGGCGACGCGCTCTTGCGGAGGGCGGTAGCGCGTGAGCCGCCCGGTGGAGGGCAGGAATTTGCGGTACGGGTCCTCGGCATAAACGCGGCTTTCCACCGCCCAGCCGTTGAGCTTCACGTCGCTCTGCTTGAGAGCCAGTTTCTCGCCGGCCGCGCTGCGGATCATCTGCTCGACCAGATCGATGCCGGTGACGAGTTCGGTCACCGGGTGCTCGACCTGCAATCGCGTGTTCATTTCCAGGAAATAGAAGCTCTTGTCCTGGCCGGCGACAAATTCCACCGTGCCGGCGCTGTCGTAGCCGACCGCTCTGGCGAGCGCGACCGCCTGCTCGCCCATCTTCTTGCGGGTGGCGGGGTCGAGCAGCGGGCTCGGCGCCTCCTCGATCACCTTCTGATTGCGGCGCTGGATCGAGCATTCGCGCTCGCCGAGATAGATGACGTGGCCGTGCTTGTCGCCCAGCACCTGGATCTCGATGTGGCGCGGATCGGTGATGAATTTCTCGATGAACATGCGGTCGTCGCCGAACGAGGACTTCGCCTCCGACTTCGAGCGCGCGAAACCTTCCGCCACCTCGGCTTTGGAATAGGCGATGCGCATGCCCTTGCCGCCGCCGCCGGCGGAAGCCTTGATCATGACCGGGTAGCCGATCTCGTCGGCGATCTCCATCGCCTCGGCGTCGTTGTCGATCACGCCGAGATGGCCGGGCACGGTGGAGACGTAGGCCGCTGCCGCCGCTTTCTTGGACTCGATCTTGTCGCCCATAGCCGCGATGGCCTTAGGGTTCGGCCCGATGAACACGATGCCGGCCGCTTCCAGCGCCTTGGGAAAGGCCTCGCGCTCGGATAGAAAGCCGTAGCCGGGATGCACGGCCTCGGCCCCGCTCGCCTTGCAGGCGGCCACGATCTTGTCGATCAGCAGGTAACTCTTGGCCGCCTCCGGCGGGCCGATGGCCACGGCGCTATCGGCCATCTCCACGTGCAGGGCGTCCTTGTCGGCGTCCGAATAGACCGCGACCGTCTCGATCCCCATGCGGCGGGCGGTCTTGATGATCCGGCAGGCGATTTCGCCACGATTGGCAATCAGGATACGCTTGAACATTAAGCGGAACGCCCTCTGCCATTCCGGGTGGAAATGGCTGCGGATAGCCGGCTATTGTTACAATACTGTCTTGTGGCCGGCGTATCTAGCGCAACATCACAACAAAGATAACTGGGAGAACTGCCATGTCGTTCAGGTCGAAGATCCTGCTCGTAGCGGCCTGCGTCGCCATGCCGCTCGGCCCGGCCGCCGCGCAAGCGCCGCATAATCTGATCCTGTTCGTGCCGGACGGCTTGCGCGCACAGGTGGTGACGCCGCAGAGCGCGCCGACCATGGCGGCGATCCGCGACAAGGGCGTCAATTTCGCCAATCCGCATTCGCTGTTCCCCACCTTCACCATGCCCAATGCCTCCGGCCTCGCCACCGGTCATTTCCTCGGCGACACCGGCACCTTCAGCAACACGATCTTCACGGGTTATCCGGTTGCAACCGCNGCCGGAAGTATGACGCCCTTCATCGAAAGCGATCCGATCCTGGGCGACATCGACCAGCATTTCTCCGGCAATTTCGTCGACGAGGACACCGTCGTGCTGACCGCCGGCCACCAGGGCTTCAGCACCGCGGCGATCGGCAAGCTCGGCCCGACTTTGATGTTTAGCCACACCGAGCGCAACGGCGAGAGCACCATCATCGTGGACGATTCCACCGGCAGCGCCGCCGGCGTTCCGCTCTCGCAGGCGATGAAGGATGCGCTCACCGCCGCCGGCCTGCCGCTGGCCGCGCCGTCACGCGGCGCCAATGGCGATGCCGGCAACGACAAGAAGGCGGGCGCGATCATCGCCAATGTCACGCAGCAGGGCTATTTCGCGGCGGTCGCTGCCAAGGTGGTGCTGCCGATGTTCAAGGCGCGCAACAAGCCGTTCGTGCTGGTGTTTTGGTCGCGCGATCCCGACGGCACCCAGCATAATCAGGGTGATAGTCTGCTCAGCGTGACGCCGGGGATCAACGGGCCGACCTCGTTCGCCGCGATCAAGAACGCCGACGACAATCTGGCCACCATCCGCCAGGCGCTCGACGAGCTCGGCCTCGCCGCCACCACAGACATCATCGTGTCGGCCGACCATGGCTTCGCCACCATCTCCAAGGAGAGCAAGACCAGCCCGGCCGCGCAGGCGAGTTATGGCGACGTGCCGGCCGGCCTGTTGCCGGTCGGCTTCGTCGCGCTCGATCTTGCCAAGGCGCTCGGCCTGTCGCTGCACGATCCCGACGACAAGAACGCAGCCGTCGCTGCCGGAACCCATCCCAAGCGCGGCAATGGCTTGATCGGCACCGACCCCAGCAAGCCCGATGTGGTGGTCGCCGCCAATGGCGGCTCCGACCTGGTTTATGTACCGGGCAAGGATCGCGCGCTCACCGCCAAGGTGATCGANGCGCTGCTGGCGCAGGATTACGTCAGCGGACTGTTCGTCGATGACGAGCTCGGGCAATTCGNCGGCACGCTGCCGATGTCCGCGATCAACCTGAAGGGCCTGGCGCGCACGCCGCGGCCCTCGGTCGTGATCAATTTCCGCACCTACTCCACCGGATGCGACAAGCCGCTGCTGTGCACGGTGGAAGTCGCCGACACCGGCTTGCAGCAAGGCCAAGGCATGCACGGCAGCTTCAGCCGCNCCGATACCATGAATTTCATGGCGGCGATCGGGCCGAGCTTCAAATCCGGCTTCATCAGCGAAGCGCCGGTGAGCAATGCCGACATGGGCAAGACCATGGCGCATATTCTCGGCCTGAAGATTCCGTTCAAGGGCGCGCTGATGGGCCGTGTCGCCGAGGAAGCGTTGCCGGGCGGCGCCAGCCCGACGGTGGAGAACTTCATCGAGCGCTCACATCCGGGTGGCGACGGGCTCGCCACCATTTTGGTCGGCCAGCGCGTGGGCCCGAACCGCTATTTCGATGCCGCCGGTTTCCCCGGCCGCACCGTCGGCATGGATGAGCGCAACGCGGCGAGCCGCTAGCGCCAGCCGGCCGCAAGAGCGGAAATTTCTTTCATCGCGCCTGCAAGGCGGCGAAGCTTTGTGCTGCGCTGCCCCAAACCGCCGTAGGGATGCTACTCTTTGCCCCCGGGCCTATTCCGCTTGGCCGCGGGCGCCTATATATTAAGTCTAGGAACGACAATTGAGCGCGTCATTGGAGGTTTGTCATGACATTGGCGATTGGCGATACCGCCCCGGATTTCGAGGCGGAAACTACCGAAGGAAAAATCCGTTTTCACGACTGGCTGGGTAATTCCTGGGGCATGCTGTTCTCGCACCCGAAGGATTTCACGCCCGATNTGCACCACCGANCTCGGCACCATGGCGCGCATGAAGCCGGATTTCGACAAGCGCAACACCAAGATCATCGGGCTGTCGGTCGATCCGGTCGCCAATCACGCCAAGTGGGCGGTCGACATCAAGGACGTGGTCGGCTTCGCGCCGAACTATCCGATGATCGGCGACACCGATCTNAAGATTTCCAANGCCTACGGCATGNTGCCGGCGGCNACCGGCGGCTCTTCGGAAGGCCGCACCGCGGCGGACAATATGACCGTGCGCAACGTCTTCATCATCGGGCCGGACAAGAAGATCAAGCTGATCCTGGTCTATCCGATGACCACCGGCCGCAATTTCGACGAGGTGCTGCGCGTGCTCGACTCGCTGCAGATGACCGCCAAGCATCGCGTGGCGACGCCGGCGAACTGGAAACAGGGCGAGGACGTGATCATCGCCGGCTCGGTCAACGACGAGGAAGCCAAGAAGATTTATCCGCAGGGCTGGAAGGCGCCGCGGCCCTATCTCCGTATCGTGCCGCAGCCGAAGTGACGTTTGCCGATTAGTTTGCGATAAGGGCGCGGGCACACCCCGCGCCCTTCTGATTTTACCATGACCGATCTCGGCTTCATACACCGCTTCATCCNGGCCACGCTGCCCGGCAAGCCGCCGCTGCTGCTCTTGCACGGCACCGGCGGCAACGAAAACGATCTGCTGCCGTTGGGGGCGCAATTGTCGCCCGGCGCGGCGCTGCTGTCGCCGCGCGGCAAGGTTTTGGAGAACGGCATGCCGCGCTTCTTCCGCCGGCTGGCGGAAGGCGTGTTCGACCTGGCCGACCTTAAAGTTCGCACCGCCGAACTGACGGATTTCATCGCCGCAGCGCGCAAGGCCTATGGCATCGAGGCGCCGGTCGCGGTCGGTTTCTCCAACGGCGCCAATATCGCCGCTTCCTTGCTGCTGACGCGGCCGCAGGCGCTGCGCGGCGCCGTGCTGTTGCGCGCCATGCTGCCGTTCGAGCCGGAGCCCCTGCCCGATCTCGCCGGCAAGCCGGTGCTGCTGCTTTCCGGCAGCAACGACACGATGATTTCGGCGGCGGGGCGTGAGCGGCTCGTCGCCGTCCTGCAAGCGGCCGGCGCCGATCTGGTCTATAAAGCCCTTCCCACCGGACACAATCTCACGCAAAACGATCTTACCNNTGCCGCGCNATGGCTGAAAGAATTTGGGCTGGAGCATTCAACATGAACGACGGAGCCATCAACGAGCTGGCGCATCAGCAACCGCCCTTCGCGCAATTCCTCGGCATGAAAATAACCCATGTGTCGCCCGAACGCGTCACCGCCGAGCTGGTGGCGCGCGAGGAGCTCAACAACCGATTCGGCATCCTGCATGGCGGCGCCCTCATGGCGCTGGCCGACAATCTCGGCGGCACCGCCACCACCGCCAATCTGAAAGCGGGCCAGTCCACCACCACGATCGAGAGCAAGACCAATTTCTTCGCCGCCATCCCGATCGGCGACGTGGCTTATGCGGAATGCACGCCCCTGCATCGCGGCCGCACCACCATGGTCTGGCAGACCCGCGTCACCCGCGGCGACGGCAGGCTGTGCGCGCTGGTGACGCAGACGCAGATGGTACNCGAGCGTGGCAAGTAAGCGCGCGCTAGGACGCCCGCCGCTCATTCGAAATTGGCAATGCGGCCAGGGTTTTGCTTCAAGCCGCGTCGCGGGCCTGGCCCATCATNTCGCCGCNNGCCANCGCGTCGGCCAACCCCATAGCACCGAGCAGGTTTTCTATCTCCAGCCGGGCGGTGACATGCGACATGGTTGGGCGCGTGCCGAGCGTGATTTCATCGAGTTCATCGACGGCGGTCAATCCGCGTGGGTAAAACTCGCGGAAGATGACCCGCTCGGCCAATCCTTCGATGCAGCGGAAATTGAGCCGCTGCGAAAGCTCCTGCAGCCCCTCGCCCACCAGGCGCTTGTTGCGTGAACCGAGCGTCGAAAGGCGGTTGCGCAAGACGATCCAATCCGGGGTCATACCGTCGAGAAGCTGGCGCTGCGAACGCGCGTCCTCCACCATCTGGGCGTAGTGGCTGGTGCCGGTGACGCCGAGGGTCTCGGGATCGACGGTGCCCAGCACGTCGAGGTCAACGAAGCTGTCGTTAAGCGGCGTAATCAAGGTGTCGGCCATTGCATGAGCCCGCCGCATCAGATCGCTATCATGACCGGGCGTGTCGATCACGATAAAGCTGTGGCTTTGCGCCAATGCATCGACGGTCTCGCTGAGAACCTTGCATGCTGCGGCCTCATCCTCCTCGGTCGGATAATCGACCTGCGGATCGAAACAAGTATGGTTGGGAATTTCGAGATCACGACCGACATGCCGGGCCCAGGCGCGTCGGTTCTCGATATAATGGGTGAAGCTTCGCTGCCTGGAATCGAGATCGATGGTGGCAACGCTTTGGCCTGACTTGATCAGCGCCATCGCAATATGCATGGCGACGGTGGATTTGCCCGATCCGCCCTTTTCATTGCCCACAACGATGACCCGTGCGGGCCGCGCAAGCGTCGCCTTCTCAATGGACATGAGTGCCCTCCAAAACGTGGTTGACCTATCGGACGCCGGCTGATTTTTTTGGTAAGGACTATTAGTTCTGATTCGTCATTTCCGCGCCAGCTCGAAATCTCCGGCGCTGCAATTTTTT
>JGI24140J50213_10000836_pt1 | contig 14133 bp, 10 predicted proteins | sample BarGraIncu00222A_FD_50213 | JGI IMG/M metagenome (IMG submission 50213)
TTTTATTTCCGGATTAAGCGATGTAATCAGAATTAACTATCTTTGTATCTACATGTCAGGCCTTGAATTTCACCAGCCTTTCATGCCAGATAATAATGGTGCGAAAAAGCACAATTAAGGTCTTGATTAAACATTAACCACAACATCGGAATAGTATGACTGATAATGCATCTTCTGAATTAAAAGAAAAGGTAGCTGAATGGCTGAGGCGGGAAGCTGAAAGGATTGATAAGGGCTCTTCGGAAGCCGAAAGCTTGTGTCTGATCAGGAGGCTTTTAGATAATCAGCTTTCACTGGAAAAGCAAAACAAAGAGCTTTGTGCTGCGAATGCCGCTGTAACACAAGAATATGAAATCTATCAGGATATTGTAAATAATCAGCCGGTGGGTGTTTACCGCATTCGGGTGTTTCCTAGGTCGAAATGGTCTGAAAATATATGGGATGTTGATAATCCTCCATATAAAATGGAGTTGGGCAGCGATCGGTTTTATGAAATAATGAGAGTGAGTCGTAGCCGGTTTGAGCAGAACCCATTTTTCATCTTAGAGATGATACATCCTGACGATACCAGGACATTTATGTATAAGAATGAAAGGGCCAACCTTTCGCTTACTCCTTTTGACTGGGAAGGGCGTCTGGTAGTTGATGGGAAACTTTCGTGGATACGGCTGGAGTCGCGCCCTAAGATGTTGCCGTCTGGCGATGTGATTTGGACCGGGTTGCTATATGACATCACTGAGGTGAATATGACCAAGGAGGCTTTAATTGAAACCCGCTTAAAACTCGATGGCATCATAGAGGCAGTGCATGTAGGCATTGTGGATATAAATGTGTTGACAGGTGAGGTTGCTTTTAATCAGGGTTATCCCAAAATGTTAGGATATACCTTTGATGAAATGAATGAAATCTTAAATGAATCTACTCCGGGAGGTTGGCGGGCAATTGTTCACCCCGACGATATAAGGACAACATTGGAAGCACACGCACGTTACATGGAAAGCAATATGCCTTACTATGAGCATGAATGTAGGTTGAAACATAAGGATGGTTATTGGGTGTGGATGTATCAACGGGCTTCTATAATAGACAGAACTCCTGACGGTGATCCTCTTATTATATCGGGTATTCATACCGATATTTCGCAGCGGAAACAGTTGGAAACAGAATTGACAGAATTGAATAATGATCTGGAAAAGCGTATTGCCGACCGAACTACAGAACTGAATGATATGAATTCGGCGCTATTGCTTACCGAAGAAAAATTTCGTACTGTAGCCGATTTTACTTACAACTGGGAATATTGGAAAAATCCCGAAGGAAAACTTGTTTATATGTCGCCCTCTGTGGAGCGGATTACGGGCTACACGGTAGAAGAGTTTATTCTGAATCCCGAATTGTTCGATGAGATTATTTATAGCAGTGATGTTGAGAGCTGGGAACACCATAAAAAGCAACGATGGATCAATGCGCCTAACGATGTGAGTACCGAAATAAATGTAAGGATAATAAAAAAAAATGGGCAAGTGCGATGGATGGGGCATGTGTGCCGCAGCATCAATGTGGATGATAAGTATCTGGGAGTGCGTGTATCCAACCGGGATGTAACGGATAAAATAGAGGCTGAGAATAACTTGCTGCGGGTTACTGCCGAAGTAGAAAACAGTGAGCGGAACAAACTGTCGGCCGAGTTGCACGACGGCATGGGACCATTACTCTCGCTAGTAAAAATGTATTTTCAGTGGCTTTCTGAAACTAGTGACCGCGATAAAATGGCTATAATTAGCCAGAAAGGAAATGAAAGTATCGAAACTGCCATTCAACTCACCCGCGAGATGGCCCGGGGGCTCAGTACCCAACTACTTCTGAAATCCGGTTATGTTGTTGCAATCACAGATTTTACAAAACAGATTAATGCAGCTAAGAAAATAAATATTAATTTTGTATTCAATAAAGAGGATAGGTTTAGTTATTTTCAGGAAATAAATCTTTACCGGATAACCACCGAACTGATAAAAAATACGCTGACTTATGCGCAGGCCACTCGTGTCCGTATTATTTTTAATATCGATATAATTAAGAATAGTATTACACTCTCTTATACTGACAACGGTGTTGGGTTCGATTGGTTGCAAATAGAAAAATCGGCTTCGGGTTTGGGTTTGATGAGTATCGAAAACCGGGTGCGGGTGATGCGCGGAACGCTCAAACTCGAATCGAAAAAAGGAGCCGGTATGAAAGCATATATCGATTTTCCGATAGAGGAGTCGGTTGTGGGTATGGAGTAGTCTAGGCATTCATCAATTAAGGAACATATTGCTTTGTACAAAAAGGGTTAGCTGACAATAATATAAACAACAATAACCGGAGGAAACTCCTCTAATGATAGTTGATATATGCATGAAATTATACTCGTTGATGATCACTCTTTGTTTCGCGAGGGGATTAAACTTCTGATAGAAACCGAAGGCCTGGGGAAGGTGGTGGCTGAAGCCGAAAATGGACAGAAATTTCTTGATTTATTACCCGCATATCACCCCGATTTGGTAATTATGGATATTGCAATGCCGGTGATGGGAGGAATGGAGGCTACCCAAAGGGCCAGAGCCCTGTATCCCGATTTGAAAGTGCTGGCACTTACCATGTTCGACGAAGAAGCCAACTATCTGGATATGGTGTATGCCGGGGCAATGGGCTTCATTCTCAAAACAGCAGGTAAACGCGAACTGGAAAGAGCAATAAAAGCGATAACCGAAGGCGAGAGCTTTTATTCTACTGATTTGTTGCGCCGGATCATACTAAATCAGCATGCCAGTCAGAGTGTCGCTGCTGCACTTCCCAGCACTTCAAGCGCCAAAATCACTGAAAATGAACTTGAAGTATTACGCTATTTTTGTCAGGGTCTTACAGTGTCTGAAATTGCTGTGCGCATCTTTCGTTCCGTTAAAACTGTAGAAGGCCGACGCTCTTCATTACTCCACAAAACAAACTCTAAAAACACAATCAACCTGATATTGTATGCAATCAAAAATAAACTGATAGAATTAGAGGACATTAAGTAATCGGAATCTGGTACATATGCCATTTTGTAACTTTCGTCTAAGAATTTTCAGAAGAAAATAGGATATTAATCTACGCTCGCTTACTTACCAGTGCTGCGTATATGCCTTTTTTTATTCAAATACCTCAATACATTTCATTCTCCAGCTCTCAATATTTCTTGCTTTTATAACAAAAACTAGGGTTTACACTAATGAATTTTCAGGGTTTTCCGCCTTGTTCCATTAGGCAATGATGAATTACCTTTGACTCCAGATTTAATTAGTGAATCGGAACAGAGATCTTTCACTCGAAGGATTTTTTATTTAGGGCGATAAATAAGCGTAGAAATCCTTCTGTAAGTTTACAGTATACAGAGTGTATTGTTTTGGTTACAACAGGAACTGCCTTATTTATTCGACTCTATAATGTAGATGCAGTGCTGAGNCCCTTCGGTGTATAGGCATTCAATAAAGAAAACCAGCCGTAAGNCTACGGCGGGGTGNCATAAAGTAAAGAAAACTTGCCGTAGGCCTACGGCGGGNANACTTAGAGTAAAGAAAGGTTACCGTAAGCTTATGGCACGATGACTTAGAATAAAGAAAGTCTCCCGTAGGTGTACGGCTCAAAAACTTGAAACAAGGATGATTGAATGAAGGCTTGAAAACTACCGGTTGAGTAATATGTTCGCCGGACTGTCAGTTCTGCCGCTGATGATTAATAGGATTGTCATACTTGTTTTATATAGAATATCTGGGAAAATAGCTGCATGTTATGAATTAGTTTGTATTAAAAACTCATTTCAGAATAAATGCCCGGGTAGAAATTTAGCTTAATGATGAATATTTTTTTTCTGTCAATATAAATCATAAAGGTAAGAAACAATGAAAACAATTAAAATTAATCTGCCGTATCTTCACAACGAAGAGCACTTTCAGTTTCACACCGAGTTCAAAGATCTGGTAAACCTGTACAAGGCCGGTACTATTGATATCGAAGACCTGTTTAAGGCTTTCCTGATTCTTTATGCACAGGAGTACGAAGCGCTTAATGTCATCCGCAAGACAATTAGCACCGAAGAGTTGGGAAAAATTGATAAACAACGTAACCAGATTTTCAGAGGATATGCCGACGGTGTGAAATCGGATCTCAATAATCCGGATGAAAAGATCAATATGGCAGCCAGGCGTCTGCAAGTGGTATTGGATNAGTATGGCAATATTGCCCGAAAGACTTATGATGATAAAACTCCTGCTATTTATAAACTAATACAGGAAGCNCGTACAACCTATNTGGCCGATATTACATTGTTGGGACAAATGAGATGGATTGATCAGCTGGAAACTNTAAATCTCAGCTTTGATTCCAAGATGAAAGCCCGGTATGCCGAGGACGTAGCCAAAACCGAGCTCCAGATGAGGGAGGTGAGACTACAGGTAGATAAATCCTACCGCGGTATAGCCGACCAATTGGATGCTTTGATAAAGGTAAATGGGGTTGCTAAATATGAAGCGTTTGTCAAAGATTTGAATGTACGGGTAGATCGATACAACAAAATAATTGAACAACGCAAGGGGCGTAACGGAAAAGACGATGACAAACCTGAAGAAACAAAATAAAATATAAAAAGCTGTAAAACAAGAAAGAGTGGATATTTAGTCACTCTTTCTTGTTGTGTAAAGTAATTATCTGCCGGGATACATACTAAAACGAAATAACCTTTCCTGTTTGTTTTTTTGCCAATTGGGTCTTAGTAACAATATTCTATTGATACTAAGATTCATGAAAGCAAAATACATGCTGAATCTGATTCTTTCCACCCTCGTTTCCACCTTGTAGGGTCATGCTCGGTTGGCTGTTATATAACAACGATCTGTTTTCTCTTGATTGTAAAATTGAGATAACTGCATCATAACTTGTAACTATTCGCTTGTAAATAATTATCTTAGTATAGAAAATAAACAATATATTCATATGAAGAAAACTTTTACTCTTTTATTTTTTTTATGTCTCTTTTTTGTAGTGCAGGCTACCGAAAGCCATACGGTAAATACTACTGCCGGCAATTTGGCTACTGATGCAAGCGCCTACCTAACTACGGTGACTAACCTTACTGTTACCGGTACGATCGATGCCCGCGACTTTGTAACCATGCGCGATAATATGCCTTTACTTGCCACGCTTGACTTAAGCGGGGCTACAATAGCTGCATATAGTGGATCTGATGGACCTGCTACTGGATTAAGCTTTATTTACCCGGCTAATGGTATTCCAGACTATGCTTTTTATTCATCTGATACTTTCGCTGCAAAAACAACCTTAACTTCTATCACGCTACCATCATCGCTAAGGTCTATTTGTACATGGGCTTTTGCTAATTGTACTGGTCTGGCTGGTTCTTTAGTTATTCCTGCTGGTGTTACTTCTATTGGTAATAATGCTTTTTATAGCTGTTCTGGTTTTACAGGTTCTTTAGCTATTCCTACAGGTGTTACTTCTATTGGTGATGATGCTTTTTATGATTGTAGTGGTTTTACAGGTTCTTTGGTGATCACGGAGAATTTAACCTCGATTAATGCTGGGGTTTTTTATAATTGCAGTAAATTAACCGGCTTCCTAACTATTCCCTCGTTGGTTAGTTCTATTGGAAGTTATGCTTTTTATAACTGCATTGGTTTAACAGGAACATTAACTCTCCCTGCCGGTGTTAACTCTATTAATGATGGAGCCTTCATGCTTTGTAGAAATCTTAATTGTATTAATGTAAGTAGTGTTTCTCCAATAGCATTAGGAGCTAGTGTATTTAATGGAACTCCTACAGCGAGCATTAAATTGNTAGTGCCTTCTGGTTCTTATCNGGCTTATTCTACTNCTGATCAGTGGAAAGGTTTCTTTGCTGTGAACGTTCCAACTCCGACAGCTTTAACTGGCTTTATCGCACATACAGGCAATGCATCTGCTTCGCAAACTTTCACTATCGGTGTTTCGCCTACCATGCTCGACCTTACTGTAACTGCTCCTGCAGGGTATGAAGTCCGGGAAANTGGAATCGGGACTTTTGGTAGTACTGTAGCGTTAACATCGGCTACAGGCTCTATTGCCNATAAAATGATAGAAGTACGAATGGCTTCGTCTGCCACCCCGGGAGTTATTTCGGGCAATGTGGTTTGTTCTTCAACCGGTGCTGCATCACAAAATGTAGCGGTTAGTGGAACTGTAAGTGATATCCCATCTATAACCACTCAGGCTGTAAGCTCCATTGCTGCTACTACGGCTACGGCTAACGGAACTATTGTTGACTTAGGCATTTCTAATCCTACTGCTTATGGGGTATGCTGGAATACTACAGGCAATCCTACGGTGGCCGACCATATAGTAGATGCTGGAGCAGCAACTGTAGCATCTGCGTTTACTGCTGCTCTTACAGGCTTAGCTCCTAATACAACTTACTATTTAAAAGCATTTGCCACCAATAGTGCCGGTACGGGTTACGGCGTCCAGGTTAGTTTTACAACCACCAACATTGCCCCTGCTATTAGTTATATCACAGCGCAAACTTATGTTCTGGGTACTCCGATCACAGCCTTAACGCCAACTAATACCGGTGGAGCAGTAGTGCCAATGCTTTTACCTCAGGTGAGTACTCTGGCCGGAAGTGGTGCTGTCGGTTCAGCTGATGGCTCAGGCACTTCGGCGAGTTTTAATTATCCGACCTTACTTACAACAGATGCAGCAGGAAATATTTATGTAAGTGATTCACGTAACCATATTGTTCGCAAAATAACTTCTACCGGCGATGTTAGCTCTTTGGTAAATGCTTCAGCAGGCTTAGATGAGCCTGCCGGCATTGTTGTTGATGCAGTGGGCAATATATATGTGTCGGACCGTGAAATCCCCAGAATTATGAAAATAACCACCAAAGGTGTGATTACAACATTTGCCGGTAGTGGCACACAAGGGTCGGATAATGGTAATGGTACTTCTGCCAGTTTTGATACTCCAACCGGCCTGGCCATAGATGACGCGGGCAATTTGTATGTAGCAGATATGGGCAACAATCTGATTCGAAAAATAACTCCGGCTGGTGATGTTTCTACCCTGGCCGGTAGTGGTACAGAAGGTTCGGATAATGGCAATGGTACTTCTGCAAGTTTCTCTAATCCTTTTGATTTGAAGGTAGATGCCTTGGGTAATGTTTATGTGACTGATGTCTATAATAGTTCGATTCGCAAAATAACACCGGCGGGTGATGTAACTACCTTTGTTGACAATAGAGGTGGTCCTACATTTAGGAGTCACGCTATTAATGCCGGTATTAAAATGGCTTCCAAAAAAATGACCTCTGTTTTTGTCGGTATAGCCATAGACCGTAGTACAGGCAACTTCTATGTCACAGATCCATATCTCAGTCAGATTCGTAAAATAACCCCTGCCGGGGTAGTCAGCACCTTGGCAGGTAGTGGAGATAATGGAGCAACTGATGGACCGGGTGAAACAGCTGCCTTTGCTTCTCCTATGGGTATTACTGTAGATGCTGCAGGTAATGTGTATGTTGCAGATAACGGTAACAATTTAATCAGAAAAATTACTCAGGCTGGTTGTATTATCAGTCCGGCTTTACCTGCCGGTTTAAGTTTTGATGGAGCTACCGGTACTATCAAGTGGTACGCCTACAGCCCTTAGTGCTGCTACTACCTATACGGTAACAGCTGCCAATAATGGAGGAAGCAGTATGGCTACTATTAGTATTGCAGTGAAGAATCCACAAACAATTACGTTTGGCACTTTGGCGACTAAAACCTACGGTGATGCCACGTTTGATCTGGCTGCCACTTCCACTTCCGGCTTAGCGGTAAGCTATAGTAGTGACAACACCGCAGTAGCAGCCGTTTCGGGTAATACAGTGACCATTTTGGGTGCAGGTACAGCTAACCTTACAGCTTCACAGCTTGGTAATACAACTTATGCAGCTGCCGCTAATGTAATTCAACAGCTGACGGTTGGTAAAAAAGCATTGACTATAACCGATCCTACGGTAATTACTTCTAAAACTGTAGATGGAAATACTACTGCCGTAGTTTCGTTTTCAGGTACCTTGCAGGAATTGATTACCAGCGATTTGAATAATGTTACTATTACAGCTACTGCTAATTATGACAATGCCACTGTTGGAATCAATAAAACAATTACAGTAGTTTATACGTTAGAAGGTAGTGCTTCAGGTAACTATACCGCTCCTGCCAATTTTGTAATTACGGGGGCCAAGATCGTTGATATATCTTCGGGTGTTGATGTTCCCACTGCTTCGGATGCTGAAGCAGTTATTGCTTACCCCACACAGGTATCAATGGATCAGTCTTGTATGGTGAAAGTGACGGGCGTGTCTGATAGCGATTTGCAGGGTACTACCTTATCGGTGTATAACACGCAGGGAGTCTGTATTTATCATTCTACGAAAGTAGGATTAACGAATTCAATTACGCTACCCTCGGTTCAGGGNATGTACCTTGGACGTGTAATTACGGGCAAGGGTAAAGAGTTTCAATTTAAAGTGATTGTAACAAGATAGAGGATTTATCGGATAATGATATATTGACCAAATATATTTTATAACTCAGAGAAGACCNGCTTAATCTTGATGTTTAAGTGGGTCTTTTTTTTGTAAGACATGAAAAATGTAAGAAAAACTATTGAAAAAATAAAAACTTTATCATATATTTGCTCCGTATATGAAAAGCGGATCTCATGAGCCTCGGCCTGAGTAGAAAGTTAGCATATATTTTTTACCTATATCGAATAATTGGAAAGAATACAAATGTAGACTGTGTGCACATTTAGTTCAATTCAAATGAATATCTAGTATAAAATCTTAATCACAGTGGAATGAGTGAAAAAGAAGAAAAACCTCGAAAAAAATCAAGAAGGGAGTTCTTACAGGATTTAGGGATTGTTGGGGTTGGTACTTTAATTGGTGGTTCTGCAATATTTGCAGGCATGCACTATGATAAGAAGAAAACGCAAGTAGAAAGAATCAAGGTTCTCACGGCAGAGAATGAATTACTTGAAATCGAGAAAAGCGATACTACCAAAGTTGTAAAGTCAAAGCTGGAGAACCTTACTTATCTTCAAAAGCAGGGCCGTGATGGAATTGCAGGCCGTCGTTTTGTGATGGTTATTGACCTATCCAAGTGCCGGAATGCCCGGAAATGTATGACAGCCTGTAATAACGCTCATCATCTTCGTCCGGAACAACATCATATCAATGTATTGAAAATGCAGGAATCTCATGATACGCCTGCATATTATATGCCCAAGCCTTGTCAGCATTGCGACAATCCTCCTTGCGTTGCCGTTTGTCCGGTAGACGCTACATTTAAACGTCAAGATGGTATTGTTCTTATTGATAATGAACGGTGCATAGGTTGTCGTTTCTGTATTGCTGCCTGTCCGTATAGTGCCCGTATTTTCAACTGGGCCGAACCAATAAAATCAGTAGATGATGAAGAGTTGACTTATAATGTTGAATTGAATGTCCCTCAACGTAAAGGAACCATCAGTAAATGTCTGTTTAGTGCCGATAGGGTACGCGAGGGCAAGTTGCCTTATTGTGTTTCTGCTTGTCCGAACGGCGTTTATTATTTTGGTGACGAAAATGAAGATACGGTAACTAACGGAACAACAAAAGAAACTGTCCGTTTTAAAAAGCTGCTTGAGGATAATGGTGGGTATACATTAATGCCGGAACTTGGCACACATCCGCGTGTTTATTATCTACCTCCAAAAGGTAAAGAGTATCCGTTTCAGGATAAAGATAAACCGGAAGCTGCTGAGCATTTGGGAAACAGTTAATGCTGATAGCTAAATTCAGAATTCTTTAAACTTGAACTAAATACTTGTATCTATTTTATGTCAGATCAATTAAAAACAGAAAAGATTACCNCCGACTTGCTTCGGTCAATCAGGCTGAATAAAAGTTTCCTGATTTGGATGGGTTTTTTAGGACTTGCATTTCTGGTATGCTTTGGTGCGTACGGGTTGCAGTTGAAAAATGGAATGGTTGTAACAGGGCTCGGCGACTATGTCTCCTGGGGTATGTATATTTCCAACTTCGTATTTTTTGTAGCTACGAGTTTAATCGGAATGCTAATCAGTGCGGCACTTGGTCTCTCCGGGCAGAAATGGGCAGCGCCGTTGGCCAGAATTGCGGAAATCATTGCTCTGGCTTTTGCGGCTGTTGCCGGCTTGGTAATTGTGATGGACATGGGACGTCCCGAACGACTTTTGAATGTAATTATTCATGGACGCATTCAGTCCCCTATTGTATGGGATATGACAGTAGTTACCGTTTATGTGCTTATTAGTACCTTGTTTCTGTATATTCCACTTATTCCCGATCTGAAAATTTGTTACGATAGGCTGGATAAACTTCCTCCCTTTGCTCGTAATATTTATAAACTTCTATCGCTCAATTGGACAGGGTCGACCGGCCAGAAAAAACTCATAAAACAATCAACTCGGGTTATTGCCATATTTATTATTCCGGTGGCACTGGCTATTCACACAGTTACTTCCTGGCTATTTGCCAATACGTCCAGAGCTGGTTGGGATTCTACGATATTTGGACCTTATTTTGTTACGGGCGCTTTTGTGGCTGGTACTGCTGCCGTTATTATTGCCATGTATTTTTATCGAAAGAACTATGGTTTGAAGGATTATATTACCGATTACCACTTTGATAAAATGGGACAATTATTAGTATTGGTATCCTTGGTCTATTTATACTTTACATTGAATGAATACATGGTGCCAGCATACAAAATGAAGACGTCTGAGGCGTTGCATTTATCCGCGTTATTTACCGGTATTCATGCGGGTTTGTTTTGGTCGGTGCAGCTCTTTGGATTGGTTTTGCCGATTATATTGCTGCTGTTTAAAAAGATGAGAGAGCCTTTACCTATGCTCTTTATTGCTTCAGCTGTACTGATTGGTGCCTGGTTTAAACGATACATTATTGTTGTCCCAACTCAGGAACATCCCTTTTTNCCAATTCAAAATGTTCCTCTGAGTTTTAAAATTTATACGCCCACGCTGGNAGAGACTCTGGTTACTATTGCTCCATTTATTTTGGTTCTGATTATTGTCACCATATTGTCGAAAGTGATTCCAATAATTTCGGTTCACGAAACTATAGAGCAACTGGAAGAAAATAATAAAAATGACTGATTATGCCTAGACGAATTATTGATCTTAGAATTGCTTTGACTTTAGCAGTCACTATACTATATTGTGCAAATGATTTTGCGGCAAACAATTGGAATGTACCTGCCGATAAGAAAACGAAAAATAGTTACATCAAGTTTGATGCTGCTTCGGCAAGTCAGGGAGAAGCAATCTATAATAAAAACTGTGCTTCTTGCCATGGTAACCCAGGTAAAGGAAATAGTTTGAAATCTTTAAGCCCTGTTCCACCGGATTTGTCTTCGGCTAAATCCCAAGAACTGACAGACGGCGAATTGTTTTATATTCTATCTACAGGTCGAATGGTCATGCCTTCGTTTAAAAATGTTTTATCGGAAGATGAAAGGTGGAGGGTTATCTCATTTATACGAAGTTCCAACAAGAGTTATGTTCAGACTCTTTCTAAATTCGATCCGAATAAAAGTAAGTTAGTAAAGATCACTCTTAATTTCGATCCGGCAACACATACTATCCGTGTGTTGGCTAAAGCAAACGAAAAATCAGGTGTAGTGGCCTTGAAAGATGCTGAAGTAGCCTTGTTTGCTACCCGTTATTTTGGTCGGTTGCAAATAGGTAAATCGACGAAGACAGATAAAGATGGTGTGGCCAACTTTAAGTTTCCAAAAGACCTGCCAGGTGATAAGACCGGAGTTGTAGAATTAGCCGCTAAGGTNAATGATGANAATTATGGTGAAATAGAGTCGGTCAGTAAAATGAAAGTGGGTNTTCCAACTGACAAACCCGCTTTGAATAAGGATAGAGCTATATGGAATGTCATGGCTAAAGCTCCCATTTGGATAATTGTCTTATATAGTTTTGGGGTTTTGGTATTTGTATTGATTCTACTATATCTTTTAAATAATTTGAGGAAACTAAAGAAACTAGGTGATAACTAAAAAAATAAAATCATGGAAAAACTTGCAGCACTTGGACGAATCTTATTCGCTTTACCTTTTGGAATAATGGGTTTAAATCATTTCCTTATGACTAATGTTTTTATAGGTATGATGTCTTCATTTATTCCCGGTGGGGCTTTCACTGTTTTACTAACAGGTGCCTTACTTATTGTGGGATGCATCAGCATTATATTAAATAAAAATATAAAGATAGCTTGCTTTGGACTTGCCGGTTTGCTGTTTATTTTCATTATAACAATTCATATTCCGGGCTTATTTACATCCGACTGGCAAATAGCTTTGGTAGAACTCCTTAAAGATACTGGATTAATGGGCGGTGCTATTATGATTGCCATTTCTTCTACTTTACTAAAAGAAGAACCAACGAAAAACGAATCAAAATGAAAAAGAAGATTATTGTTGTATTAAGCATTGTCTTGACTTTTACAGGATATGTATTTGCCCAAGTNGATCAGTCGCCCGAAGTTGGAGTCATAGAACATCTTGGTAAAACCATTCCGCTGGACCTGAAGTTTGTAAATGATAAGTTTGATACTGTCACGTTAAAGCAATTGATAACCAAACCGACTATTTTATCGTTTGTTTATTTTGATTGTCCTGGACTATGTAGTCCTTTGCTTGAGGGTGTAGGTGATGTCATTCACAAGACTGATATGAAGTTGGGTAAAGACTATCAAGTGATAACGATTAGTTTTAATTATAGAGATACGCCTCAGAAGGCAAAAGAAAAGAAAAAACGTTTCATCGATAAATATTCAAAGGGNAATGGAGATGGTTGGATTTTTCTGACTACCGATAGTGCTACTATTTTTAAAATCACAAATGCCACAGGTTTTAAAACAAAAGCAGTAGGGTTAGACTTTGTGCATCCTTCGGCCATTATAGCCATTAGCCCCAAAGGACAGATAACCCGCTATTTATATGGCATTACATTTATGCCTATAGATTTTAAAATGGCGATCATTGAAGCGAACAAAGAGCAACCACGACCAACGATACAAAAAATACTTTTGTTGTGTTATAGTTACGATCAAACAAATCAACGATTTGCGTTGGATGTGACAAAAATAGCCGGAATCATCATCGTATTCTTTTTACTGGTATTTATTATTGTGTTTTTGCTCAAACCAAAAAAGAAAAACAAAAATTAGAACTGTATGACTACTGCAACAGAAAAAACAGAATATGTAAGCTACCTCAACCATAAAGGCAAATACAAGGGGATTTTTGCGTGGATTTTTGCCACGGATCATAAACGGATTGGGTTGCTTTATATGTATGCAATCATGTCATTCTTTTTTATCGGGGCATTTTTAGGACTGTTGATGAAAATTGAGTTGATTGCACCGGGCGAAACCATTATGAAGGCACAGACTTATAACGGTGTTTTTACCCTTCATGGAATCCTGATGATTTTCATGGTGGTAATTCCCGGCTTATCTGCTGTGTTTGGTAATTTCTTCCTGCCCATTTTAATTGGGGCAAAAGATGTGGCTTTTCCTAAACTAAACCGCTTTTCATGGTGGATCTTCATCGCCGGAAGTATTATGGCTATTGCTTCGCAACTACTGAAAGACGGGCCTCCCGATACGGGTTGGACATTTTATGCACCTTATAGTACAACAACGGGTACAAATGTAATCATGGCAACTGCCGCAGCTTTTGTGTTGGGTTTTTCATCCATTCTCACCGGTTTAAATTTTATAGTAACCATTCATCAGATGCGGGCGCCGGGAATGAAGTTTTTTAATATGCCGTTATTTCCTTGGGCATTGTATGCAACAGCCTGGATTCAATTGCTTGCAACGCCTATAATTGGGATTACACTTTTAATGTTGATAGCTGAACGCTTATTTGGGATCGGCTTTTTTGATCCGAATCTGGGGGGTGATCCGCTGCTGTTTCAACATTTATTCTGGATTTATTCGCATCCTGCTGTGTA
>JGI24140J50213_10000839_pt1 | contig 14119 bp, 11 predicted proteins | sample BarGraIncu00222A_FD_50213 | JGI IMG/M metagenome (IMG submission 50213)
TTTCGGCCTTCTCGTCCTTGTAGAACAGCACCTCGCCGGCGGCGCATTTGCGCTCGGTCATGAACGGCTTCAGCCATTCCATCGACAGGTCGCTATTGACGGATTTTTTCACGTCGCGCACCAGCTGCAGCATCTGGTGCAGCCGGTAGGAATTGAGCGGCAGCAGCACCGAGTGCAGCACCAGCGTCGCATAATTGTGGGTCGGTATCGCCGAAACGATCAGGATAATGTTGGTAAGGATGCCGAACACCCGCAGCGGAATCATTGTCCGCATCGAAAGGGTCGCGACCACGAAGATCGACGCAAAAAAGCTGCTGGCGGCGCCGGCGTGCTCTGCGAGATGTGAGGTGTCCATGGGAAGCCAACCAATTTTACAAGGAGTGAACGTCTTCGCGACCAGTGTTCGGCGCGGCCATCATCATAATGTCCGCCGGAGCTTTGATATAAGGGCAAAAGGCGACGATTTGCGTGGGATTCCAGCCTATCGCAGCCAAAATTCCGCCTCGCCCCGTGCCGGGGCACCAATTCAGCGTGTCCCGGCTCCGGTAAGGTGCGGCTGCGCCGATATGAAGCCTGTTCGGGCCGGCAGCGGCGGAAGGCCCGGCGATAACGCTGTTTTCCGGCTGTCGTTGACGGGTTGCCGCCGGCCGGGCACGTTGCGGAACCGGTCACGCCCGGCATGGCCGGACCAGGCTTTCTTTCACCGACAGGCGCCCGCTTTCCGATGCCCACGCCGCTTGCTTCCGCCGTTATGGCGCAATTTATGACCGCAACGGCCGGTCGTAACATGACCAAGGTGGCGTATGTCGCCGTGGCGACCGGCGTCGCCATGATGATCCTTCTCACCGTCGATCCTGCCTATGAGGCGGCCCATCACTGGATCGATGCGGTGCTATGGGCGTGCCTCGTGTTCTTCATATTCGAATGGGTGGTCCGGCTTCGCCATGCCTTTCGCAACGACCGCGGGCTGGCTTACGCCGTATCTGGCCGTGGACTGGTGGATGCCGCCGGCGCGGCAGCCGTACCGCTCGCCCTCGCGCTTGGCACTGATCCCAAAACCGCCTGGCTCCTCGGTGTGCTGTGGCTGCTCAAGGTGATCCCGGGAATCCCGGGACTGCGGCAATTGCGCCGGGTGCTGCTGCAGGAATCCGGGCCGCTTCTGAGCGTGCTGGTGATCTTTCTGATGGTGCTGTTCCTGGCCTCGGTGGCGGCCTATTTTCTGGAGCGCGACGTCCAGCCCGCGACCTTCGGCAACATTCCCTCAGCCTTGTGGTGGGCGGTCGCCACGCTGACCACCACGGGATACGGCGACGTGGTGCCGATCACGCCGCTCGGCCGGCTGGTCGCCGCTTTTGTGATGATCTGCGGGCTCGGCGTGTTCGGCCTCTGGACCGGTATCCTTGCCACCGGCTTTGCCGCTGAGACCCGCCGCGACAATTTCCTCAAGACCTGGGAATCGGTCAGCAAAGTCCCGTTCTTTGCAGCCCTCGGTCCGTCGGCGATCGCCGACGTGACGCATATGCTGCGCACCATGGACCTGCCCGCGCGCACCATGATCATCCGCAAGGGCCAGACCGGCGACTGCATGTATTTCATCGCCGCCGGCGAGGTCGAGGTCGATTTGCCGGGCAAGAAGGTGACGCTCGGCGACGGCGCGTTCTTCGGCGAAATGGCGCTGCTCGGCAACAATCTGCGCTCGGCCAATATCACCACCACGCGGGTCTCGAAGCTATTGGTGCTCGATCTCGTGGACTTCCGCATGCTGATGGCGCGGCATCCCGATCTTGCCGAGACCATTGACGCCGAAGCCAGACGGCGCGAACTGGAAAACAAATAGAGCTTGATCGCCGTGCAGACGCGAAGCGATCATGCGCGAATCCAATGGAGAATATCATGTCGGAGGCCGGCGCGACGGCGAGCACACCGCTGCTCGAGATCAATGGCGCCCGCGCCACCATCCGTCTCAACCGGCCGAAGCATTTGAACCGGCTGCAGCCCGACGACCTCGATGCGCTGCTCAAACTGTTCGACCGGATCGAGGCCGACCCCGCTATTCGGGTGCTGGTACTGACCGGCACCGGCCGCGCCTTCAGCGCCGGCTACGATCTCGGCTCGATCGCCGAGCGTGCCGCCAGCGCGCCGGAGCAACAGAGCGCCGGATCGGCGTTCGAGGTCGTGGTCAACCGGCTTGAAGACCTCGCCATACCGACGATCTGCCGGCTCAATGGCGGCGTCTATGGCGGCTCGACCGATCTGGCGCTGGCCTGCGATTTCCGCATCGGCGTCGACAGCGGCGAGATGTTCATGCCGGCGGCGCGGCTCGGACTGCATTATTACAAGAGCGGCATCATGCGCTATGTGTCGCGGCTCGGCGTCGACAACGCCAAGAAGCTGTTCCTGACCGCGCAAAAGATCGATGCCCCGGAAATGTTGCGGATCGGCTATCTCACCGCGATGGTACCAGCCGCGGCGCTCGACCAGGAGGTCGACAAACTCGCTGGCGTTCTCGCCGGCAATGCGCCGGTCGCGATGCGCGGCATGAAGCGCGCGATCAATGAATTCGCCCGCGGCAGGCTGAACGAGGAAGCCGCCGACCGCCGCGCCCGCGACAGCATGCGCGGCGCCGAGATCAGGGAAGGCATCAAGGCCTTCGCCGAGAAACGCCCGCCGAAGTTTTGATGAACGTCGGTTGCGTTCCCCGGATGCTGCGCAACACGCCGCACTTACGGCGTGGTGCGCTGCTGATCCGGGGTCCATCGCCGTATCCGTGGGTCCCGGTTCTGCGGAGCAGCGTGAAGAACGCTGCACCGCGCCCGGGACACGATATTCCGTTATCTTCGAGATCGGCTATTCATCCACAAACGTCGCGGCGTCCAGAATGCGGGCGCGCGAGGTCCGGTAGCTGTTGATCTTGTGATCCCGGTTCGGGAAGCCGAACGAAATGCCGCACACCACGCGCCGATCGTCGCCGAGCCCAAGATGGCGCCGGATCAGGCCGGAGTGACGGGCCAGTGCTGCCTGCGGAATGGTGCCGAGCCCCAAAGCCTGCGCGGCCAGCAGGAAATTGCCGACATAGGCGCCGCAATCGATCGCACCGTAAATCCCGAGCGCCTCGTCGGTATGAATGATCGCGACATGCGGCGCGCCGAAGAAATTGTAATTCTCCAGCGCCTGCCTGCCATAGGCCGCCTTGTCGCCGCGCGCGATGCCGAGCGTGTTGTAGAGCTGGAAGCCGCTTTCGCGGCGGCGTTCCAGATAGACCCCGAGATATTCCCGCGGCGGAGTAAAATCATGATCATCGCCGGCGCCTGATGCGGCTTCAGCGTAGATCAGCTTGCGAAACTTTTCCTTGGCCTCGCCGCTTGCGATCACGACCTGCCACGGCTGGCTGTTGCACCACGATGCGGTGCGCTGGGCGGCCGTCAATATCCGGTCGATGGTCGCGCGCGGCACCGGGTCGGGCCGGTAGGCGCGGCAGGAATACCGCTCGTCCAGCAACTCCTCCAGCACGCCGATTCGCTCCTCGATGCTGTATTGGCCAGCCGGCGTCTTTTTGGCGGCATCCGGCATGTTCAGCGCCCCTTGGTCGGAATCTTGTTGAACGGCACATCCTTGTCGACCCGGATGTCACCGGGCAGGCCAAGCACGCGCTCGGCGATGATGTTGCGGAGGATTTCGTCGGTACCGCCGGCAATGCGCATCGACGGCGACGACATCAACATGGCCTGGAATTGGCCGGCCGCCTCGGCGGTTTCGGGGTCGGTGAGCATCCCGCTCGCGCCCTGCAAGTCCATCGCGTAGGTGGCGATGTCCTGCAGCATCGAGCCGGCCACCAGCTTGCCGATCGAGTTTTCCGGCCCCGGACGCTCGCCCTTGGACAGCGCCGAGATCGCCCGGTGGCTGGTGTATTTCAGGCCGCTGTTCTTCACCGCCCAGTTGGCCAGTTTTGAACGCGTGGCGGGATCGTCGATCGCAAGGCCGTCCTCGGTCATCAGGTTGCTGCAGAAATCGAAAATCTCGGAAAATCCCGTCGCCAGCCGCGAGCCGATCGACATGCGTTCGTTCATCAGCGTGGTCAGCGAGACATTCCAACCGTCGCCGACGGCGCCGAGCCGTTGCGAATCCGAAACCCGCAGGTCGGTGAAGAACACCTCATTGAATTCCTGCATGCCGTTGGCCTGCTTGATCGGCTTGACCTCGACACCCCTGCTTTTCATGTCGATGTAGAACATCGTCAGCCCCTTGTGCTTGGCGACATTGGGGTCGGTGCGGGTGATGAGCAGGCCGTAATCGGAATAGTGCGCGCCCGAGGTCCAGATTTTCTGGCCGTTGATGATCCAGTGATCGCCGTCGCGCTCGGCGCGGGTGCGCAAGCCAGCGACGTCGGAACCGCCGGCGGGCTCCGAGAACAACTGGCACCAGATTTCCTCGCCCGAAGCGATCTTCGGCAGATAGCGCCGCTTGTCCTGTTCGCTGCCATAGGCCATCACCGTCGGCCCGCACATGCCCTCGCCGATCTGGAACGGGCTGGTGAGCTTGCCGTAGATCCCCTCTTCCTGCTGCCAGATCACGCGCTCGACCGGCGTCACACCCCGGCCGCCATATTCCTTGGGCCAGTGCAGGCAGACCCAGCCGCCATCGGATTTCTTCTTCTGCCACGCCTTTGCGACCTCGACGATGTCGTCGTTCTTGAGCTTGATGCGGCCGAGCGAGGATTTGGAAAGCTCCGCCTCGAACTGCTTCGGCGCATTGGCGCCGATCCATTGGCGGGCCTCGGCGCGGAACGCGGCTTCCTGCGGGGTGTCATCGAAATTCATGGCGATTCCTCNTCCTGTCATTCCGAGGCGTGCGTGCAACGCACGTACCCGAAAATCTCGATCGAAACTTCTGGATTCCGGGTCTGCGCCTCCAAGTCGGNTGTTGCCGACTTGGACAATGATATTGCCGAACTCGGGTAAACCCGAGTTCGGGCGGCGCATNCCGGAATGACGAAACCTATCCCCGTCCCCTGGTCGGTATCTTGTTGAACGGNACATCCTTGTCGACCCGGATATCACCGGGCAGTCCGAGCACGCGCTCGGCGATGATGTTGCGCATGATCTCGTCGGTGCCGCCTTCGACCCGGGTTCCGGGCGCGCGCAGCAGCATCGCCTGGAATTTTCCGGCAACGTCCGCGTCCTCGGGTCCGCTCAGCACGCCCGCCGCACCCTGCAAGTCCAGCGCATAGGCCGCGACATCCTGGATCATCGAGCCGGCGACCAGCTTGCCGATCGAATTCTCCGGTCCCGGCCGCTCGCCCNNCGACAGCGCAGAGATCGCGCGCATGCTGGTGTATTTCAGTCCGCTGGCGCGCACCGCCCAATNGGCGAGTTTCGAGCGCACCGCGCGATCGTCGATCGCCAACCCGTCCTCCAGCNTCAGATTGCTGCAGAACTCGAACAATTCCGGAAAGCCGGTCGCAATCCTCGCGCCGATCGACATCCGCTCATTCATCAGCGTCGTCAGCGATACGTTCCAGCCGTCATTGACGGCGCCGAGCCGCTGCGCGTCCGGGATTTTCACGTCGGTGAAATACACCTCGTTGAAATCGGACGCGCCATTGGCCTGCTTGATCGGNTTGATCTCGACGCCTGCGGACTTCATGTCCAGGAAGAACATGGTGAGGCCCTTGTGCTTGGCGACGTTCGGATCGGTACGCGTGAGCAGGATGCCGTAGTCGGAATAATGCGCCCCTGAGGTCCAGATCTTCTGGCCGTTGATGATCCAGTCGTCGCCGCGTTTTTCGGCGCGGGTGCGAAGCCCGGCGACGTCGGAGCCGCCGGCGGGTTCGGAAAACAGCTGGCACCAGACCTTTTCGCCGGAAGCGAGCGGCGGCAGATACTTCCGCTTCTGCTCTTCGCCGGCAAAGGCCATCATGGTCGGCCCGCACATGCCGTGGCCGATGATGAAGATGCCGCTGAGCTTGCCGAAGGTGCCCTCTTCCTCCTGCCAGATCACGCGCTCGATCGGCGTCGCCCCCCGGCCGCCATATTCCTTGGGCCAGTGCAGGCAGGCCCAGCCGGCATCGGCCTTCTTNTTCTGCCAGGCTTTCGCGACCTCAAGGATGTTGGCGCCCTTGAGCTCGGTGCGGCCGAGCGAGGCCTTCTGCAGCTCGTNCTCATATTGCTTCGGCGCGTTGGCCGCGATCCAGGCTTTGGCCTCGGCGCGGAACGCGGCTTCCTGCGGGGTGTCATCGAAATTCATGAGCGTTCTTCCTCTCGATCCGTTCCCCGGATGCAGCGCAGCACGAAGTGGTGCGCTGCTGGTCCGGGGTCCATCTAATTAGCCCGTGTGGGTCCCGGCTCTGCGGCCCAGCGCTAGCGCGCTGCACCGCGTCCGGGACACGAGCGAGTCCTACGCCGCATTCTTCTTGCGCATCCGGTCGATCAGCGCATCTTCCCAATAGGACAGGCTGCCGAGCGCCAGCGCGGTTGCGTTGGCGCGTCGGTAATACATGTGGCAGTCGAATTCCCAGGTGAAGCCCATGCCGCCATGGACCTGGATGTTGTTCTTGGCGCAATGCTGGAACGCCTGCGTCGCGCTGATCCGCGCGGCGGCGGCGGCTTCCGGCAGCTCCGANGCATTGGTCGAGAGCGCCCACGCGCCATAATAGCAATTCGAGCGCGCCAGCGTCGCCGAGACATACATGTCGGCGAGGATATGCTTGACCGCCTGGAACGAGCCGATCGGCCGGCCGAAGGCGATGCGGTCGAGCGCGTAGTCACGGCCCATTTCGAGCGCGCGGTCGGCGCCGCCGACCTGCTCGAACGCCATCAGCACCGCGGCCCGGTCCAGCACCTGGGAAAGGATGCCCCAGCCTTCATTGGCCGGACCGAGCGGCTCGGCCTTGCAGTTCTTGAAGGTGAGTTCGGCCTGGCCGCGCGACGGATCGATATTAGCCAGCGGCTTGGCCTCGACGCCTTCGGCCTTCATGTCGACCAGGAACAGCGAGATATCGGTGTCGCGCCCGCTTGATCCGGTGCGCGCGGCAACAATGGCAAAATCGGCGATGGCGCCGTCGGGCACCGGCTTCTTCAAGCCGTTGAGGTTGCCGCCAACGGCGCTGAGCTTGATCGCCTGCGGCGACGGATTGCCCTTGCCTTCGAACAGCGCCAGCGTACCGATCGCGGCACCGGATGCAANGGCGGAAAGCCACTTTTGCTTTTGCGCGTCGCTGCCGGCGAGCAGGATGGCTTCCGCCGCGAGATACACCGTCGAGGAAAACGGCACCGGGGCCAGCGCGCGGCCCATCTCCTCGGCGACCACGCAGAGTTCGAGATGCCCGGCGCCGGCGCCGCCGAATTGTTCGGGGATCGCAACACCGAGAAAACCCATGTCGGCGAGGCCCTGCCACAGTCCGCGATCGTACGGTTCCTTGCCGTCGAGCACTGTGCGCACCGCCTTGGGCGGGCATTTTTCGGCCAGAAACTTGCGGGCCTCGTCGCGCAACTGCTTTTGTTCGTCGGAGAAATCGAAATTCATGGCGCTACTCTGTTGTGTGAGGATCTCAGAACACGAAAAGTCGTCATTCCGGCGCGCGAGCAAAGCGAGCGAGCCCGGAATCCATAACCACGACGGGGAGTATGGATTCCGGGCCTGCGCCAAGAGGCGCATCCCGGAATGACAGTTGAATATTGTTCAAGCTCGACCTTCATTGCAGCACAATGACATCCGCAGCCGGGTGATCGGCATAGAGCCGTTCCACCAACGCGGCGCGGCGTTCAAGCCCGGCACGCTGATTGATGTAGCCCTTGTCGGTGAGTTCATTGCCGTCGATCGAGGGCGGTTCGGTCATCAGCATCGCACGCGCGACGCGCATGCTGCTGGCGCCTTCGGTCGATTTGTTATGGGCCTGCAGGCCGCTCTTGAGGCATGCCAATACGTCGGGGTGCTTGACGACATCCTCATAGCTCGCGTCGGGGTCCCCGACGATCTGCCGGCAGGCGTGGAGGTTGGGCCAGGCCAGCAATCCGACGAACGGGCGATCCTGGCCCGCGACCAGCGCGTCCTGCACCACCGGGGTTGCCGCTGCGATGGCGTCGGTGCGCAGCGATCCGACATGGACGAAGGTGCCTGTGGTGAGCTTGAAATCCTCCACCACGCGGCCGGCGAAGATGATGCCCTGCACCGGATCGTTCGGATCGACGAACACGCCGGCGTCGCCGATGCAATAAAAGCCTTCCTCGTCGAACGCAGCGGCCGTGAGATCGGGCCGGCCGAAATAGCCCGGCGTGACGTTGACGCCGCGCAAGCGCAGTTCATATTTCGATCCGGCCGGGATCATCTTCAACTCGACGCCGGGAAACGGCAGCCCGATCAGGCCGACGCGCTCGGTATCCCAATAGGTTCCGGTCGAGGTCGGCCCCGTCTCGGTCGAACCCCAACCGGTATAGAACACCAGCCGCTCGCCGGTGGCGCGCACCGCCAGCGCCTGCATCCGGTCATAGAGATCGTCGGGCAGCCGCGCGCCGCCATAGGCCATCAGGCTGAGATTTTTGAAGAAGCTGCGGCACAGCGCGTCGTCCTTTTCCATGGCAGCGGCGAGTGCGGCGTAACCGGCCGGCACGTTGGCGTAATAGGTCGGCGAGATTTCGCGAAGATTGCGCAGCGTCTCCTCGATCATGCCGGGCATCGGACGGCCGTCGTCGATATAGAGCGCGCCGCCCTCGATCAGCACCGGATTGAACAGCGCATTGCCGCCCATGGTGTGGTTCCACGGCATCCAGTCGAGGTACGTGGCCTGCGGCGCATCCGGATCGCGCGGCCGGACCTGCATCATCATCGCGGCATTGGCGCACATCATGGCCTGCGTGTTGATGACGGCCTTGGGCATTCCGGTCGAACCCGAGGTGAACAACAGTTTGCCGACGGTCTCCGGCGTGATTTTTGCGATGGAGTCTTCGACATCGCCGGTGACCGGCGTTGCGGCGAGATCGGCAAGGGCGACGCTCCTGATGCCCTCGCAGGCGCGCGCAACATGGACGACAGTGACGCCGTCGAGATCAAGCGCCTTCAAGGCCTTCTCGAAGGTCGGACCGTCCTGCACCATCACCAGCGCCGGCTTGATCAGGTCGAACAGGTATTTCAGCTTGACGTGGTCCTGGCTCATCAGCGAATAGGCCGGCGATATTGGTGCGGCCGGATGCCGTGCCTGCATCGCCGCCTGCGTCATCAGCGCGTGCTCGATCGAATTGCCTGACAGGATCGCGACGGGGCGTCCCGGCTCGAGCCCGAGATCGAGGATACCCTGCGTCAGCGCATCCACCGTGCGCTTCGCCTCGCCATAAGACAATTTGCGCCATTGCCGATCCGCGCCGCCGCGTTGCGCCAGCCAGATACGGTCGGGCTGTTCGGCAGCCCATTTCGCCAAGGAGGCCGGGATATGCTTCTCATACGGCTTCAGCGGAATCCGCGACTTCAAGATGATCACGCCATCGGGCCGCCGTTCGACCGCGATATCCCGCTCCAGCCATTTGTTTTTGCGGAAGGCCGGTTTCGTCAGCACCGTGGCTGCATTCCCACTCATCTCAATAGCTCCCTGACCGGTCTCTTGCTGGACCCTTCATTCTCATCGCCGGATATAGACCGGTTTTCGCTTCTCCATAAAGGCTCTGATGCCTTCGCTGAAATCTTCCGAGCGGCTGCACAACACCTGGTTGCGGTCTTCCATCGCGATCACGGCTTCGATCGAGCCGGCGTCGACGCTCATATTGAGGCATTCCTTCGACAGCCTCAAACCCACCGGCGACGCCGTCATCATCGCATCGAGATAGGGCGCGGCGGCAGCGTCGAGGCCGCCTTCCTCCACCACTTCCGAGACCAAACCTACCGCCAGCGCGCGCTCGGCGCCGATGAAGCGGCCGGTCAGGATCAGTTCGGAAGCGACCGACACCCCGACCAGGCGCGGCAGAAAATAGCTGGTGCCGATGTCACAACCGCCAAGCCCGAGCTTGATGAAGGCGCAGTTCATCCGAGCGGATTTGGTGGCGATGCGAATATCGGCCGCTAGCGCCAGCGCGAAACCGCCGCCGGCCGCGGCCCCTTGCACCAGCGCGATGATCGGTTGCGGGCAGCGCCGCATCAGCGTCACGATGTCGGCGATCCGGCGCTGCAGATCCAGCGACTCGGTCACGCCGGGCGGCTCCCTCTGTCCGGCGTGCCGCTTCATCGCGTCCTTGAGATCGAGGCCGGCGCAGAACGCNGCGCCGGCTCCCTTCAGGACCACCACGCGGGTGGTGCGGTTGCGCTGCAGGCTTGCAAAATAATCGTTGAGCGCGTCGATCAGCGCCGGATCGAGCGCGTTGAGGCTGTCCGGGCGATTGAGCGTCACCCGGTCGACCCCGTCATCATGTTCGATCAGCAGCGGTTTGGTCACACAGTGCTCCTCATCATCGTCGTCCCCGCTTTCGCGGGACGACAAGGAAAACTACCGCGGCGCCATGCGGATCGCGCCGTCGAGCCGGATGGTCTCGCCGTTCAGCATCGCGTTCTCCACGATGTGCACCGCAAGGTTGCCATATTCGGAGGCATCGCCGAGCCGCGCCGGATGCGGCACCTGCGCGCCGAGGCTCTTGCGCGCCTCTTCATTCAGTCCCATCAACAACGGTGTCAGGAACAGTCCGGGCGCGATGGTGTTGACGCGGATCTTGTGCTGGGCGAGATCGCGTGCCGCCGGCAAGGTCAGGCCGACCACGCCACCCTTCGATGCCGAATAGGCGATCTGGCCGATCTGGCCTTCATAGGCCGCAACGCTCGCAGTGTTGATGATGACGCCGCGCTCTTCGCCGATCGGGGCTTCGGTCAAAAGGCGCTCCGAGAACAGCCGCAGCACGTTGAACGTGCCGATCAGGTTGACGTTGATGATGCGGGCGAACTTGGCCAGCGGATAAACCCCGTCCTTGCCGACGATGCGCTGCGATCCGCCGATGCCGGCGCAGTTCATCAGCACGCGCGCGACGCCGTGGGCGGCCTCGGCCTTGGCAATCGCCGCCTTGACCTGCTCCTCGTCGGTGACATCGGCAACGACGGCGATGCCCTTCACCTCGGCCGCGACCTTCTCGGCATTTTCCTTGCTCTGATCGAGCACGGCGATTTTCGCGCCCTTGGCGGCCATGGCGCGCGCGGTGGCGGCGCCGAGACCGGAGCCACCGCCGGTGATGAGAACGGCAACGTCTTTCAACTGCATGGTGGAACCTTTCCTTGAACTTTCCTCGAATGGTGTTTGGACGTCTCTTTAAAGTTAGGCGAATGGCGAATACGGAGTGGCGAATGCAAAGTTAGAGAAAAGACATGGCTGTTATCTATTCACCACTCGCTACTCCCCGTTCGCCCTTTGTCAGCAGACCGCCGCAAATCAGCGCCTCCATGTGCCCGATATATTGGCGGCAGACTTCATCGGTGACTGGCCCAACGCCGATCGCGCGCGACATCGCATGCCGCCCGAAAAACAGATGATCGCAGGCACCGACCAGGCTGGTGTAGAACAGCACCGGATCGACGTCGCGGAACTCACCGGCCTTGACGCCTTCCGCTAGCAGACGGCGTTGGAAGTCCAGAAGCGGTGCGACAAAGAAATTCGACACCTCGTCGGCGGCGGCCGCACTGCTCTCATGCAGCAAATAATGGATCAGCCGGTTCATATAGGGGAACTGGCGATACGCCCGGATAATACCGGCGATATGCAGCCGGAGCTTGGCGGTCGGCGCAATCGGCTGCGCCAGGAGGTATTCGAGATGCGTCACCTCGATCGCGGCATCCCGGGCCAGCAATGCCAGCAACAGCCCGTCCTTGTTGCCGAAATGGTATTTCACCAGCGCGGCATTGACGCCGGATTTCTGCGCAATATCGCTCAGCGACACCTCGATCGAGCTGCGCTCGATCATGAGTTCGCTGGCTGCGACGAGCAGCTTGTCGGCGGTGGTGTTTTTGCCGCCCGGAAGCCGGGCTGTCGGTACGTTGGTATTCAACTCTGATCCCATACCTGCCTGTTCCCATGACCTGCCTGTCGGGAAATGCGCGCGCAGATAACCCGATGCCACAGCCGCACTCAAGAGTTAATTGATTGATTGACTAAATACCCCTGCGTCACTTAAATCGCGCCCGTCATTCAAACCCCCACCCAGAACAATCAGGGAGAACGCACATGGCCGAGGCTTATATCGTCGCCGCCGCACGCACCGCTGGCGGCCGCAAGGGAGGACGCCTCGCGGGCTGGCATCCGGCGGATCTTGCGGCCTCCGTGCTGGATGCACTGATCGAGCGTTCGGGCGCGACACCCGACCAGGTTGAAGACGTGATCATGGGTTGCGTCAGCCAGACCGGCGAACAGTCCAACAACGTCGCGCGCAACGCGATCATGGCCTCGAAACTGCCGGAGAGCGTACCGGGCACCTCGATCGACCGTCAGTGCGGTTCATCGCAGCAGGCACTACACTTTGCGGCACAGGCCGTGATGTCCGGCACCATGGATTGCGTGATCGCCGCCGGCGTTGAATCGATGACGCGGGTTCCGATGGGTCTTTCCTCGCAATTGCCTGCCAAAAACGGCTTCGGTACCTACAAGAGCCCGGGCATCGAGAAGCATTATCCGAACATCGTCTTCAGCCAGTTCACCGGCGCTGAAATGATGGCGGAGAAATACGGCCTCTCCAAAGACGAACTCGACCAATACGCCTATGAGAGCCACCAGCGCGCGATCGCCGCGACCCAGGCCGGCAAGTTCAAGGACGAGATCGTTCCGTTGCAGATCACCCGCGCCGATGGTTCGACCGACACCCATCACATCGACGAGGGCATCCGTTTCGACGCCAGCCTCGAGGGCATCCGCAACGTCAAGCTGATCGCCGAGAACGGCAAGCTCACCGCGGCAAGCGCCAGCCAGATCTGCGACGGCGCTTCCGGCGTGATGGTCGTCAATGAAAAGGGACTGAAGTCGCTTGGCGTCAAGCCGATGGCGCGGATTCACCACATGACCATGATCGGCGGCGATCCCGTGATCATGCTGGAAGCGCCGCTGCCGGCGACCGAGCGCGCGCTGAAGAAGGCCGGCATGTCGATCGACGACATCGACCTGTTCGAGGTCAACGAGGCCTTCGCATCGGTGCCGATGGCGTGGCTGAAAACCACCGGCGCCGACCCCGCGCGGCTCAACGTCAACGGCGGCGCCATCGCGCTCGGCCATCCGCTCGGCTGCTCCGGCACCAAGCTGATGACCACGCTGGTCAACGCGCTCAAGCAACGCAACAAGCGCTACGGCCTGCAGACCATGTGCGAAGGCGGCGGCATGGCCAATGTGACGATCGTCGAGCGGCTTTAAGACAAAACCATCGTCGTCCCGGCCTTGTGCCGGGACCCATAACCGCCGGCGTCGTGTTTCGGCATGGAGTAAGCTCCATGCCACCGCATTAACGTCAGGGGTTATGGGTCCCCGCGCCAAGTGCGCAATTGCGCACAAGGCGGAGACGACGAATTCATTTTCAACCCGCGAATTGATTTCCCAAGGACCCCATGACTCACCCGTCGATCTATGCGCGGACCCAGCCGGACAAGATCGCCTATCAGATGGCGGGCAGCGGCAAGGCCATCACTTATCGCGAGCTCGACCAGCTGTCGAACCAGGGCGCGCATCTGTTGCGTTCGCTCGGTTTGAAGGAAGGCGATCACATCGCGTTCCTGATGGAAAACCGGCTGGCCTTCATGGAAATCTGCTGGGCCGCCCAACGAAGCGGTCTCTATTACACCGCGATCAGCCGCTATCTCACCCAGGACGAGATCGGCTATATCGTCAGGGATTGCGGCGCGCGCGTCGTCATCACCTCGCCGAAATGCGCCGACCAGATCAAGGGGCTGATCTCCGACGCTGCGGATGCGCCGCTGTTCTTTATGCTCGACGAGCCGCTGCCCGGTTTCCGCTCATGGGATCGCGAGACCGCACAGCAGCCGACCACGCCGATATCGGATGAAGTGGCCGGCTACGACATGCTGTATTCATCGGGCACGACGGGACGGCCCAAAGGCATCAAGCGTGCCTCCGATCACAATCCGATCGATCTTCCGAACCCGTTCCTGAAGATTCTCTGCG
>JGI24140J50213_10000840_pt1 | contig 14114 bp, 10 predicted proteins | sample BarGraIncu00222A_FD_50213 | JGI IMG/M metagenome (IMG submission 50213)
GGCGCGACGACAGTAGCGTCCACATTTCGAGTGGCGAAATACGAAAGATTCAATTGATGATCCGCGGACAATTTCAGCGTGCCGTTGATCATTCCGGATATGCGTTCGTCCCGCGGTATCAGGTCCACGAATTTCGTGTAATCTTCGCGACAGCTACCCGCGCTTTGAAAGAAAATGAACTGGTTCGAGTTGCAGGCGGGAGCCGCCGGATTGTCGGCGCCCGCCGACCCTTGAGAGTAGTTGGCAGGATCGCTCGAGCCGGAAGACTTGAATATCCCGTGGTTCGGAAGATACCCGGTACTGCCGAAGAAGCGCTGGGCGGCCGATATCCGGTCCTGATGCTGGTAGTCCAGCACGCCCAGGATGTTGAATCTATCCTTGTCCAGATCTCCAAAACCGGCGACCACGCTTGCATTCGTCGCCTTGCCTCCGGGCTGCTGAGGCGAGTCGAAACCCATAGTGATCGCGCCCCCCACCAGCGTCTTCTTCGTAATGAAGTTGATGACGCCGCCGATCGCGTCGGTTCCGTAGAGTGCGGATGCCCCATCGCGCAGCACTTCGATCCTGTCTATCGCGGCGAATGGGATCATGTTCAGATCCGGCGAACTGCCGTCGATCGAGTTGTTCGCGATTCGACGACCATTGAGCAAGACCAGGGTCTTGTTCTGGCCGAGACCGCGCAAATTCGCGAAGGCGGCGCCCCCTGTCCCCAGCCCGACCACTTGGCTTGTCCCCTGCAGCGTCTGATTCGAGCTGACCCGCTGCAAGATCTGCTCGACGGTCGTCACACCCTCCTTCTTGAGATCGTCGATTCGCAGGACGGTGACCGGCACGGACGTCTCGGCGTCGATTCGCTTGATCGCGGAGCCGGTAATCTCGACACGCTCAAGTGTCGTGTCCTGTGCGAGTGCGGGGATCGCCGCGACGCCGCTTCCGAAAGCGATCATCAGGCTCGTGCAGAGCTTCGTTCTCTTCAACATCGGACCTCCCAAGGGAAAGAAGTGGATCGATAGACCTCGGCCGTACGCGCTTCGATGGCCGTCTTGGTAAGGCGGCTCCGCATGCGATTTCGCACAGGCTGTAACTTTATTGTCACGGAGGCTTGGCCGAGCCTCGACCGGGTTGACCCGAATTTTGCGCAGCCGGCGACGCAGCGTCTGCTTTAACCAACAGTCATGCGGGGCACTGCGTCGAGCAGGGTTCGCGTATAGGGTGACTGCGGATTGGCGAGCACCCGTCGGGTCGGTCCTTTTTCCTCGACGCGGCCGCGTTGCATCACGACGATGTCATCGGCGAGGTACTCGACGACGCCGATGTTGTGCGTGATGAAGAGCAGCGACAGGCCCAGGTCGCGCTGCAGCTGGGAGAGAAGGTTGAGGATCTGCGCCTGCACCGAGACGTCGAGCGCCGAGGTCGGCTCGTCGCAGATGATCAGGCTCGGGCGGACGGCGAGCGCCCGGGCGATGGCGATGCGCTGGCGCTGGCCGCCGGAGAATTCGTGCGGATAGCGATCGAGCGAATCGGGGCGCAGGCCCACCTGCTCGACCAGTTCCTCGAGGCGCAAGCGCCGCTCGGCCGCGTCCATTTCCGGGCGCAACGCCTGCAGGCCTTCCTCGAGGATCGCGAGCACGCGCATGCGCGGATCGAGCGAGGCGAACGGATCCTGGAAGATGATCTGGATCTCGCGCCGGGCCTCGCGCAGGGCCTCGCCTTCGAGGGAAAACAGGTCCTGGCCGGACAGCCGCGCCGTCCCTTCGACGACGGCCGAGCCGCGCAGCAGCTGCACGATCGCCTTGCCCGTCGTCGTCTTGCCGCACCCCGACTCGCCGACCAGCGCCAGCGTCTTGCCCGCCGCCAGCTCGAACGAGACGCCGTCGACGGCGCTGAAGAAGCCGGTCGTGCGCTGCAGGAGACCGCGACGGATCGGGAAGCGAACCGCGAGGTTGTCGACCTGGAGCAAGGGCGCGGCCGGCTCGCCGCCGGGCGCGTCCATGGCGAGGCCCGCGACGGCGACCCGAGCCGCGTCCTCCGGCCCGTCCCCTGGCGGGCGCCGTTCGTCTGCGCCGGGCTCGGTATAGAGCAGGCAGCGCACGCTGCGCGTCGGGCCGTGCGGCGTCAGCGCCGGCGGCGTCGTCGCGCACGGTCCGAAGGCACGGTCGCAACGCGGGGTGAAGCGGCAGCCTTCGAACTTCAGCCAGAGCGGCGGCACGGAGCCGTGGATCGCCGCCAGCGCCTCGCCGCGCCGCGCCGCGTCAGGAAGGGCGCGCAGGAGCAAGCGCGCGTAGGGGTGCTTCGGCGAAGCGAAGAACTCGGCGGCACCCGCGACCTCGATGATCTGCCCGGCGTACATCAGGGCGACGCGGTCGGCCATGTCGGAGACGACGGCCAGGTCGTGCGTGATCAGGAACAGGCCCATGCCCTGCTCGCGTTGCAGGTCCTTGAGCAAACGCAGAATCTGCGCCTGGATCGTCACGTCGAGCGCCGTGGTCGGCTCGTCGGCGATGAGGAAGTCGGGCTCGGAAGCGAGCGTCATGGCGATCATCACGCGCTGCTTCTGGCCACCTGACAGGCGAAACGGGTACTCGTCGATGCGCCGTTCCGGCTCGGGAAGGCCGACCCGGCCGAGCCACTCGATCGCCTTGGCCCGTGCCGCGGCGCCGCGCAGGGCCGTGTGCGCCTCGATCGCCTCGACGATCTGGGCGCCGACTCGCATCACAGGGTTGAGGCTCGTTCCCGGCTCCTGGAAGATCATGCCGATGCGCCCGCCACGCACCGCGCGCATCGAGGATTCCGGCAGCGCCAGCAGGTCTTCGCCCTCGAGGACGACGTGGCCGCCGACGACCCGGCCGTTCTCGGGAAGCAGGCGCATGAGCGCCAGCGCCGTCATGCTCTTGCCGCACCCCGATTCACCGACCAGTGCGAAGGTCTCGCCGCGGCGGATCGACAGATGCATTCCGTCGATCGCCCTGACGACACCGGCGTCGGCGTCGAGCGCGACTTCGAGACCGGCGATCTCGAGCGTCGCCGGCAGATGCGGTGCCGCCATCAGCTCATCGCCGCGCGGCGCAGGCGCGGCCGGAACGACCGGGCGCGCGGATCGAACGCGTCGCGAACGCCGTCGGCGAACAGGTTGGCCGCCAGCACCAGCGCGACCATGAAGGCGAACGCGGCGACAAAGCTCCACCAGACGACCGGGTTCTCGCTCATCTGGCTGCGCGCGAGGTTGATCATGCCGCCGAAGCTGTTCATCGACGGATCGACGCCGACGCCGACGTAGGTCAGGACGGCCTCGTAGAGGATCAGGTCGGAAAAGCCGAGCACCGTCGTGATCAGCACCAGGTGCATGACGTTTGGAACGATGTGCCGCGACATGATGCGCAGCGGCCGGACGCCGAACGCCGCGGCGGCCTGCACGAACTCGAGCTCGCGCAGCTTGAGCGTCTCGCCGCGGATCAGCCGGCACAGCGTCGCCCAGCCGGTCACGCCAAGGATGATGCAGAGGAGGAAGATCTTGACGTCGGCGCGCTCGCTGCCGGTCTCGAACATCTCGCTGTGCTGGTCGAGGTAGACCTGCACCATGAGGACGCAGGCGGCGATCAGCAGCACGTTCGGCACCGAGCTGAGCGTCGTGTAGAGGTACTGGATCACCTCGTCGACCCAGCCCCGGAAATAGCCGGCGAGGACGCCGAAGGCGATCGCGAAGGGCAGCGTCGCGACGGTGGCCAGCGTGCCTATGACGAACGCCGTGCGCACGCTCTTCAGCGACTGGTAGAAGACGTCGTTGCCGGTGCGGTCGGTGCCGAAGACATGGTATTCCTGCATCAGCGCGACGACGGGTCCGGCGAGAAGGCAGATGACGCCGAAGGTGAGGAGCGCGGCGCGCAGCGGCAGGTGCGTGCGGTCTCCGGCGATGTCGCGCAGCGCCGCGGCGACGCCGCCATGCGAGCGGCGGATGGCGAGCGCGCTCGCGAGGACGGCGAGCAGGGCGACGACGGTGCCCGAGGCCAGGCCGATTGCGGCGCGCATCTCGACGTCGCCGGCCCATTGCGCCTCCGGGTCGGTGAGGTGCGCGCCGCCGAAGGCCAGGCGCGGAAAGATGCGCACCGACTCGCCGTCGCGGACCACCGGGATCTTGGAAAAGCCTTCGTACGCGAGCGGCCGCGAATAGCCGACCTCGCGCGTCGCGAGTTGGCGCGCCAGCACCAGGTCGAGCAGCGATTCGGTGCGCGGCTCGTAGGCGACGGCCGCGCCGGCAGCAGCCCCCGCGGCCGCAGGCAGGGCGCGCCGGAAGTGGACGCTGTCGACGGCGGCGACGCCGGCGAACATCGTCAGGACGATCGCAGCGCCGAACGCGGTCGGATCGCGGAACACCTTCTCCCACGTCGCGCGCAGGTTCGCATCGACGACGACACGCCACGCGTAGGCCAGAAGCACCAGAAGCATCGCGCACAACACGATGTCGGTGCCGAGGAAGACGGGCTTGAAGCTCATGCCAGGCGCACCCTGGGGTCGGCCCACGTGTATGCCAGGTCGATGACGATGTAGCTGGCGATGTAGAGCACGGCGCCGAGAAAGACCATCGAGCGGACGATCGCGAAGTCCTGCCCGGTGATCGCCTCGATCACGAAGGCGCCGAGACCGGGGATGCCGAAGAAGCTCTCGAACACGAGGCTGCCGAGGAAGACGTAGGGCAGGTACGCACCGGCGCTCGTGATGATCGGGATCAGCGCGTTCTTCAGGACATGGCGGAACAGGACGACGGCCTCCGGAAGACCCTTGGCGCGCGCCGTGCGAACGTAGTCCTTGCCGATCTCTTCGAGGAACATCGCCCGGTACAGGCGCGCTTCCGAGCCGAGCCGCGCGAGCAGCGACAGGCCGATCGGCATGAGCAGGAACTTGATCGCGTCCAGCCCGCCGACGTAGCCCGAGATCGGCACCAGGTGCAGCATCCGCGAGAAGAAGAACTGGCCGACGATGATGTAGAACAGGCTCGAGATCGAGAGCATGAGCACGCACAGCACGACGCCCCAGAAATCGATCCGCGAATGGCGGAAGAAGACGAGCAGCAGCGCGAAAGACGTGCTGGCGATGACCTGCAGGATGAAGACCGGCACCGCAAGCTGCAGGCTCACCCACATCCGCGTCTTGATCTCGTGGCCGATGTCGACGCTGCGTCCGGAATCGGAGCGTCCGAAGTCGAGGGCGAAGAGCGAGATCGAGCGCTGCCAGAGGACCGTGTCGGTGGCCTTCGCGACGCCGCTCTTCTTCTCGTTCCAGTAGAGCGGCCGGTCGTAGCCGCGCTCGGCCTTCCACTTGTCGATCTGCGCCTGCGTCACCCGCTTGCCGCCGATGTTCAGGCGCGCCATGTCGTCGGGCGTGTTGACGTTGAAGAAGAGAAAGAACGTGAACAGGTTGACCCCGATCAGGATCAGCGCGCCGTAGGCGACGCGACGGACGAGGTAGTTCAGCACCGGCGGGTCAGCTGCTGACGTGTCCCGCCGACGCCAGCCCCGGAAGGGCCGCCGGCGCCGCGGTTGCGCGCTGGCGGCGCTGGTAGCCGAGGCGCGCGGCCCAGACCAGCGCCAGCAGCAGCGCCACGAGCAGCACCATCGGCCACCACAACGGCTTGTTCCACTCGGCCTGCCTGGCGACGCGAAGCGCCGGGTCGATCCGGTAGTACTTGGCCATGTCGCGGATCAGGATGCTCGGCTTGCCGTTGTAGACCCATTGCTGGAACGCCAGGCCGCCCCATGGGAAGTAGCCGAACGACCAGGGCGCGTCGTCCTGCAGGATGGCGACCATCTTGTCGATCACCGCCTGCTTGCGCGGCCCGTCGTCGAGCGTCTGCAGCTCGCGGTAGAGCTTGTCGTAGGCCGGGTTCTGGTAGTTGGCCGTGTTTTCGCCGTTCGAGACCGACTTCGAGTTCGGGCCGTAGAGGAGGAACAGGAAGTTCTCGGCATCGGGATAGTCGGCGAGCCAGCCCCACCAAAAGATCTGGTGCTTGCCCTTGAGCACCTTGTCCTGGAACTGGTTGTAGTCGGTGGCGCGGATCTCGAGCTGGACGCCGAGCTTGGCGAACTGGCGCGCCATCCAGTCGTTCTCGACCTTGCCCTCGGGCGTCACGACCTTCTGGTAGTCGTAGTTGAGGACGAGCGGCTGTCCGGTCTTGGCGTCGCGGCCGTCGGGATAGCCGGCCTCGGCGAGCAGCTTCTTCGCGTCCTCGATCGGCCGGCGCACGACCTTGCCGTCCTTGACTTCGTGCGTCACCGGATCGTGGAAAGTGCCCTGCCCTTCGCGCGAGCCGAACAGGCCCGGCGGCAGCGGGCTGTGCGCCGCCGTGCCGCCCTTTTGCAGGAAGATCCGCCCGTAGCCCTCTTCCCAGTTGATGGCGATCGAGATCGCTTGGCGCAGCTTCTTGTGCCGCTCGTCTTCCTCGGGCGTCTTGCCGCGGCCGACGACCGGATCGAGCATGTTGAAGCCGATGTACCAGTTGGTGATGTCGGTGCTCAGCGGAAACTTGAAGCCGCGGTCGTCGTAGAGGCGCTTGACCTCGTCGGAGTTGTTCTCGTCATTGCGGAAATCGACGCCCCACTCCGGCCGCTCGATCTCGGGCACGTCGAGATAGCCCTGCTTGAACTTTTCCTTGCGCGGCACCTTCTCCTTCTCGATCGTCACGTAGAGCGTATCGATGAAGGGCATGAGCTTGCCGCAGTCGGCGAGCAGGCCCGCCTTCTCGTCGCTCGCCTCGCCTTCGCAGGGATACGGCTCGCCGCGAAAGTTCGGATTGCGCTTCATCACGTGCAGGCGATCGCGCTCGAAGGTCGTCATCATGTAGGGGCCGGTGCCGACCGGCCACTGGTTCAGCGACAGGCCGTTGTCGTTCATCCCGTCCTGCGCGTAGAACGCATCGGCTTCCCAGGGCACGGGAGCGAGGAACGGCATCGCCATCCAGTAGCTCCACTGCGGATACTTGCCCTTCAGGCGGATGCGCAGCAGATGCGGGTCGACCGCTTCGGCGCCCTCGAGCGGCCACTTGCGAAAGTCGAGAAAGGGCTTGTCGTGGATGTCCTCGGGCAGCCCGGCAAGCAGCTTCGCGTCCTCGGCCTTGACCTTGTCGGCGTATTCCTTCAGGCCGATCACGTACTCGGCGAAGACCGCAAACACCGGCGCCTCGATCCGCGTCGTCGCATGCCGCTTGATCGCGTAAACGAAGTCGCCGGCGACGAGCTCGCGCGTTCCCTGCACCGCGAAGTCCCATGGCGAGCGCTTGTCGCCGAGCTGCGCCTTCGTCAGGTGGTGGTAGAGATACTGGCCCTTTTCGTCCTTGGCGAACGCCGGGTGCGGCGCGTAGAGGATGCCGCGCTTGATCGGAACGTCGTAGACGCTCTCGGCGATCTGCTCGGCCGCCGCGTCGGCGGGCAGCCGCTGCCCGTTCCTGTCGAGGTAGTACGGCTTGGCGACCTCGGCCGCCGCCTTCGGGATCAGCTCGTACGGCCGTGCGAGGTAGGCGTAGCCGTAGGGCGGCTCGTAGACCTGGTAGGTGTACGCCGATTCCGGGTTCGAGTACGACGCCGTCGGGTCGAGATAGCGCGGCGAGCGCTCGTCGAAGGTATAGAACAGCGTGTTGCTCGCCGCCGCGTCCTTCGGGTACGGATTGTTGTTGCAGGCGGCGACGACGAGCACCGACGCGACCAGGGCGAGCCCCTTCGCGGCGCGGGCCAGGAAGCGCGGATTCATCGAATCGGCATGCTACCAGCCGATGAACGCGCTCCGCCTGTCGACCAAAAGCTGGGCGCGGGCACCGACGGGCAGGCAGACCTTGGTCGCGATGTGGCCGAACGGAAGGCCGGTGAGGACCGGCGTCTTCGTCGCTGCGCGGACGCGGTCGATCGCCGTCCTCAGCGTATAGCCGCGGTCGTTCGGCGAGATCTTCCAGGCCGTGAACGCGCCGAGGACGATCGCTCTTTGCGCATCGAGCACGCCGGCCTGCTGAAGCTGCAGGAGGTTGCGCTCGACGCGGTACGGATGCTCGTTCACGTCCTCGAGAAACAGGATGCCGCCCTTGATGCGCGGAAAGTGCGGTGTGGCGAGCAGCGAGTTGACGACGCACAGGTTGCCGCCCCAGAGCGTGCCGCGCACGGCGAGCCCGTCGAAGCCGGCGCCGGTGCGAAATCCGATGGCCTCGAGCTCGCCGGACATCGCCTCGACAAAGCAGGCTGAGGTCACGTCGTCGACGCCGCCTTCCTTGTCGCTGCGCCCGAAGTCCTCGCAGGCGAGCGGACCGGCCCAGGTGACGACGCCGCCCGCGTGCGCGAGCAGGCCGAGCTGCAGCGAGGTCATGTCGCTCATGCCGACCCAGCGCGTCCCGGCGGCGACGCTGCGGGCAACGCACTTCCATTCGATGCGGTCGAGCAGGCGCGTCAGACCGTAGCCGCCGCGGGTCGCGAGTGCGACGCTCGGCCGCGCCGCGGCGACGCGGTGCAAGGCGGCGAGGCGAGCTTCGTCGTCGCCGGCGAAGCGCTGCATCTTCTCTGCCGCGGCCGCATCGATCGCGACGGCAAAGCCGAGGCGACCGAGTCGCGCCGCGGCACGACGCAACGGCGCGATCGAACGAAGAACACCGGCCGGCGAAAAGAGCAGCAGGGTCGGCGGCGTACCGCTCATCGCTCCGGCCCGCCGTCGATCTCGAGCGATTCGCCGGCCGGGATCGGCGCGGCATCTTCCTCTTCGTCTTCGAGAGGCAGCGGCGCCGTCGGCGCGGCGCGGCGCTGCCGGTAGCGCTCGCGCCGCTCGACGAAAAAGGAACGCAGCACCTCGGCCGACGCCTCCGCGAGGACGTCGCTCTCGACCACCGTGTGGTGGTTCAAGGCGGCGTTGCCGAAGACGTCGATGACCGACCCTGCCGCCCCGGCCTTCGGATCGCGCGCGCCGAAGACGACGCGCTTGACGCGCGCGTGCAGGAGCGCCATCGCACACATCGCGCAGGGCTCGAGCGTCACGTAGATCTCGCACTCGGGCAGCCGGTAGTTGCCGAGCAGCTGCGCCGCGTGGCGCAGGGCGACGATCTCGGCGTGCGCGGTCGGATCGTGGTCGGTGATCGGCCGGTTGTAGCCCGTCGCGACGACCTGCCGGCCGGACGGCGTGTCGCGAACGATCACCGCGCCGACCGGGACCTCGCCGACCAGCCAGGCGTTGTGCGCCTGGTCGAGCGCCAGACGCATCGTCGCTTCGTCGACCGAGCTCATCGACTCAACGATCCGCCCGCGCGTTGCGATCGACCCCCTGCTGCAGGGCGCGCACCGTGCGGTCCTTGAATTGCTGCTGCAGATTCTGCGACTGCTGCGGCACCGTCATCCCGCTCGTGTCGGCGGCGACGGCGCCCGGCATGCCGCCCGGAATCGCCAGCGTCGCGCCGTCGCGATCGCCTCCCGCAGCCGGCGTCTCACTCTGCGCCTCGGCCGCGGCGCTGTTCGCACGCGTGACGACGCCGCCGTTGAGCGCCTGCAACTGCTTCTTCGCGATCGAGCCGACGATCGCGAGGACGATCAGCAGCGAAAGGACTCCGAAGATCGCTCGCATGGCTCACCTGACTTCAGGCGGCGTCCAGAAATGGATGCCGGGACGCCAGTGTGCCGGAACGAGTCGTGGCTGTGTGCGTCGACCCGGGCCCGTACGTGAAATCGGCCAACGCTTTGCGGCATAAGCGCCCGCAAGACCGCGGTGGGCGCGGAGCCACGGGAGAAGCGCGGCCCACGACCCGGCCCATGCCTTGTCCCGGAACCGAAGTCCGCGCGGCTCCGACGAACTACTCCCGCTCGATGGCTTTCGAGGCCTGGAAGCCGCATGGTTGCTTGCTTTCTTGGCAGACAGAGCTCTCTAAGGTTGCCGAGCGAATCGTAGTTGTAGGTCGTTATCGCAGTGTCACCCGGCAGCGCCTGGCTGACGGTCATGGAGGACAGCATTCCAGACGAGTAGTACGTGTATCCATAAGTCGTCTGCCGCTGTGCCCGTCCGGAGATCAATCCAGGTGAAAACGGCCAAGTTGTTGAGACCGAAGCCGCTCGTGACGTACGTGTATGACACGCTCGCATAGGCGCTGCACGCAGCCGTGCCGCACTCTTATTACTGCGCGGGCGCCGCGCCGCTCAGATTCTTGTCCAGAAAGCGTTCGACACGGCCCCAGAAATCGAGGCGGTTCTCAACCTTCAGCCAGCCGTGCCCCTCGCCGCCGTAGACCACCCATTCGGGGTCTCGACCCAACGCGCGCAGAGCGTCGCGCATTAGCGTTCCATGTTCGAGAGGCACGCGACGGTCTTCACTGCCGAACGCGAGCAGGAGCGGTGCGCGGATGTCGGCCGCATGTTCGAGGGGCGCAGCCCTCCGAAGCATCTCGGCGTCTTTGACCGGATCGCCGATCACAGTCGGATACCCGTATTTGCGAGCTTCCTCGCCGATGTCGGACTGCCAACTGTCCTTGAACAGCAGGCGTGGATCGGTCACTGCCACCCAGGCGACACCGCAGCGGTACAGATCGCCGTAGCGGGCCAAACCCATGAGGGTCGCATAGCCTCCGTAGCTCGCTCCAGCGATACAGACGCGTTTCGCGTCGATGAATCCCTTGCCAGCCGCCCAGCGCACGGCGTCTGCGACATCGTCCTGCATCGGTCCTTCCCACTGTTTCCAGCCAGCGTGGAAATGGACAAAGCCGAATCCGGTGCTGCCGCGGTATTCGGGTTCGATGACGACGTAGCCGCGAGAAGCCAGAAACTGCGCGTCTGGATTCCAGCCCCAATGCGTGCCGCGAACCCAAGGGCCTCCGTGGACGAGCACGACCGCCGCGCGCGGCCCGGAGTTGCCTCCCGGCGCGCTCTTGGGCGGTGTGGTCACCCAGACCGGCAGGTCCATTCCATCGCGCGCCTTGATGCGATAGAAATCCAGTGTCGCCATGCGACTCGGGTCGATGTCGGTGCGCTTCTTGCCGATCAGTCGCCAATCGCCCGAAGCCGGCCGGTAGATCCAATAGGAGCCCGGATCCTGATCCGACCACGAGTAGACGAGCACCGATCGGACCTCCGCGCAGCGGCTGCAGCTCGTAACGACGTTGGCGTGACCGGGCAGCTTCGCATCGACGGCTTGCTGAATCGCTCTCATCTTGGCGTCGAACCATACGGACGTAACCGAATCCGTGATGACGCGAAGGCCCATCACGGTCGTACCGCTCGCATCCAAAATCATCGAGCCGCTCACATCGAATCCCGGTGTCACGACGAGCGGGTCTCTCTCCGGCTTGCCGGAGGCAAAGTCGAAGCGTTTCAGGGCCCTGCTGCCATCGCTGCCGTTGCCCGTGACAACGAAGAGGTGCCCCGCCCCGTCGACGAAATAGGGTGAGAACGATCGCTCCAACGCAGGGTCGGTGGCGATCAGCGTCCAGGCGTCCTGGTCGAGCGCTCGCCAATAGGTCTTCGCCACGCCTTCGTGCACCGCGACGACGACGCGCGGCTCGCCTTTCGGATCGAACAGCCATTCCCGGCTGTACGCCGGGCTGCCTACAGCGAGCGAGCGCGTGCGGCCCGTGTCGATGTCGAGGCGCAGGGCATTGACGGCCTGAACGTCGTACGCCTGGTTCAGGACGTACTGGCCGATGATCACTTCATGGCTGTCGTCGCGGGGTACGTAGAGCAGCTCGTGATTCGATTCGAGCGTTTCGCGGCGGCTTATGCTCAGATTGCGGAAGAACTCGCGCTTCGTCTTGATGAGTTGGCGCATCGCGCTGCCGTCGCGACGAATCGAATAAAGCCCGGGGCCGAAGGCTTGGTCTCCGCCGCCGCTTTGGCCGTCAAAGAGATTGAAGACCAGCCTGTCGTCGCCGACCCAGCGAAACGAGCGAATGTCCGCGTCGGAGAAGTTCGCGACGATGGCAGGCGGATTCTTGTTGTCGATGTCGACCACGGCGAGCGCGTTTCGCGTCGCTTCACCGCCGACGATCATGGCCAGCCACTCTCCGGAAGGTGATAGTCGGATGTCAGCAACATCGGCGTTGCGAAAAAAGCTCTTGATACTCGGCAGCTGTGAGTCCGTTGGAACCGCGGCGTCGACCGAGGGCACGAGAACGCACAAGGCCAGAACAACCCAGATGGCGGGGACGCGGACTGCGCGACGGAACTCGACGGTCATGCGACTCACTCCCACTCGATCGTCGCCGGCGGCTTCGACGAGACGTCGTAGGTGACGCGGTTGATGCCGCGCACTTCGTTGATGATCCGCGACGACACCTTCTTCAGCAAGGCATACGGCAGCTCGGCCCAGTCGGCGGTCATGAAATCGCTGGTCTGCACCGCGCGCAGCGCGACGACGTGCTCGTAGGTCCGCCCGTCGCCCATCACGCCGACGCTCCTGACGGGCAGGAAGACGGCGAAGGCCTGGCTCGTCAGCTCGTACCAGCTCTTCCTGCTCGCCGGATCGATCGTGTTGCGCAGCTCCTCGATGAAGATCGCGTCGGCGCGACGCAGCAGGTCGGCGTATTCGCGCTTCACTTCCCCGAGGATGCGGACGCCCAGTCCCGGGCCGGGAAACGGATGGCGATAGACCATGTCGTGCGGCAACCCGAGCGCGACGCCGAGCTCGCGGACCTCGTCCTTGAACAGCTCGCGCAACGGCTCGAGCAGCTTCAGGCCGAGCGTCTCGGGCAGGCCGCCGACGTTGTGGTGGCTCTTGATCGTCACCGCCTTCTTCGTCTTCGCGCCGCCCGACTCGATGACGTCGGGATAGATCGTTCCCTGCGCCAGCCACTTCGCCCGGTCGAGCTCGGCCGCCTCGCGCTTGAAGACCTCGACGAACTCGCGGCCGATGATCTTGCGCTTGGCTTCCGGATCGGACACGCCGGCGAGCTGGCCGAGGAACTGCTCGCTCGCGTCGACGGCGATCACCTTGACGTGCAGGCGTTCGCTGAACATGTCCATCACCATGCGGCCTTCGTCGAGGCGAAGCAGGCCGTGGTCGACGAAGACACAAGTGAGACGGTCGCCGATCGCCTTGTGAACGAGCACCGCGGCGACGCTCGAGTCGACGCCGCCCGACAGGCCCAGGATCACCTCGTCGTCTGCGACCTGCTCGCGGATTCGCGCCACCGCTTCGTCGATGTAGTTGCCCATCACCCAGTCGGGCCGGGCGCCGGCGATGTCGAGGACGAAGCGCTCGAGAATCTCGCTGCCCTTCACGGTATGCGTGACCTCGGGGTGGAACTGAACCGCGTAGTAGCCGCGCTCCTCGTCGGCCATTGCAGCGATCGGGCAGCTCGGCGTCGACGCCATCAGCGTGAACCCCGGCGGCAACTCGGTGACCTTGTCGCCGTGGCTCATCCAGACCTTCAGCATGCCGTGGCCGGCCTCGGTCGAGAAGTCTTCCAGGCCGTCGAGCAGGCGCGTGTGGCCGCGCGCGCGCACCTCAGCGTAGCCGAACTCGCGACGCGTGCTCGCCTCGACCTGGCCACCGAGCTGCACCGCCATCGTGAACATGCCGTAGCAGATGCCGAGCACCGGAACGCCGAGTTCGAAGACCGCCTTCGGCGCGCGCAGATCGTGCTCTTCGTAAGTCGACGCGTGGCTGCCCGACAGGATGATCGCCTTCGGCGCGAACTCGCGGACGAAGGCATCGTTGACGTCGTTCGGGTGGATCTCGCAGAAGACGTGCGCTTCGCGGACGCGTCGCGCGATCAGCTGCGTCAGCTGCGAGCCGAAATCGAGGATGAGGATCCGGTCGTGCATGTGTCTCGTGTCGCTCAGGTTGCTCGCGGCGCGGCCGCGAGGCGGGCCCGCCGTGCCTTGCTGAAATGCATCCAGGCCAGGGCGAGCGCGATCAGCTGCAAGAAGGCGCAGAAGTAGAACGGCGTGCCGATCCGCCAGTCGCCGCGCGGCAGGTGCGAGACGATACCGAGCAGCGGCGCGCCGAGGAGCGGAGCGACGACCGCCATCAGGCTCTGCAGCCCGCTCACCGCGCCCATCGTGCGGCCCTGCGTCGTCGCGTCCGCGGCACCGGAAATGATGCTCTGGATCGACGCCGGCACCGCGAAGGCGAGGATGTTGCAGACGATGATGGCGTACATCATCCAGCCCTCG